>ENA-OWLX01000205-OWLX01000205.1-metagenome-genome-assembly--contig:-NODE-205-length-19987-cov-6.168523_pt1 | contig 19987 bp, 19 predicted proteins | sample MGYA00245351_ERZ651106 | MGnify/ENA primary metagenome ERZ651106 (study PRJEB26857, sample SAMEA4031768) | metagenome | biome: human; feature: oral; material: saliva | place: Philippines | collected 2014... | reverse complement strand
TCTTATTGTATTTCTTTAATAGCTGACTTAATTTTTTCATTTACTAAGCTCTCTTTCAAATCCGATAACACTCAGCATATACAATGGTGCAGTTTCTGTACGCAATATTCGCTTTCCTAAAGAACATGATTCAAAACCTAATTTATTCATCTCTTTAATTTCTAACGGATCAAATCCTCCTTCAGGACCTACCACAATCGTGATAGATGTTTTTATTCTATCTAAAGCCTTCTTTAGTACACTTTTTTCTCCTTCTCTTGAAGATTCTTCATAAGCCACTAGATTAACATCACTTCTATATTGACCAAGCTTGCTAATAACTGTTAGCGGTTCTAAAATCGGCTTAGTCTCTCTTTCACATTGTTCACAGGCTTCTGTAATAATACGATTATATCGTTCATATTTTTTTAAAAATCTTTTATCATCAATACGAATAATACTCCTTTTTGTACGTAAAGGCACTATTCTCTTAACACCTAGTTCTGTAGCTTTTTGTAGAATAAACTCAAATTTATCACCTTTAGGAAGTCCATAAACCAATGTTACATCAACATCTAATTCATTATACTCCTGCAGTCCTTTTTCACGAATGAGAATCCCCTTATCAATGTCTGCAATCGTACATAAATAAACATTTGCATTCTCATCAACGCAGATAACCTGATCACCATTACTATATCTCAAAACTTTTTTCATATGTCTAATCATATTATCAGTTGACTGAATAACACCATCTTTATGGCTATCGTTTTTAATAAAATATCTCTGCATTTTAAAACCCCTTTAATTCTTTCTTCAAATATTATAATCTATTTCTCTTTTGCTGCAAGTTATTTAAACTATAAGAAAAGAGAGAAACACACCAAACAAATAGAGAACTAATGCTATTACAGTGAGTAAAACATAACAAATGCCATGAAAAATAAATAAATAGCAACCTGTTGTAATACATAATAACACAATAAAAGCAATTAAAAGATACATAAAAATATTTGTTTTCCTTTTCATAGGTTCACTTATAACATTACTATATGTATGAATAAGAGTATGAAGTTTATCACTAAAAATAAGATAACATCCTCCTATTCCTATCATCTCACCAACAATGAAAATAAGTGTTCTGATAATTGATGAAAAATAAGTATTATGAAGATTAATCTGAATAATACTTACAATAATCATACAATAAAGAAAAGATAAGATAAATAAAGGAATCATTGCTTTTAAGTATTTATTATTCAATTGTAAAATTCTTTTGTGCCGTGAGTCATAATAATAAAGATTCTTCTGATCTTTGCTCACATATATATATTTATTCATATCTCTATTATACACAAAAAGCTAAAGAATAGCATTTAATAAAATAAGAAAGGATGAAGAATATTCTTCATCCTAATTCAATCCGTCATGAATCACAAACCCATGATCATAATCAACAATAATATGACTATTTGCTTTAATAGTACCTTTAATAATTTCTTTAGCCAGCATAGTTTCGATATGAGACTGAATATATCTCTTAATAGGTCTTGCTCCAAAGGTTATATCAAAGGCATCATTAGCAATCTGGCTTTTAGCCTGTTCAGTAATTTCAACAGTTATCTTCTGTTCTTCCAATCTATTCTCTAATTCTTTTATAAACTTATCAATAATTTTATAAATAACTCTGTTATCAAGAGAATTAAACATAATAATTTCATCAATTCGATTTAAAAATTCCGGCTTAAAATGCGCTTTCAAATCATTTTCTGCCATTGTTCTTGTCTCATCATTATTGCCTTGAAGAAGATACTGTGAGCCGATATTAGATGTCATAATAATAATTGTATTTTTAAATGAAACAACATTTCCCTTTGAATCAGTTAAACGTCCATCATCTAATAACTGAAGCAGAATATTGAAAACATCCGGATGAGCCTTTTCTATTTCATCTAAAAGAACAATAGAATAAGGAGCTCTTCTTACTGCTTCAGTAAGCTGACCGCCTTGATCATATCCAACATATCCTGGCGGTGCACCAATAAGCCTTGAGACACTGAATTTTTCCATGTATTCACTCATATCAATACGTACAATATTCTTTTCACTGTCAAAAAGTTGTTCTGCAAGACTCTTAGCTACTTCAGTTTTACCAACACCGGTAGGACCGAGGAATAAGAAAGAACCAATTGGTCTATTCACATCATTAATTCCTGCTCTGCTCCTTAAAATAGCATCAGCAACTTTACTTACAGCCATATCCTGACCAATTACTCGTTCTTTAATAGCCGCTTCCAGTCCTAAAAGCTTCTCCTTTTCTGATTGAACAAGCTTTGATACCGGAATATGTGTCCATCTGGAAATAACTTCGCTGATTGTATCAGCAGTTACTTTTTCCTGTAATAATGCATCCTCTTTTTCCTGTGCCTGCAATGTTTCTATTTCCTTGCTTATATGAGGAAGAGTCTCATATTTTATACGAGAAGCTATCTCTAGATTACCTTCTGTTTCAGCCTGAGCCATTTCCTGCTCCAATCTTTGTTTCTGATGCTTTAATTCTTTAACATGATCTAATGAAGATTTCTCTGTTTTCCACTTATCAGTAAGACCTTGAATTTTTTCATCCAATGAAGCAATATGAGCTCTAATATCTTCTAATCGATTTCTTGTTTCATTAGTCTGATCCTCTTTTTCAATAGAAATTCTTTCCATTTCAAGTCTATTCTTATCACGTGTTAAAGTATCCAGTTCTTCCGGCAAAGAATCAATTTCCATTCTAATAGAAGCACAGGCTTCATCAATCAAATCAATAGCCTTATCAGGTAAAAAACGATCAGTAATATAACGATCACTCATATGAGCAGCTGCAATAATAGCATTATCCGTAATCTGTACGCCATGGTGTGTTTCAAAAGATTCTTTTAGCCCTCTTAAAATTGCGATTGTATCATCAATATCCGGCTGAGCAACTAAAACCTTTTGAAAACGTCTTTCTAAGGCTGCATCCTTCTCAATATATTCACGATATTCATTAAGTGTCGTTGCACCAATACAATGTAACTCCCCACGAGCAAGCATTGGCTTCAACAGATTGGCTGCATCCATTGCTCCATCCGTTTTACCGGCACCAACAAGCTGATGGATTTCATCAATAAACAAAATAATATGTCCTTCTGATTTATTAATTTCATTTAAAACAGCTTTTAATCTTTCCTCAAATTCCCCGCGATATTTTGCTCCGGCAACAAGTGATCCAAGATCTAATTCAAATAATGTTTTATCCTTTAAAGTTTCAGGGACATCATTCTTATAGATACGCCATGCCAAACCTTCAACAATTGCGGTTTTACCAACCCCCGGTTCACCAATTAAGATAGGATTATTTTTTGTTTTACGAGAAAGTATCTGAATAACTCTTCTGATCTCATCATCTCTGCCAATTATTGGATCAAGCTTTCCATCTCTTACATCTTTAATAAGATCACGTCCATATTTTTCCAATACTTCATAATTATTTTCCGGTGTTGGATTATCAATAGTATGACCGCCTCTCATTGTATCAATAATATCTTTGATTTGTTTCTTATCCAAATGAAAGTGATTAATAAACTCTTTAAGAAAAGCACTATTTGTATCAAACAAAGAAAGAATCAAATGTTCAACAGATAAATAGCTATCTTTATAATCATTCATAATCTTACGAGCATTAGAAAGTAATGTATTAAGGTCATAGCTAATTCTTAATTCTTCTTCACTGACATGAGAAACTGAAGGTTTCTGATTAATATGAGCATTTAAATAATCTCTTACATCATTAATACTTATATTCAATTTTGTAAGAATCCGATAAAATATTCCTGAAGAATCTTCAAGACAGGCATAAAGCAGATCATCAATATCAATAACCTGATGGTTAAGATTCATTGCCTGACTGGCAGCCTGACTAAAAGCTTTCTGCATAGCTTCTGTAAATTTATCATTCATAAACATCACTCCTTTAGCACTCTTTTAATCTTTGTGCTAAAACCAGTATATCATTATTTCTAGCACTGTCAATAGATGAGTGCTAATTATTTATGTTTATCATAGATTTTTTTAATAATCAATGTTAATATAGATCACAGGTGAATAATTATGAAAAAAATACTTTCTTTACTTATTGGATTTTTTATTTTCTCAGTCTCTTTAATCCTTGGATTAAGTTTCTCCATTCGCCCTATTATAACTCAGATTATCTCCGAAGGAATTATTGGGCAGGTAACTACACAAGGTGTTCTGACAGTGATTGAAAACGATCTTCCTGATATGATTAATGATTACATGGTTCTATTTCAAAAAGAATTAACACAGTCTAAAATAATTTATAATTTTACTGATCATACACTTTATAAAATAAGTGATTCCTTGCTATTCAATAAGGCTGCCACAAAAATTTCTATGCAACAGGAAATCAAAGAATATGCTGATGAAGTTATATCATTAATTGAGAAATATAGTGCTCCTTTATTGCTGACTCAAAAAGAAAAAATCATGACTGACATATATACATGGGGAACTATTCTTAATAATCAGATAGGAACAGCTATTGACTATGCTCTACAGGAAAATTCACAATTAAAATTGCTCATATTGATATACGGTATACTGATTAGGTATTTAAGTCTTATTTGTATTGTTTTCATTTTACTTTTTAGTTTTATCTTATTTATGATTTCTAAAAAGCTTAACATTCTTTTAAAAAATGAAGGTTTTCTATTATTAGTAAGCGGTATGATTCAGGCATTATTATTTCCATTTCTTATCAGTCATTATAGTGATATATATACTAATATGTATATAGGAATGACACCTGATCTTAATATCTCTAAAACACAGATGATTGGCTTACAATTTATAATATGTGGAATAATATTTCTGGGTATATCTTTCATTATTTATTTTTATAAACAAAGAAAAGGGCATCAGCTGAACTGATGCTCTTTTAATCTATCTGATTGGCAAGATCAAAGATAAGCTTTTCTGTTTTTTCCCAGCCAAGACATGGATCGGTAATAGACTTGCCGTAAATCCCTTCATCAATTTTCTGACATCCATCAACCAAATAAGACTCTATCATTAAACCTTTTACAAGACTGCGGATTCTTCTTGACTGATGTCTTGAATGCATAATATCTTTAGCTATTCTAATCTGTTCCTGATATTTCTTTCCTGAATTATTATGATTGCAGTCAACAATAACTGCCGGATTCTGTAAACCTAGTTTCTGATAAAGATTATAGACAATTTTTAAATCTTCATAATGATAATTAGGATGTGAATTTCCAAATTTATCTACATAGCCACGTAAAATTGCATGAGCATATGGATTTCCCGGTGATTTAACTTCCCATCCTCGGTAAATAAAAGTTGACGGAGACTGTGCTGCTATAATAGAATTCATCATAACACTTAGATCACCACCGGTTGGATTTTTCATACCGGCCGGTATGCCTATTCCACCGGCAACCAAACGATGCTCTTGGTTTTCTACTGATCTTGCTCCTACTGCCACATAAGAAAGCAGATCAGATAAATAACGATGATTTTCAGGATAGAGCATTTCTTCCGCACATGTAAATCCTGTTTCCCTAATGACTCTTGTATGCATATGCCTGATAGCCAGTAAACCTGAAAGCATATCCTCCGGTTTTTCGGGATCCGGCTGATGTAACATTCCTTTATAGCCTTTACCAATAGTTCTTGGCTTATTAGTATAGACTCTTGGCACAATAAATATTTTATCCTTTACTAAATCAGCTACTTTTCTTAAACGATGCATATACTCTAATACAGCATCTTCATTATCCGCTGAACATGGTCCAATAATTAATAAAAGCTTATTGCTTTTTCCAGTTAAAATATCTATAATTTCCTGATCATTTCTTTCTTTGATAGTTTTTAAATGATCATCTAAAGGAAATTGTTTTTTTACTTCTGCCGGTATAGGCAGTTTTCTAATGAATTCCATTTGCATTTCCATATATAGATCCCCCTAAAGTATAATTTTCCTATATAATACCTTAAATCCTTAAAATATCAATAAAATATTTAAAAAGCAGTATCTTTTTGTCTCTTAACTGCAATAATTATTATCATCAATAAAACACCAATCACCGTTAATACTAAGGCAAAAGCAAGCATCACAGAAAGACTGAAACAATCCTGAAGATAACCTCCTAAAAAATTTCCAATAGTTGCTCCCATTCCTGTTGTCAGAACACCAATCATTGTCTGTCCCATCATCGTATCCTTTTCTTCAACCGCTTCATTCACATAATAAGTAATAGCAGCAGTAAAAAGACCATAAGAGATACCTTGAAAAGCTAATCCTATCAATAAGACAAATAATGATGGAGCAAAGCATATCAAAAAATTTCTAAAGATATACATCAATGAAGCAAATAGTAATATTGATTCTGTTCTTATTCTTTTCATTAGAGAATGAGCAATTGCCATAAAAGGCATTTCACTGGCTGCCATACAAAAGATGGCTATACCATAAACAGATGTATTTCCTCCCAATTTTTTTACAATATTAACCAGAAAAGTAGCCAAGGTTGAAGAAGCACCGAAAAGAAATCCAAAAGCCAATAAAATCATAAAAAATCTCTTATATTTTAGAATAAAATGATACATAGAAATAGAATCCTTCTGATTATCTTTAGCAGAAGAAATACTGATATCAGGCATCGTAAAAAGATCAGTGAATAAAAATATAGCACCTATTGTATGAGCAATAGCTAATACCGATGGATTCAGCAAATCAATAAATTGTCCCAACAGGACTGCAGAAACAGCATAAGATACAGAACCCGCCCCTCTAGCCAGCCCAAAGTTTAAGTAATGTCCTGATTTTAAATAATCCATACAAATCATTGATAATAAAGGAACATTGGAAACAATCATATTAATAATCAGAATAAATAATCCTATTAATACATATGAAGGTAAAGGAACAACAATCATTATAATCCATATACAGAACATAATAATATACGTAACAAGCATTAGTTTTCTGATTGTCAGCATTTTAATTCTTGTAACTAATGATGAAATATACGGACTGCTAAAAATAGATAGAAATGCACCTAATCCAGTCACTATTCCTATCTGTGTATTGTTTAATCCTTTATACTGTAAAAAAACAGCAGTATATCCATAAATAGTACATGAAGTCAGCCAATAAAAAATTTGTAACAGATTATAACGTAATTGTAAATGTTTCATAATTTCCTCCGGAAATCATCTTATCATGAAAACTGTTTTCTAAAATAAATATTCTGTTTATGAAAATTATTTTGCATAGCCACTTTTTAAATCAACCACACTGATAAACTCACCTTCGCCAAGCCATGCCTTAATATTGTGTTTTGTGATATCAGTAATCTTATTAACAGTAAAATCAAGCTGATAGCCTCCTGTAATATGAGGAGTAATATAAATATTTTTTATAGACCATAATAGATCATCTGATTTTAACGGTTCATTTTCTTCAACATCCAAATAAACACCCTTAAAGCGTGATGCATTCTTTACCAAAGCACCTCTATCAATAATATTTCCTCTTCCTGCATTCATTAAAATACTTCCCTGCTTACATGATGAAAGAATATGATCATCAAACAAATGATATGTTTCTTTAGTCCCAGGCAATACAATAACAATCACATCTGCTTTACTTACTTCTTCTTTTAAATTTTTAATAGAGTGAACCTCATCAAAGTATTCAAGATGACCGCTTCGTCTTCGCATACCTACTAAATAGCCGCCTAAAGACTTTGCTCGTATCGCAAATTCCTTGCCAATATTACCCGTTCCTAAGACAAGTATTCTTTTTCCTATCGGTGAAATAACAGTTCCTTCATTATGCCACAGACCTTCTCTTTGATTATCCATATAAGAAGGGATTTTCTTCATAATCATCAACATATAAGTAATCAGATACTCTTACCGTCCATATACTGATTGGCTCCGGCACTGACTAATTGTATCCATTCTAAATTCGGACATGATTGAAGCTACGAAGGATTAACATTCCCCACTAAAGCCTGAATATTCTGTAAATCTTCTAAGCTGATTTCATCTCTTTTTTTAAATATAAACTCTGTATTTGAATCCAAAGCTTTAATTTCCGCTTGGATTTTTTCATCAAATGGTCCTTCTATTAATACTCTTTTCATGGTTTTCTCCTCTTATAAAATATAAAAAAGATTATTGTTAAATAATCTTCCACTCCTCAAGAATCGCCTTCACTTTCTTTACAGGAAGACCAATAACTGTATCAATATCTCCCTCTATCTCATCAATAAAAATTGAAGCAATGCCTTGAATAGCATAAGCTCCTGCTTTTCCTTCCCATTCATAGGAATGAATATAGTCCGGTATCATTGTTTCTATATTCTTAAATGTTACTGATGTTTCATCAGTAAAGACTGTATATCTATCTTTTGACCAGATAGAAACAGCTGTATATACAATATGAGTTTCATCAGATAATTCATTAAGTATTTTTATAGCTTCACTGGAATCTTTAGGTTTTCCAATAACTTTTCCATGGTGATAAACTACAGTATCAGCAGATATAACAGTATCTAAAGGATATTTTTGATGAATGGGGTTACCTTTTTCAAAAGCCAGTTTCTCAAGTCTTTTTTTTATTTCTAAAGACTCATCAAGAACTTCATCAAGACAAGAAGCATCGATTATAAAGTCGATGCTTTCTCTTTCTAATAATTCTTTTCTTCTTGGAGATGTACTGGCAAGAATAATCTTACTCACCTTTATCTTCTTCTTTTTTAATAACCGGTTTAGGAAGTAAGGCTTTTCTAGATACATTTACTCCTTTATCCGTAATCTGTGTAACTTTAACTTTTACAATATCTCCTAATTTAATTACATCAGATACTTTATTAGTATGATCCCAGGCAATATCCTTAATATGCAGGAATCCATTAGTACCAGGGAATAACTCTACAAAAGCATATTTATCTTCTACGCGAACCGCTTTTGCATCATAAATCTGACCGACTTCTGCTTTTCTAGTAATAGCCTTAATGATTTCAATAGCCTTATCAATGACTTCCTGATTGAAATGGTAAATAGCAACATTCCCCTCATCATCAATATCAATCTTAATATTATCACACTGAGCAATAATATCATTGATCGTTTCTCCGCCTTTACCAATTACATCTTTAATCTGATCCGGTTCAATCTTTAGTGTTGCATATTTAGGCGCATACTCACTTAAATGATCTCTTGGCTCACTGATAGCTCCTAGCATAACACTCATAATCTCAGCTCTTGCTTTTTTAGCCTGTGTCAGAGCTTCACTTAAAATCTCTTCTGTAATACCATCAATTTTAATATCCATCTGTAAAGCACAGATTCCTTTAGGCGTACCGGCTACCTTAAAATCCATATCTCCTAAATGGTCTTCCATTCCCTGAATATCAGTTAAAATCGTATAATTATCACCTTTTTTAACTAATCCCATAGCTACTCCGGCAACAGGTGCAGAAATAGGAACACCGGCAGCCATTAAAGCCATACAAGATGCACAAATTGAAGCTTGTGAAGAAGATCCATTTGATTCTAATACTTCAGCAACAGCTCTGATTGTATATGGAAAATCAGTTTCTGAAGGAAGCACCTGCTTTAAGGCTCTTTCTCCTAAAGCACCATGTCCAATCTCTCTACGTCCGGGTGCCCCCATTCTTCCTGTTTCACCAACACTATATGGCGGAAAATTATAATGATGCATCCATCTCTTTTCTGTTGTATCATCCAGTCCGTCTATTTTTTGTACTTCACCCAGTGCACCTAAGGTTACTGCTGACATAACCTGTGTTTCTCCACGTGTAAATAAGGCGCTGCCATGAACTCTAGGAAGTAAGTCTACCTGAGCATCCAATGGTCTGATCTCATCAACTTGACGCCCATCAGGTCTAATCTTTTCATCAGTAATAAGTCTTCTGACTTCATTTCTTTCCAAATCATCCAGAACCATCTTTACTTCTTTAAGCGTCTGATCATGCTGCCCTAAATCATCATATTCCTTTTCTTCGTAGCTGTTTACAACTTCCTCTTTGATAGCATCAATTGCAGCATATCTTTCCAATTTGCCGGGAATAGAGATAGCTGCTTTCATTTTTTCATCAGCTGTCTCTGTAACTGCATCTACAATATTCTGATCAATCTCAAATAAAGGAATTTCCATTTTTTCTTTACCACAGGCAGCTACAATAGTTTCCTGAAAAGCAATTAATTCTTTAATCTTTTCATGGCCAAACATTAATGCCTTTAGCATAGTTTCTTCATCCACTTCTTTAGCATCTGCTTCTACCATATTAATAGCATCTTTTGTGCCTGCAACCTCTAAATTAATTAAAGATTTTTCTTTATCTTCAGGTCCGGGATTAATCACAAACTCACCATCAATAAGTCCTACATTAACCCCTGCAATAGGTCCGTTAAATGGAATATCTGAAATACATAAAGCAATAGATGCACCCAGCATTGCTGTCATCTCCGGTGTAGCCTGTTGATCTACTGACATAACTGTATTAACAACCTGTACTTCATTTCTAAATCCATCTGCAAATAATGGTCTGATTGGTCTATCAATCATACGAGCAGTTAATGTCCCATGTTCTGACGGTCTGCCCTCTCTCTTTAAGAAACCGCCCGGTATCTTTCCTACTGAATAAAGCTTTTCTTCATAAGTGACTGTTAACGGGAAAAAATCAACATCTTTTGGTGTCTTTCCAGCACAAACGGTTGATAAGACAACAGTATCATCATATCTAATCAAAGCACTGCCATTAGCCTGTTTAGCAAGTTCTCCCGTTTCGACAGAAAGATGTCTCCCATAAAAATCCATTTCAAAAACTTGTTTTGCCATTTTTTCACTCCTACCTGTATATTTATTTTATAAAGATAAAGGAACATTGAAAATCAATGTTCCTTAGTCATTATCTTCTTAAGCCTAATGATTCTACTAAAGCAGAATATCTTTCAAGATTTTCTCTTCTTAAATATCTTAATAAATCTCTTCTTCTACCGATTTTCATTAATAATCCGCGGTTAGAATGATTATCCTTTGGATGAGCCTTGAAATGATCATTTAACTTATTAATGTCTGCTGTCAGTAAAGCAATTTGTACTTCCGGAGATCCTGTATCATTTTCTCCGCGTGCATATTTCTTCATGATAGCTGCTTTTTCTTCTTTAGTTAACATCTTTTATTTTCCTCCTAAATTCTAACTTAGCAAAAACCAAGAAAGCTGTAAGAGGTACAAACCTCCTAGTACTTGCCGCAAACTCTATTATAAAAGTTTATATGTATTTGTCAAACTATTTTTAAGTTTTTCACTGATTTCTTCTTTATCCTGCTGCATCTTTTTAATCAGATCATCCAATGATTTAAAAGTCATTTCCGGTCTTGTAAAAAATAAAAAGTTTACTTTAACAATCTTATTATATATATTTTTATCAAAATCAAAAATATAAACCTCTAAGGAATCGGATAATAAATCATTAAAAGTAGGATTAACACCTATATTAGCCATTCCATAATAAGCTTTATGATCCATCTCTAAGACAACTCCATAAACACCTCTTTGTGGAATTAAATATTTATCTATATTAATATTAGCCGTAGGAAAACCTAAAACTGTCCCTCGATGTTTTCCATGAATAACCTTTCCTCTAATACTGTAGGGTCTGCCTAAAAGATATGAAGCTTCTTCTATTTTTCCATTCTTCAATAAATTTCTAATAAGCGTAGAAGATATCTTCTGATGCTGATTATATAATACAGGAGCAATAATGCTTAATGAGAACATGTCATTCTTTAAAGTATCAATATCACCGCTATTTTTATATCCAAAATGAAAATCATATCCCGCAACTACATGTTTTATCTGATTAGCTATAATATATTCTCTAATAAAATCTTCAGGATTTAACCTTGATACAACTTCAGTAAACTCTATTTCAAAGATAGTCTCTATTCCCATCTTTTCTAATAAAAAATTACGTTCTTTTTTTGATAATAAATAAGTTTCAGAGACTCCTTTTATAACCGATAATGGGGAATGATCAAAAGTCATAATTGCCGGAATAAGATTTGTTTCTTTAGAAATTTTAACAGTTTCCTTAACTAAAGCCTGATGTCCTAAATGTAATCCATCAAAAAATCCTATTCCTATAACATATTTTCCTTTAAGCAAAAGCTTCTCATTATGCTTTAATAGATAAGTATTCATCAAAAAAGCCCCCTTAAACTCTTTAAGTGCCCTTCTCCATCAGGTCCATAAATAGCGAGTAAATGATGAGATGTATCATAAACAGCAACATTATGATCTATTGTACTTAAGATCTTCTTTCCATGAATTGCGATAGATCTATCCTCTAATATAAGCGAATCCATAGAGCTAAAAGCATCTTCTAAAGATATTAACTGAAAATCATTATTTTTAAGCTGTTCAATACTGCATGCCTGAGCAATAGTAAAATGACCTGAACATGTTCTTTCCAGAGCATACATGTGCCCCGGATAGCCAAGCTTTTTAGCAATATCAAAACATAAAGAACGTATATATGTTCCTTTAGAACAAAGAACTCTTAATTCTATATAATGATCATATGTCTTAAGAATCTCTATTTCATATATTTTAATAGGTCTTGGCTCTATTCTAACATATTCATTATTTCTGGCATATTCATAAAGCTTTTTTCCATTGACTTTAATAGCAGAATAAATAGGCGGCATCTGCATAGAATCCCCTTTAAAACTTTCAATAGTTTTCTCTAAATTCGTATATCCGGTAAATTCTTTCCGATCAATAATTCTACCGGACCTATCATAGCTGTCAGTTGCTATACCAAGCGATAATACCGCCTTATATTCTTTAATATCTGCTGCTAAAAACTGTAATGCCTTAGTAGCTTTATTAACTGCTAAAACCAAAACTCCGGTAGCATCAGGATCTAAAGTTCCTGCATGCCCTACTTTTTTAGTATGCAAAGCTTTTCTTGCAATATTAACAACATCGTGACTAGTCATTCCCTTTTCTTTATTAACAACAATTATTCCATCCATTTTCATCACCATCTTTACTTTATCAGATTATCAGTTTAAGCACCATAAGAAAAGGTATCTGATGATACCTTACTTATGATTAATAACAAAATATTTTTTCTTTCCTCTTCTGATAACAGTTGCTTTATGACCATAGGCATTCTTTTTAGAAACAAGGAACTTTTCATCGGTAATCTTAACTCCATTCACAAGTACAGATCCACCCTTCACAAACTGTCTTGCCTCTCTATTGGATGAAGCTGCCCCAGCTTTAACTAGAGCATTTAAAATCTGAAGATCTTCATCAGTATCAATAGACTCAACACCATTAAAACATGCTTTAACTTGTTCATAAGTCAAATTCTCAATATGACCGCTAAAAAGCATTTCTGATATTTCAAGAGCTTCCTCATAAGCCTCTTTACCATGAAGGAAGGTAATAACTTCTCTCGCAAGCGCTTTATGAGCTTTTCTTAAATGAGGTTCATTTCTATTAGATTCTTCCAATTCTTCTATTTCTTCTTTTGATAAGAATGTCAGAAATTTAAGATAATCTATAATTTTACTGTCTTCACTATTTAAGAAGAATTGATACATCTCATATGGAGATGTTTTTTCTCGATCAAGCCAGATAGCTTTTCCTTCACTTTTACCAAACTTTGTCCCATCGGACTTAGTAAGTAAAGGCATTGTAAAACCATAAAGCTCTTCTCCGCTCTTCTTTCTTGTTAATTCTATACCGGCAGTAATATTGCCCCACTGATCCTGTCCTGCAACCTGTAAATTAACACCTTTATTTTGATGAAGAACATAGAAATCCATAGCTTGCATAATCATATAAGAAAATTCACAGTAAGTAATTCCTTCATCAAGTCTTCTTCTTACTACATCCTTATTTAACATATAATTAATATTAAAATACTTACCGTAGTCTCTTAAATAATCAATAAAATTCATATCCTTATACCAGTCATAATTATTTACGACTTCAAAACCGAATATTTTTTCTGCCTGTGCTTTTAAGCATTCAAAATTATGATTAACCTGCTCATAAGTAATCATAGGTCTTTCAGCAGTTGGTTTAGGATCACCAATTAATCCTGTCCCTCCGCCAACCAGCAGTATCGGATAATGTCCGGCATCTTTTAATCTCTTAGAAATTAAAAATGATGAAAAATGGCCAATATGCAGACTATCCCCGGTTGGATCAGTGCCAATATAAAAAGTCATTCCTCCATTATTCAGTTTATCTTTTAATTCCGGAGAAGAAATATCCTTAACCAAGCCTCTCCATTCTAATTCTTCATAAATACCCATTCATATATCCTCCTACAAAAAAAGAATCCATCACTAAAGGACGAATTCTCGCGGTACCACCTTTATTTGTATATTTCTATACACACTCATTATTTTAACGATGTGATGCACCGTCTAAGCTTTGCACTTAGCTGCTCCAAAGTGTATTCATTATTATCTTTTAAATTCTTTCCACCAATCAGAATCTCTCTTTATAAAACATAATAATTACTTATCTTCTTCAACGCTTTACTATAAACTACATGATTCATTTTAAGTTGTCAAGCTTAATCATTAATTCATCATAATCACTTTGAGTAAGTTTACCTATCTCCAGTAACTTATCATCTATCTGTTTCAATACCTTCTTACGATCTTCAATATCATTTACAAAATCTGCAGAATCACCATCTATTTTAATCTTTGGTGAAACATTATACGCTTCATACCAAGGTATGTAATGATCAATCAGATTCTGATAATAAGCAATCAATGACGGATCCTGATCCACCTGTTCATAGCTTCTTCCTCTTTTTGAGATATGATCCAGCATAGTATCAATAGACACTTCAATATGTATTAATAAATCCGGTGCCTTCTTATGTGCTGCATAAGGCAGTTCCTCCATCATATTCTTAAACAAATCATCATAGACCTGAACTTCCTGCATATTAGCACGTCCCATCTCTGCATTCATATGAAAGAATAAACTATCCTCATAAATAGAACGATCCAAGACATTATTATCATCCTGCATAGCTTGTTTGATAGACTTAAATCTCTTATTTAAGAAATAAATCTGTAGCAAGAAAGCATATCTATTAGGATCTTTATAAAATAAAGGCAGAATAGGATTTTCTTCAACCGGTTCATAGAAAGGAACTGTTCCCAAGTGATCAGCTACTATTTTTGTCAGTTCAGATTTCCCGGCGCCAATACTTCCACTCATTATAATCATCATTGTTTTCTCCTTTTAGCTTTGAAATTATAACATATATAATATAAAAGATTTATCTTTTATTTTCACTTTCATGATAATGATTAGGATGAGCATCAATCTGTTCAATACCTAATTTTGAATAAACAATTCTCTGACTTGAATAAAGACCAGAATAACCGGAAAATAAATAGCAAATAATACTGACAACAGCAAAATATAAAAAACCTGCTGACTGAAAGACTTCCACTGATAGAAATAATGGTGAAAGAAAACTGTTTGTAGCTCCACCAAAGACACCAATCATACCGATAGCAGCACCAAATCCTGCAGGAATACCAAGCAGAGGTGCAATCCAGCAGCCAAAGGTTGCTCCGATAAAGAATGAAGGAACAACTTCTCCACCTTTAAATCCCGCTTCTAAAGTAATCGCAGTGAAAAGAATTTTAATAAGAAAAGCAAAAGGCTTAGCCTGCCCATGCTCAATCGCCCTTTCAATGACATTAACACCTGCCCCATTGTAATCTCCTGTCTGCAATATTATTGTTAGTATGATAATTAAAAATCCGCCAAAGATAACCTTATAATAGGCATTATTAAAATATTTCTTATATAAATCTCCAACAAAGTGGAGAATATTAATAAATAATATAGAAACCACAGCACATAAAACACTTAATACTGCAACTTTTAATAGCATAACATGAGAAAATACAGGAGCAGCTACATGAAATTTTTCTGGAGAAGCACCTAAAAAAGCAGCGAGATCAGCACTGATAATAGAAGCTAAAAGACCGGGGAAAACTGCACTATAAGGAATGGTTCCAACGTTGACAACCATTGTTCCAAAAGCAGTGGCTGCTACCGGTGTTCCGAATAAAGCACTAAAAAAAGCTGCCATGCCTACACGAGTTAGAATCTTGGTATCATTCTGATTAAGTTTTAGAGTCCTGCTAAGCTTATTCGCAATGCCTCCCCCTATCTGTAGAGCTGCTCCCTCTCGACCGGCAGAACCGCCACATAAATGTGTCAAAATCGTACCAATAAAAATAGCCGGAACCTGTAAAAATTGCATATTACTGCCTTCTCTTGCAGCTACAATAACATCATCTGTTCCTAACCCTGATACATTAAATTTCTTATAAATAAAAACAATTGTTATACCGGCTAATGGAAGCATATATAACAGATACGGATAGCTTATACGTAAAACAGTAACCTTTGAAATAGAAATAGAGAATACTGCTCCTACAGCTCCGCATATTATTCCTATCAATAAAGCAATCAGACTCCATTTAAAAGCTGTTTTTATATACCATTTAGAGCTGGCAGCTTGTCTTTTTACAGTCTCAATCATAAATTCTCCTCCTTTAGCTATTGTAGCATAAAAATAGAGGTCAATTAAGACCTCTATAATAGTTTTGTAGTATTTCTAATATTGATACTATACTGCATATTGACTTCACGATTATCAATGCCTTCTCCATTCAGCATTTTAGTGATTAGTCTAACAGCAATAGCTCCCATATCATATACAGGCAGATAAACCGATGTTAATGATGGTCTAGCCATCTTAGCATAAGTTGTATCAACCATACCAATAATTTCTATATCATCAGGAACACTTAAATGTGAATCCTGAGCAGCATACATCATAGAAACAGCTTCTTTATCATATCCTGCTATAACAGCTCTAGGCTTATTTTCCTTCAAATAGTCCATAAAGAAAGGATAATTCTGAGAAAAATGTGTTGATACGCTTAATACCTTCTTATCATCAAACTTCTTACCTGCATCTTTAAAAGCATCCTTAATACCGCTGATAGCATCATCAAGACTTAAAAGATTCTGTCTTGGCTTTAAGAAAACAATATCATCTATCCCTTTATCAAGATAATTCTTTGTTAGAGTATATCCGATATTATGTGCATCTACAAAAACACTGCAAAGATGTTCATCTGATGCTTTATAGCCAATTACAGCTGTAGGCATGTTATACTTTTTCATCAGTTCTAATTCCTGGATGATCTTATCATTATTAAACAATATGACTCCATCTGCCCTTGCTTTAACAACTCTTTCAATAACATCATCAACCGGGTCTTCATCCCCCAGTTCATCCGTTGTATACATCATCAGATTATAATCTAATGTTCTCCCGGTATCTCCAATACCGCTAATCATATCTTTCACTCTGGCAAAGATAGACTGTGGGAAAATAACTGCAATCGTAGTTGATTTGCTGGTAGCCAAACCTCTGGCTACCTGATTAGGCTTAAAATCCAATCTGTCAATAGCTGCTAGAACTCTTTCTCTTGTTTCTTTTTTGACGACGTTTGAATTATTAATTACTCTTGATACAGTTGCCAGTGAAACTTCCGCTTCTTCAGCAACATCATAAATAGTGGTCTTTTTCATATTAATCGCTTATTTCATCAATCATTTCATCAAGTTCATTTTCAACATCATCAATTTCAGCTTCAATCTTATCAGAGTTTGCTGTCTTATTATTTAAGCTTTTTCTAACGTCATTAATTTTGGCATTTAAAGTATCAGCTGCCTGAGTTACACTTTCAGCTACTTTCTCATATTGTTCTGATTCTTTAACTTTATTAGCCAAAACAGTCAGCTTCTCCTGTAGCTGAACTATCTTCTCCTTAGTAGAAGCTTTAAAAGCCTCACTGTCAAATTCATCAACAGTTTTCTTTACATTTTCGATCGTTTCACCAATCATTGCCTGAACATCTTCTTTTGACATATTCTTTACTTTTTCATATGTCTTTGTAGCAGTGTTTTTAATATCTTCTCTTGTTTCACTGCCTTTCTTTGGTGCCATTAAAACACCGGCTAATGCTCCTAATCCTAAGCCAAAAATAAACTTTCCTAATTTCATTGTCTGCTCTCCTCCTATTTGTTCTTTCTTAATCCTAATAATTTTGTAATAAAACCTAGAATACCACCTGATGTATGTCTTTTAGAAAATGTTCTATTGATAAGCTCAACAGGTGCATTGAGCTGATCCAGCTTATAATTTACATCATCAATAGTTGAATTAATCTTCGTAATTGTTTCATCAACACGCGGAAATAAAACATTGACCTCCTTTAATGTCCCGGCAATTCTAATAAATAGAACACCAAGACTGATTAAAGCAAATGCTCCGGAAACAGTTAAAAAACAAAGACAAATATCTATTGCTTTCATATTACTTTTTATCTCCTTTCGCTTTAATTACTAAATCTTTTAACTTATATATATCTTTAGGACTCATAAAGACATAAACCACATGATCATATTCAGCTAAAAGCTGCGCTCCCTGTAAATCCTCTTTAATAACATTTGCTCTAGGTATATATTGCGTAATTTCAGTAACATCAATATCTATTCCTTTCTCTTTATGAGCATTCTCAGGGAAGTCCACAAAGAATGGATAATCAGCTAAATTCATAACTTCAGCAAATTCTTTCGCAAATCTCTTAGCTCTAGAAAAGCGATCGGGTTGATAAACCGCTACAATCTTTTTATGAGGATAACGAATACGTGTCTCCTCCAATACATACTTAATAGCTGTTGGATGATGAGCATAGTCATCTACATAAATATTATTGCCTATCTCCTGAACGGTATACCTTCTCTTAACACCCTCAAAACTGCTCATTCTTTCTTCAATATAAGAAGCATCCATACCTTCCAGATAACCTAATGTAATAACACCAAGAAGGTTATAAAGAGTATGCATACCATATAACGGTAACGAAAAATGGCCAAATAAATCATTATGAATATAAACATCAAATGATAAGCCTTTTTCACTATTGATTACATTTATAGCCTGTATATCATTATAATCATTCAAGCCAAACTTATAAACAGGCTTATTATACTGCAGTTTAGAAAGACGCTTATCATCTCCCCATACAACAACAGCCTTTTTAGCATGATTGGCATATTCTTCAAATGAGTGATCATAATCCTGCTGACTTTTAAAATAATCAACATGATCTAATTCAATATTGTTAATATAGGCATAATCAGGATAATAAGATAGGAAATGATCCATATATTCATCGCTTTCAAAAATAAAATAGTGAGCATCTTTTACAGCAAAGCCGGTACCATCACCAATAAGTACAGATGTAGGCTTATACTCTTTAAATAAATGATAAGCCATCCCCGTTGTAGTCGTTTTACCATGTGTACCGGCAATCCCCATAGATATAAACTTATTCATAAATTCACCTAAGAATCCAAAATATGTATGTGTTTTAACATTGGGATTATCTAAAGCAGCAGCTACCTCTTCATTTGTTTCTCTATGAAAATCATTTCCAATAATAACATCATAGCCATCTTTAATATTATTCGGATTCCAAGAATAAATAGGAATCCCTCTTTGTCTTAGTCCATCTTCTACAAATATGTATTTATCAATATCACTGCCGGCTACTTCATACCCTAAATCATAAAGTATTCTAGCCAAGCTTGACATTCCGGAGCCTTTAATTCCAATAAAATAATACATAAGCTTTCACCTCTTGTACTATTCTAACATATTCTTCACAAGTATTCATTTATTTTCATACATTTTGAAAATATTTTCATAAATATAAGAAAAATGATATTCTTTTTTAAAAAACAGCTTAATAGCTGTT
>ENA-OWLX01000203-OWLX01000203.1-metagenome-genome-assembly--contig:-NODE-203-length-20104-cov-15.871814_pt1 | contig 20104 bp, 15 predicted proteins | sample MGYA00245351_ERZ651106 | MGnify/ENA primary metagenome ERZ651106 (study PRJEB26857, sample SAMEA4031768) | metagenome | biome: human; feature: oral; material: saliva | place: Philippines | collected 2014... | reverse complement strand
CCAAAGAAGCTAATAGCACCGAGCACAATCAGCGCCGCCAAAGTCAGCAGAGGCAACCCCTTCAGGAAACCGCGCACAGTACCAAGACGACGAATAGAAGCGGGAACCGCGCGCAGAAACTCGCCACCCTTAGCCAGAAGAACACTCTTCACGCTGGGTGCCTGCGCATCAGAAGCAGTCTGCACACCAGAGGCTACAGAGCGAACCGGTGCAGGTGCCTGAACGGAAACTGCGGGGTCAGAAACGGCGGGAGCAGGGGTCGGCTGAGCCACCTGCGCAGGACGGGGTGCATGAGCCGCACGAGAAGAGCGAACAGACTGCGAAGAGGCAGGCACACGAGAACGCCCCTGCGCGGTGTGAACGGGCGCAGTGCGTGCGGGGTGAAGTACCACCAAACCTGCCGGAAGGTGTGCAGAAGTGCCGCGAGAAGCAATAGGTGCTGCAGTAGTCATTGTGGTTCCTTTCTCTCAGCTCGCCCCGGGGTTACCCCGCGGGTCTAGCAATGCCGAGCGATACCCGCTCGGAGGTCCTAGTTGAGTGATAACTATGGAGTGGTGATTGTTAGGCGATAACTAGTGGATAGCTATTCTTTAGTGAGGTCAGAGCGTCGGGTGCACCGGGTAGCCCCGGAGCCCCATCCCCTGCGCTCTCTCTTCGCCAGATGCTCCCTAGATTTACCAGAGGCTTTCTAGAGCATCCGGGGTATATCATGCGAAGAGAGAGGCAGAGGATTCGAATACATTCGAACACTCATTCACTCTCCCCTCCCGAAAGATCCCGAGTCGAATCTTCGAATATTTTTCGAACATTCGCCCGTAAATCCTGAATTTCAGGAGAGATTCAAGAGTATATACGAACTCTTGTTCTAAAGTCTAGCAGAGATGTACTAAAAATTTCTTCGAGTTTCGAAGAAAAAATCTAGAATATTTGTTTGAGTTTTTCGGTGTAGTGTTCTACACTGGTGTCAAGAGACGTTCCACACGCTCCTGATGAGTCCTACTCACAGCAGATTTCTGTACCCGTTACAGCTTGGTTCTGTATCGTGCGCAGGTGCTGCCAGCTGAGTTATATAGGGCGGAGGCGCATACTCGTTGCCTGCGTATCGCTCCGGTATTGCGCCGGTATTGCTCTGGCACGGATAGAATTCCTCCACCCCCTGACGAGATAAGACCCATTTCGGCAGAACCAAAAAAATTTTAGGACACCATCAGGAAACGTGTGAAGCACCCATCCGTGCCCCGACCGGACTGCGGCTCAGACAGACTGCAGAGACCGGAATACAGAAATCGGGGCACAGACCGAAGGAAAAGAAATGGCAACAGCACCCCGTCCGGCGCTGACCGCGCGCCAGCAGAAGATTCTTGACGCGATCCGCACCGAGATTGAACAAAAGGGTTACCCGCCGTCCATGCGCCAGATTGGTGACATGGTGGGTCTTGCGTCCCTGTCCTCGGTCACTCACCAGCTCGGTCGCCTCGAGACCATGGGCTATATTCGCCGCGACCCCAAGCTCCCCCGCGCCATTGAGGTGCTGGATGAGAATGGTGTCGGCATGCACGGTAGTTCTTCCTCATCCCTGCCCGAGCTGCCGAACTTCGAAGTCGGCGATGAAGACCTCGTACCCGTTCCCCTGGTTGGACGAATTGCGGCGGGTGGTCCCATTACCGCCGAGCAGTCCGTGGAGGATGTGCTCGCCCTGCCCCGCCAGCTGGTCGGTAGCGGCAAGCTCTTCATGCTCAAGGTCAAGGGCGATTCCATGATTGACGCCGCAATCTGCGACGGCGACTGGGTGGTTGTCCGCGAGCAACACACCGCAGATAACGGCGATATCGTTGCTGCTTTGCTCGACGATGAAGCAACCGTGAAGGTGTTCCGTCAGGTTGACGGCCACACCTGGCTCATGCCGCGCAACTCCAACTACGAGCCGATTATGGGCGACCGTGCAACCGTCATGGGTAAGGTCGTCTCCGTGCTACGTAGTCTCTAGAAAATCACAGTCTCCAGAAAATACAGTCTCTAAACAGCAACGGTCTTTAAAAGACATAACCGTGAGGGCTTTTAGCTCGATATAGAAATCACCCCGGTGGTACGTGAACGTTCACGTACCACCGGGGTGATTTATGGTGATTTATATACTTCCAAAGCGGAGGGGCGGCCAAAGCGGAGGGGCGGCACTGCCAGGAGCGGCACTACACCAGACAAGAATCCCGCCCGAGCTAACGCTCAATACTCGCCGAAAGACGAGCCAGCGCACCAATCACAGCTGCCTTATTCTGCGTCGACCACATCGGCGGCATCGCCTTCATCAAGAAACCGCCGTAACGTTTAGTCGCCACACGAGAATCCAGCACAGCCACCACGCCGCGGTCAGACACCGAACGGATCAGGCGACCCGCGCCCTGCGCCATACGAATCGCCGCGTGGTGGGCAGAAACCGCCATGAAGCCGTTACCGCGGTGACGGTTCACTGCCTCCGTATGAGCCTGCGCAATCGGGTCGTCCGGGCGCGGGAACGGAATGCGGTCCATCACCACCAGGCGGCACGAGTCACCGGGAACGTCCACGCCCTGCCACAGGCTCATCGTGCCGAACAGGCAGGAGTCAACGTCCTCGCTGAACTCCTCCACCAGAGCCTTGAGCGAAGACTCACCCTGCAGAAGAATGTTCAGGTCGCTGTGCTCACGCATGTACTCGGCGGCACGCTCGGCGGCACGCTTCGAGGAGAACAGGCCCAGGGCACCGCCCTCGGACGCCTCGCACAGTTCACGCAGACGCTCCAGCTGCCCCTCATGCACACCAAATCCCGGAGGCTTCAAATCCCCGGCAACGTACATGATGCCCTGCTTGCGGTAGTCAAAAGGCGACCCCACGTCGATGCTCGTCCAGCGCGGCGCACCCTCGCCCTGCAGACCCAGGGCACCGGCGGCAACGTCAAAAGAGTCACCCACCGTCAGGGTCGCACTCGTCAAAATCACGGTGCGGTCAGCGAACAGACCGTCACGCAGCTGCAGGCCAACGCTCAACGGAGCGATGTTCAGGGTCGCCGGGTCGGTATCGGAAGCAGCCACATAGCGGCCGTTCTCCCAACCGCCCTGACGAGAAATCCACAGCACGTCCTGCTCACCCGAAGCCTCCAGAATACGGCTACTCATATCGTGCACCTCAGAGACACGCGAGCGCGCCATCTGCAGGCCGGCGTCAACGTCCTGACCGTCCGGTTTTGTATCGGACAGGGCGGTGCGGGCGGCATCATTGACCGCAGAAATAGCGGTCAAAAGGCGCCCATCCAGGCCCTTCAGCAGGCCCTCGGCTAGACCCTCGAAAGCGGTCTCCAGGGTGCCGGCTGCCATTTCCAGTGCGCCGGAATCAGCCTTCGAGTGCTTCTTCACGCTACGTGCCGCACGGCGAACCATTGCAACCGTCAAAGAACCAGACACGGCACCGGTCACGCGGTCCACCAGCTCATGAGCCTCATCAATAATGACCGTCTCGTGCTCGGGTAGAACCTTCATGCCTTCAAAAGCGTTAATCGCCAGCAGGGCGTGGTTCGTGATGATAATGTCAGCCTCAGCGGCACGGCCACGCGCCATCTCGCTAAAGCACTCTTCCACCAGCGGGCAGCGGCGGCCCAGACACTCGGCGGCACTGACCGACACCTGAGCCCAGGCGCGGTCAGAGACACCGGGCTTCAGCTCGTCACGGTCGCCGGTCTCCGTGCGGTCAGCCCACTCGCGCAGGCGCACCACTTCCTCACCCACACGGGAGGTCGAAGAAGGCATATCAAAGAGAGCATCCGGCTCGTCTTCCGGGTAGCCGCCCTCCAGCTTGTGCAGGCAAAGGTAGTTGTTGCGGCCCTTGAGCAGAGCCACCTGCGCCTGCAACTCCGGGCGCGGCTCCAGCGCCTGCAGAAGACGCGGAATATCGCGGTTCACAATCTGCGCCTGCAGGGCAAGGGTCGCGGTCGCAACCACGATCGGCTGGTCCGACTCCCCCACCCGCGCCAGGGCAGGAACCAGGTAGCCCAGGGATTTACCGGTACCGGTGCCAGCCTGCACCAGCAGGTGACGCTGCAGTTCAAGAGCCTGCGCCACATGCGCCACCATGGTGCGCTGACCGGCACGGTTCTGACCGCCAGTGGCGGCAACCGCCTCGTCCAGCAGGGTCAGGGCATCCTTCGCACCGGGCAGGGTCTCAAGCTCCTGCCCGGTGAATCGGGTGCCGTCGGTCGCCGATCCGGGTACGGTTCCCGGGGCGTTTTTGGGCGCGTTGATGCTCTCGGTCACGCTCATACGCCCCTAGTGAGCCTCAACGGTGGAGGGCTGCTCGGAAACAGAAGCGGTCGCTTCAGCCAGGGCGTGCGCCTCCGCAAGTTCCTCTTCCAGAACCTCCAGCAGGTCGCCCTCCAGCACATACTCGGACAGTTCGGAGGCGACATCCTCACGGACCAGAGCCACAACGAAAGTGCCGTCCGAGACGAAATCGGTGCTCTTAATTTCGGCATCCCACTCGTGTAGGCGCGAGATAATCTCACCGTGCGAGTACGGAATCAGCAGCTTCACCTCAATGGAGGGTCGCGGAATGGTGTCCGCAATCTTCTGCTTCAGCTCCTCAATACCCTCACCGGTACGCGCCGAAACAATCACGTGCTCCGGCTCGCGCTGGCGCATACGCTCCAGCACGAACGGGTCGGCGGCATCCGCCTTATTCAGCACAATAATCTCGGGGATATGGCGGGCGTCAACCTCCGCAATGACCTCGCGGACAGCACGAATCTGCCCCTCCGGGTCCGGGTGCGAAGCATCCACCACGTGCAGGATGACGTCAGCGTCCGCGACCTCTTCCAGGGTGGAGCGGAACGCCTCCACCAGCTGGGTCGGCAGCGAACGCACGAAACCCACCGTGTCAGAGAGGGTGTAGCCGATACCGTCCGGGGTCTGAGCCTTACGGACGGTCGGGTCCAGGGTCGCAAACAGGGCGTTCTCCACGAGCACCCCGGCATCGGTCAGACGGTTCAGCAGGGAGGACTTACCCGCGTTCGTGTACCCGGCAATAGCAACCGAAGGCACTCGGTTACGGCGACGGTTCAGACGCTTCGTCTCACGCGCCGGCGCCATCGCAGCAATCTCACGCTTAAGCTTCGCCATGCGAGCGCGCAGGCGGCGGCGGTCCATCTCAATCTTGGTTTCACCGGGACCACGAGAACCGATACCCTCACCGGCTGCGGCACGGCCACCCGCCTGACGGGACAGGGACGCACCCCAACCACGCAGACGCGGCAGCATGTACTCCAGCTGAGCCAGCTCAACCTGCGCCTTGCCCTCGCGGGACTTAGCGTGCTGAGCGAAAATGTCGAGAATCAGGGCGGTGCGGTCAATGACCTTGACCTTCACAATGTCTTCGAGGGCGCGACGCTGAGAGGGGGCAAGTTCGGAGTCGACGATGACGGTGTCGGCGCCGGTCGCCTCCACAATGTCCCTGAGTTCCAGCGCTTTACCGGAGCCGAGGAAGGTGCCGGGGTCCGGCTTGAGGCGGCGCTGAACCAGGCCGTCCAGAACCTCGGAACCTGCGGTTTCAGCCAGTGCCGCGAGCTCACGCAGGGAGTTCTCTGCGTCCTCTACGGTGCCTTCAGTCCACAGACCAGCCAGCACCACGCGCTCCAGGCGCAGCTGGCGGTACTCGACCTCGGTGACGTCTTCAAGTTCGGTGGAGAGGTTCGCGATACGGCGCAGTGCGCGGCGCTCGGCGAGATCTTCCTGGTCACCGTCATATTCGGAATGCTCGCGCTGAACGTCAGAAATTTCGCGCGCGCGAGTGTCCAGCACACGGCGGCTATTGTGGCTGCTGTGGGTGCTGGAAGAATTATCGCTGTGATGCGCGGTACCGGCGGCGTCATACGTCGTGACGGAGGCGGCGGCCTGGGAGCGACCCAGAACGCGGTCTACGGTGCGGCGCAGCTGCTCATCGCTGGGCAGCTTTTCGGTATCAGATACGGGGGTGTTCTTAGAATTCATACGACTCTAATTCTACCGCTGTTGCCCGCATCAGGTAGGGGGTTCGGTCGCCTGTGCGCTCAGGGCGTGCAAGCTACTGCCCCACCTCGCGAATACTCTGCCCGTGTGCGGTCGGTTCTTGCCCTACCGGTACACTGGATAGCATGAGCGAGCAGCATTATTTCTCTGAAACCCCCGAGACCGAATTCAAGCCCCGCCCCGTGCAGGTGGAGCTTGCCGGCCGCAAGGTCACCGTCACTACAGCTAACGGCATTTTCAGCCCCTCCGGTATTGATAAGGGCACCGCTATTTTGCTGCAGGAAGCACCCGACCCGCAGGGTACACGCATGCTCGACATCGGCTGCGGTTGGGGCCCCATCACCCTGACTTTGGCGATGCTCGCGCCGCAGGCGCAGGTGCACGCGGTGGATGTGAACTCCCGATCTATTAGCCTGACCGAACGCAATGCCGCCGCTCTCGGCCTGCCCAACGTCACCGTGGGAACCCCCGAATCGGTTGACCCCGAACTGCGTTTTGACACCATCTGGTCGAACCCGCCGATTCGCGTGGGTAAGGAGGTTCTGCACGAGATTCTGCTGACCTGGCTGCCGCGCCTGGCGCCCGGCGGTGACGCCTACCTGGTGGTTCAGAAGAACCTGGGCTCCGATTCTTTACAGAAGTGGATGGACGCGCAGCTTGAGGATCTGCACCCCGGTGAGTTTGAGGTGTCGCGCTATGCGACCTCGAAGGGCTTCCGTATTCTGCAGGTGCACCGCTACGAGGACTAAAACCTCTGGTGTTAAATCCTCTAGCGCTAAAACTTCTGGCGCTCATTGCTTAAAACATAAAAGCGGCGGGTGTTTTCTGAATGTGTTGTCAGAAAACACCCGCCGCTTTTGTCTATAAAATCTCTGTTCTAAGACTGCTCACTATCGCAGCAGGCTAGCGCAGCAGGGCCGCAGGCTAGCGCAGCACGACGGTCGCAACCATCTGCGCCGGACCAGCCAGAACAACATGCTCCAGGTCGTCCGGACCCAGCACGAAAGTCACCGCAAGGGTACCGCCGGGCACGTGCACCAGCCACTCATCCGGCGCTTCCTCGCCACCCCAGAAACGGGTCGCCGCAGCCGCCGCACACGCGCCGGTACCGCACGAGAGAGTCTCGCCCACGCCTCGTTCGTGCACGCGCATACGGATAGCGCCCACGTGCGCACCGCTCTCAACGTCCAGGTCGACCGGCACCACAAACTCAACGTTCGTACCGTTGACCGGTGCGGGGTTCACCTGAGGCAGGCTGTGCAGGTCCAGGCCGTCCAGCTTACCGTCGGAGCCGAGCATCACCACGGTGTGCGGGTTACCCATCGAAATGGACAGGCCAGCGCGCGGAGTCTTCAGGCCGCGAGCAGACACCAGGCAGTCCTCGCCACCCTCGCGGGCAGCGTCACCGTGAATGAAGCTCCACGGACCCATATCAATCGCGTAGCCCTCTTCGGTGCGCGCCACAGTCTTCACACCGGCACGGGTACCAATCTTGACGGTCTCGCCCACCTCAAGCTCAATCAGGCCCTCAGTGCGCAGGTACTCCACGAACGCGCGCACACCGTTGCCGCACATTTCAGCGATCGAGCCGTCACTGTTGCGGTAGTCCATGAACCAGACAGCGTCCGGGTGCTCCTCGAGCAGCTTCTGACCCGCGCGGGAGGCGGTGCTGCGGGCAGCACGAATGAAGCCGTCCGCGCCAATGCCGAAGTGTCGGTCGCAGGCGCGGGCTACCAGCTCGGGGGTGAGAGCAATTTCTGCGTTCTCGTCCGTCAGAAAGATGAAGTCGTTACCGGTGCCGTGACCCTTGGTGAGGGTCAGGCCTGCCAGCTCGCCCCAGATGGAAGGGTTCTCGCTCATATGCTGTCCTTAAGGTTGGTGACCAGTCCGTTTATGATTTTACCGCGCCAGATGGTGAACCTGGCATTCTTCCTTGGAAATACTTCTGCGGCTCCCGGTTTACGTGATGAGTTCATCAAGATCGCCGAAAGCCGCAGAAATATGCAAGATACTTTACCGGTTTATGAAGATGCCGCTACGGCGTCTGCGGGGCGAGCGCGACGAATACGCAGAAGCTTGCGGTCCTTCAAAGCCAACGCAGGTTTCTCAACATACAGCCAAGACAACCACGCCAGGCCAACAGTAATAACGAAAGTAAGGATGGCGTTCAGAACCCAGCCCAGCGACGCGCTACCAAAAACTACCAGAAGAATCTGCACCGGGAATGCGTAAATGTACACGCCGTAAGAAATATCGTTATGTCGACACATGTCAGTCTTAATCGCAGCGCTGAGAGCCAGGATTCCGTATGCCACAGGTAGGTGCATGTACTGGGCAATACCAGGTGCAAACCATTGCAGAACAAATCCTAGAACCGTGACCACAATAGCCACAGTAGCGTTATAACGAATACGCTTACCCCACATGTAGAGAATGACACCTGCGAAAAAGTAAGGATGCAGGCGAAGAATATGTTCTACAAAACGATTGGGTTCACGCCCCATCAGTTCAAAAATCTGGTGCCCGAAAAATAGCCCAGCATAGATGACAGGAACCAGCCATTTTGCGTTCTTACGAATAAACCCAATGTAGAAAATCGGGATAAGCGCTAGGTAGGCGAGGAATTCAAAACCCAGGGTCCAGGCTGACCCATTCCAGGTGTGGGTGAAAGGGATGCCAATAGGACCACCAAAAAGGGGGTATTGCAGATTAAAAAGGTCAAAATTGCGCGCTATGTATCCGCCTGCGCCCTTAATGGAGAAAGGTTCTGCCGTGTGTCCGGTTGCTACAGCGATGGGTGCACACAGGAAGACAACAAATAGAATGGATACCCAGTAGCCGGGGAAAATTCTTAGGGCACGACGCTTAACATAGCCGGAGATAGTACCCCGTTGCGCGCTATGAGCAATCAGGAATCCTGAGATGCAAAAGAACATGTTCACAGCCCATTCACCCAAAGTGCCAATATGTTCAGGAACAGGAATTCCAAGAATTCCAGCGTTAAAACCAACAAGAGGGGCAGAGTGGGCCACAATAACTAACGAGGCCAATGAAAGGCGAATGAAGTTCAGCGAATTCGTTCCGCCCAGAATGGCGTCGTAAAGGGAACGCGGAGTGGATTCTGCCACGGACAGAGTGGCAGAATTTTTCGTATGTGATGTGAGTGACATATTTCCTCTATAGTTGGAGTGAATATGTCCCTAGAGTAACCTCAATTTCCCAGCTTTGATACGTCTATTCGCTTATTTTTACAAAATTGTAGCCAATGCCTCATCTGCAAGGGTGGGTGAGAGCGCATCCAGCCAGTGCACGCGCGGGTCCGCGCGGAACCAGGTCAGCTGGCGGCGCGCAAACTGGCGGGTCGCAATGGTCGTATCCTCAATCGCCTGCTCCACGCTGTAGTCCGCCTCCTCAAGGGCACGCGCGAACTGTGCGTAACCAATCGCGCGGGAGGCGGTCTTACCCTCCTGCAACCCCTGTTCGCTCAGGGTGCGAATCTCATCGAGCAGACCCTGCTCGTGCATCAGCTCCACGCGGTGGTGCAGACGCTCGTGTAGCAGGGCGCGCTCCATATCCAGACCAATCTGAATACTCTCGGTCACGTACTCGCGCACCGGCATGAACGCCGAGAACGGGCGGCCCGTCACCTCGAACACCTCCAGGGCACGAATAATGCGGCGCTCATCTTTCACGCGCGCAGCCGACTCCGGGTCTACCTCCGCCAGGCGGGCGTGCAGAACACCAATGCCCTCGGTACGTGCCTGCTCCTCCAGACGCTCACGCACCCGCGCATCCGTGTCGGGGAACTCCAACTTATCCAGGGCGGCACGCACATACAGGCCGGAACCACCCACCAGAATCGGGTAGCGCCCACGGGCGCGGATCTGCTCAATCAGCTCACGGCTACGCTCCTGAAACTCCGCCACGGACGCTTCATCTCGCACGTCCATAATGTCCAGCAGGTGGTGCGGAACGCCGCGCATCTCCTCCGCGGTGACCTTAGCGGTACCAATATCCATACCCCGGTAGAACTGCATAGAATCAGCGTTAATGCACTCACCGTTCAGGCGCAGAGCCAGCTCAATGGCGAGCGCGCTCTTACCGGTGCCGGTCGGGCCCACAATAGCGATAACGGGCAGAGTTTCGGAGATAGTCATGCGCCCCATTCTACCGGTTCCCTCACCCCCACTTGCGGTGGCGGTGCGAGCCCGAAGAACAGGGCGCATGATTCGTTATAGGTTTTAGGGGCGCAGACCGATGGTCGGCATGCCCAGACCCACCGGCGCACCGGGCACCTGGGTGGTGCCGGTACCGCACGAGTCAGCCTGGGAGCGGTCCCACGCGTCACCGGCGCGGGTGCGGCGCAGCTGGTACTGCTCGGCGCTCGGGTCAGAAATCAGGTGGAAGGAACCAGCCTCGGTAATGGGCACGGTGACCATGTCGCCGGGGCGCGGAGTCTCACAACCCTCGGGCACCGAGAAGTGCACGAGGCGCTGGTCCGGGCCACGACCGGAGAGGCGGTGCGTCTGCTCAGCCTTACGACCAGCCTCCGCAACAACCATCAGCTCAACGGTCTTACCGAGCTGCTTGCGGTTCTCTTCACCGGCGATGCGGTCCTGCAGGGCAATCAGACGCTCGTAGCGTTCCTGCACGACCTCCTTCGGGATCTGGTTCTCCATGGTCGCCGCCGGGGTGCCGGGGCGGATCGAGTACTGGAAGGTGAACGCGGAGGAGAAACGAGCCTGCTCCACAACCTTCAGGGTGTCCTGGAAGTCCTCCTCGGTCTCGCCGGGGAAGCCCACGATGATGTCGGTGGTAATCACGGCGTTCGGGATGCGCTCGCGCACCTTGTCCAGAATGTTCAGGAACTTCTTGGAACGGTAAGAGCGGCGCATATCCTTGAGCACCTTGTCGGAGCCGGACTGCAGCGGCATGTGCAGCACGGGCATGACGTTCGGGGTCTCCGCCATTGCGTCAATCACGTCGTCGGTGAACATTGCTGGGTGCGGGGAGGTGAAGCGTACACGCTCCAGGCCTTCAATCTCGCCGCAGGCACGCAGCAGCTTGGAGAATGCCTGACGGTCGCCGAACTCCACGCCGTAGGAGTTCACGTTCTGGCCGAGCAGGGTCACCTCAATAGCGCCGTCGTCGACCAGCGCCTGAACCTCAGCGAGAATGTCGCCGGGGCGGCGGTCCTTCTCCTTACCGCGCAGGGACGGCACGATGCAGAAGGTGCAGGTATTGTTACAGCCCACTGAGATGGACACCCAGCCGGAGTACACGTGGTCGCGCTTAGTGGGCAGGGTGGAGGGGAAAACTTCGAGGGATTCGAGCAGTTCGGCCTGCGCCTCGTGGTTGTGGCGGGCACGCTCCAGCAACGCCGGCAAGGAGCCAATGTTGTGGGTACCGAACACGACGTCAACCCAGGGTGCCTTCTCAATGATGGCGTCCTGGTCCTTCTGCGCGAGGCAGCCGCCCACAGCGATCTGCATACCCTTGTGGCTGCGCTTGACCGGCGCGAGCTGGCCGAGGTGGCCGTACAGGCGGTTGGAGGCGTTTTCGCGGACCGCGCAGGTGTTGAAAACAACCAGGTCGGGCTGGGTGCCTTCCTCCGCACGAACGTAGCCGTTAGCCTCCAGCAGGCCGGACATTCGTTCGGAGTCGTGCACGTTCATCTGGCAGCCGAAAGTGCGCACTTCGTAGGTGCGGGGGCTGGTTTCGGGGGTCTGGGCGGAATCGCTGAGGGTCGAAGTCATGCCCTATAGGGTATCCGATGGGGGATAATGGCTCTATGCAGGTTTCCCTTAGTAGTAACTTTCCGGCTCTGTCACCGAACGATTCTTCCGCACCCGCCCCCAACGAGGAGCTTCTGAGCGCCCTCATTGAGGAGGCGATTGCCGTCTACTCCCCCGTGCCGCCTCAGGCGAGCGCTGATTCTGCCTCGATGCGTCAGAATCTGATGCAGTTGCTTAGCTGGGCTCATTCTTTGGAGCAGGTGGCTGCCCGCGCGGTTGAGCGCGTGCAGATTCTGGGCACCGGCATGCGTTCGGTTGTGGTGCGTGTGGCGTATGAGCCTGCAGCCGAGTCAGCTGCGCCTTTGCCGACCTCGATTATTGTGAAGCGTTACCGCCGGAAGGATTCGACGGTGAACGCGGGCGGTTTCGGGTACCTGCGTGAGCGCTACGGTTTGGAGGCGCTGAACCTGCAGGTTCCGGGTCTGTTCCCGCAGCTCTACGGCGCGGATCCTGAGCTGCGTGTGCTGGCACTGGAGGATGTGAGCGCTGGAACCGTTGAGGGCGAGCAGTATTCGGTCACCCACGCCCTGCTGGAGGGCACCGAAGAGCAGGCACTGGATGCGCTGACCTACTACATTGAGGCGTACCATGCCCTTGCCGCCAGCGGCATTATGGGCGAGGCGGTGGAGGATTACCGCCTGAACCTGGCGCGTGCCGATCGCAAGGCGCAGTTCCCGGGCGCTATTGCCTCGCCGGGTTTGGCTGAGCGCGGTTTGAAGAAGCTGTACGGTGTGGCTGATGAGGCGCGCTCCCCCGAGCATGATGCTGACAGCCCGGCTTCCAGCTCTGCCGCGTATGAGGACGCCCCCGTTCTTCCCGCCGCTGTTGAGGAGCTGTCCTTCCGTTTCCGCCGCGTTCTGCAGCCCTTCTTTACCAAGCGCCCGCCGGTGCCCGAGCAGTTCAAGCTCAACCGCGGCAAGGTGTATATGCTCTCTTCGGGCGATTTTTCGCCGCAGAACGTGCTAATCGGTTCTGCGGACGGCGCGCAGGTGCGCATGGTCGATGCGGAGGGCACCTGCCTGCACCACCGCGGTTTCCCCTTCGTTGAGGCGATGCTGGGATTCCCCTCCTCGCCGGAGTACCCGCGCTACCGGGTGGACCGCAAGAAGGCGCTGCCGGCGCTGTACTCTGCGCTGTTCGAGGACGCCCCGCTGGATGAGCACCTGGCGGAGGATTTGGCGGTGTGTGCGGCGGTGACCGTGTGCGCCCTACTGGAGCTGTACTCTTCTTCGGCGCGTTCCGAGTTGTTGCCTCGTATTCGCCGTGAGGGTGCGCAGCTGATGCGCCTGCTCCTGGAGATCGCTGGTTCTCAGGATGCAACCCTCGCCGAGTTCGCGGACCGTCTGGGAGCGGTCGAGTAAACAGCAACGCCAACGGCAAATGCAGCCTTTGACAAGGCGTTTTACAAAGCTCAAAAACCTAAGGGTGAGCCCGCTACAGAGTGTGTCTGTAGCGGGCTCACCCTTTTGTTCTTTAGCCGAGGCTCGTTGGCAGAGAAGACCTGCTCGTTCTCTACCAGAGTTGCAACCTACCAGAGCTCATCCTCCGCACTGTAGGCAGCGAGCTCCTCACGAATCACCGACATCGACACCGAGGAGGAGTATCCGCGGCGAGCCAGCATCCCCAGCAGTCGGCGGGTCACCCTATCCTTTTCGGCACGGTCGCTGAGGTCCATGCCGGGGCGTAGTTTCTTACGCACCAGCTCGGCGGCGTCCTCGCGTTCCTGCTCGTCGGTGCGCTGAGCCAGGGCGTTCTCCGCCTCTTCACCGCGCACCCCGCGTTCAGCGAGCTCGCGGCGTAGCGCGGCACGGGAAAGCTTCTTGGTGCGGCTCTTCTGCGCCACAAACGTTTGGGCGTATTCGGCGTCATCAATGAGTTTTGCCGCCTCGAACTTATCGAGCAGCGGCTCAATGAGCTCCGCGTCAAAGCCTTCTGCCTGCAGCTTCTTACGTAGCTGACCTCGGGTTTTTGCCGAGTACGCCAGCTGGTTGTACACGATGGTTTTAGCGCGAGTGTAGGGGTCGGTTTCTTCCGCGGCGCGGGCGGCACGTACCTTCTGCTTCCAGGAAGGCACGTTGCCCTCCGGCGGTGAGGAGGTATTTCCCCTCTGAGAAGCGCCCGGCCGGGAGCCCCGAGCTCGAGAAGCGCCCTTGGGGGAACCAGCCGAAGCGGCACGGCGCTTTCCGGTACCGACGCCCTGCGCCTCTTCCTCGGCGATGCCGCGGATGAGTGCTTCTTCGGCGGGGGTGAGTTCTTCGTTCAAGCTACTTCCCTCCCTGAATAGGTTGCTCCCCGAGCCGCGACCCGTGGGACTCTTGCGGGTTTCCTCATCGTCACTGCGAGCCCCGAAGGCGGGCGCGTAGGGCGAACGGCTCCGCATTTTCTCTTCCTGCGCCGGGCTCATGCGGCGGAACCCACGCTTGTAGTCGGTGTTCTTGGAGGCACGCGAAGACTTGCGTTTCTTCTGCTTATCCCGCTGAGCTGCTTGCCTCTCAATCTCTTCCTTTTCTTCGGCGGTGAGCCCCGATCCGATGGATGCGGCACCGGCTCGACTCATGCGGCCAGCCGCCATGGGGCGCGGCTCGGCACCGCCGGGGGTAAAGGCACGAACGGGCGCTTCGTCAATGGAGACGGCGGGCAGGTTCGGGTCAACGAGCAGACTCCGGCGCGGAGACTCGCTGTCTTTCCCAGAGTCTTCCGCAGAGCCTCCGGGCACAGATTGCAGGGGCAGCTCGGGTACGCGGAACTCCCCCGCGTAGTCGCCGCCGTTATCGCGGGCGATGCTTTCTTCAACAAAGCCGTGCGCGGCGGGGTGCCAGTCCGGGAACTCCTCAGCGGCTACCGAACCCGCGGCCCTGTTCCGTGTCCATTTCTTAGGTGCGTTTTCTGTGGACGCTGGCTTCTCCGCTATCGCTTCTGTGGGTGTCGCCTCTGCGGCTGTTGCTTCATCCGAGGGTACCCAATATTCCCCCGCGTACTCTGCTTCAGGGTACAAAGGCTCTACCGGATACGGAGGTTCATCCTCGTAAGGAGGTTCGTCCTCATAGGGAGGCTCGTCAGGGTACGGGAGCTCGTCAACAGCAGGAGGCGCCTCCCAGCTGAGGGTAGGCTCCGCCAGGGGCGCGGGTGCCTCAAAATTGAGCGCCTCGAAGCCGCCTACTTCAACCGGCGGGGCGGTGGATTCAAACGAACCAGTAGCTTCAAAAGAAATAACGGGCTCAAAGGAAATAGCGGGTTCAAAGGGAACAGGCGCAGAGAATGCAGAGTCCTGGATGGCTGAGTCTTGGAGAGCTGACCCCGCCAGAGCTGAGGAACCGAAGTGCGGTTCGGTCGCGTCCAGCGCCGCAAAACCGGCGTCGCCGTCACGCGCACTGTTGTGCTCATGCTCTTGATGACCGTGCTGTTCCGTCATGTTCGGTTCCTCCTCTCCCCTGTGTTGTATTGCTTGATGACCCGTGCGCCGGGCTATACGACGCTCCCCCATTGTAACGAGGCGTTATCTCGGCGCCCGCTGTCTCAGCGCCGGCTGGTACTTCATTTGATGCACTTTCAGTTAACGACAGATTGCCGTGCACCGTGCGGAATGCACAGCACACGGCAATTAGTCGTGTCGTTAGCAAGAAGCTACGCGGGCCGGTTTAGAACTCCTCAGCCAGCTCGTCCAGCGGGTCGTTACCCTCGGACTCAGCAGCTGCCTGCTCGTCAGCTTCTTCCTCAATGATGCCCAGCTTCACCAGAACCTTGTACTGCAGTTCCTCGGTGAGCTCGGGGTTGTCCTTGAGCAGCTTACGAACGTTCTCGCGGCCCTGGCCCAGCTGCTCACCGTCGTAGGTGAACCATGCGCCGGACTTCTTGACGATGTCGTTCTCCACCGCCAGGTCCAGGATGCCGCCCTCAACGGAGATGCCTTCACCGTAGAGGATGTCGAACTCAGCCTGCTTGAAGGGCGGAGCCATCTTGTTCTTCACGATCTTGGCGCGGGTGCGGTTACCGATCGGGTTAGCGCCGTCCTTGAGGGTCTCAATGCGGCGGATGTCGATACGGACCGAAGCGTAGAACTTCAGCGCCTTACCACCGGTGGTGGTTTCGGGAGAGCCGAAGAAGACACCAATCTTCTCACGCAGCTGGTTGATGAAGATTGCGGTGGTGCCGGTTGCGGAGAGGCGGCCGGTAATCTTACGCAGAGCCTGGCTCATGAGGCGAGCCTGCAGACCCACGTGGGAGTCACCCATGTCGCCTTCAATTTCGGCGCGGGGTACCAGCGCGGCAACGGAGTCGACGACCACGATATCAACGGCGCCGGAACCAACCAGCATGTCCATGATTTCCAGTGCCTGCTCGCCGGTGTCGGGCTGAGAGACCAGCAGCTGGTCGATGTCCACGCCCAGCTTAGCCGCGTAAATCGGGTCCAGTGCGTGCTCGGCGTCGATGAACGCTGCCACGCCGCCTGCCTTCTGAACGTTCGCCACAGCGTGCAGCGCAACGGTGGTCTTACCGGAGGACTCGGGACCGTAAATCTCGATGACGCGGCCGCGGGGCAGACCGCCAATACCCAGAGCGGCATCCAGAGCGATAGCGCCGGTGGAGATAACCTCGGTCTTGGTGATTTCCTTATCACCCAGGCGCATGACTGCACCCTTGCCGTAGTTCTTGTCGATCTGTGCCATCACGGCTTCAAGTGCCTTGGCGCGACCCTCTTCGGGAACGCGAGCTACGCTCTGAGACTTGGTGTTCTTAGCCACGGTAGTACCTCGTTCTTTGTGTTGTCAGTGGTTGACGGGAGTAATGTTTCTTCGGAATCGGTGGGACTCGTAATCGAGACCTTGAAGGTTTTGGCCTACCGGTTCCTTCTGAGACTACTCTAGGGTCACAGCCTGACAGGATAAGGCCATTTTTTAAAATCTGTGGAAAACTTTGAAAATTTTCCGAAAAATTCCTGATGTGGAAAAGTCTAGCACGAGTCGAACAAAATTACGACCTAGTTTCGAATAAATCGGATAGGGTTTCGGCATATATTTTCGAAAAACCCCGAAATCTAGGCTAATTATTCGAAAATACCGCCCGTGCAGGGGCTAGCACTCGAACAAACGGCAGGCCCCACCTACACGGAAGAAAACGCCAGACTTACCGACTAGCGCAACGGCTCCTTATCGGGACCCAGGCGGCGCTCCTGCGGAATCTCCTGCTCCTCACAGATCGCAAGCCACACATCCTTGGGGTTAACGCCCTGGTCCAGCGCCTCCGCAGCGGTCACATGACCCAGCGAGCCCAGCACCAAGTCACGCGCCAGCACCGGAGCATACCCGGCACCGAACTCATACTCCATGCACGCCCAAAATTCGCTCAGCTTCACAAGCACTCCTTACGCTTCACCGCTAGTTCGCTTCATAATTCGTCACATCGCCCGCATCGCCCGAGAACAAACCCAGGATAAACCAGGAATAAACCGAGAATAAGCGATGCCGCACACCCACCTTACGGGGATGCACGGCATCGCTTCACGTTTTAGCGCGGCATGTGCCGCCTCGCGTTACTTCGAGAGAATGTAGTAATCGCTCTTGTACTGCTCAGACATTTCAGCCGGAACAGTATCCGGAATCTGAACGCCCTCGAGAACCGCCATACGGTCGGCAACCTCACGCAGCATCTGGGACATCGGAATGTCCAGAGCCTGGCAAATCCACGCCAGCAGTTCGGAGGAAGCTTCCTTCTGACCGCGCTCAACTTCGCTCAGGTAACCGAGGGAAACACGGGCACGCTGGGAAACCTCGCGCAGGGTGCGACCCTGACGCTGGCGAACATCGCGAAGAACCTCACCGATTGCCTGTCGCAGGGGAATAACCTTAGCTTCCTCAACGACCGGGGCGACCTGTCGGGGGGTCTCCTCGATTTCCTTCCACTTAGTAATGCCATTAATCGATACGCGCTGCTTAGCCATGAGCTTCTATATCACTTTCCTGAGTAGGTATTCCCGACCTGCGGGACTGTACAGAGTTAAGCCTAACTGATTTTTGGAGCGTGAGCTAGGAGCCCCGCCATTTTCGTCCTCTTCTTACGGCTTGTATCTATTCAAACAGGCGAACCTATGCCTTTATTCCCTTGGAACTGAAAGAACCCTGTGAATATATTTGAACCGTAAAAATTTCTCTCAGGTAGGCACTTTTCTCAGGTTGGCGCTGCACAGACGACTACACAGCCCCGCCCGCCCCGCCCTGCACGCTACGCCAGCTCGTTCTGCAGAACCCCGCCGGCACCGCCACGCACCGCACGCGCCAACAGAGCAATCGCATCCGCGCTCGCCGCCGCACGAATCTGCGCCCGATCCCCCGAGTAGTGGCGTTCAAACACCTCAGAGCCGCCCGGGGAACACACACCAATATAGACCGTGCCCACCGGCTGACCGTCCGCAGGATCAGGACCGGCAACACCCGTGGTCGACACCGCATAATCGGCACCGCACACACGCGCCGCACCGACCGCCATCTGCACCGCCACCGCAGGATGCACCGCACCCTCACGCGCCAGCAGCTGAGCGTCCACGCCCAACACCTGAGCCTTCACCTCGTAGGCGTAGGAAATCACGCCGCCGCGGTAATACGCGGATGCACCCGGCACCGTACAAATCGCGCCGCCCACGTCCCCGCCGGTCAGCGACTCAGCCGTCGCCACCTGCACCGGGCCCTCCTGGGAGGCACGCAACTTCACCGCATCACGGAGCAGTAGCGCCGCCGCCTCCGGGGTACCGGAGAAAACCTCAGCGGAGGAAAGCGCAGTGGAGGAAAGCGCAGTGGACAGAGCATCTTCACGTATGAGGGGAACCATCATTTTCTCCTTTCAGCGGCGAACCGCCGCCCAAAACCTCACGCGGCACACCACGCGCCGCAGGTACAGCGAAGGGGAGCAGCGCGCGCCACTCCCCTCGCCTCTAATAATCGCCGCTCTGGGAGGCCTGAGCCTGCAACCAGTTACGACGCAAAATATACGCATCACGCACATACACCAGGCCGGTCCACACGGTAATCGCGGTGACCGCACCCATCAGAATCCAACCAGGAATCAGCCATGCAAGACCCAGCTGGCCCAGCGGCAGAAGCATCAGCACCAGCGCCACCGTCTGCAGCACAGTCTTAATCTTGCCGCCCTTACTAGCGGCCATCACGCCGTACTTAATGACGAACAGGCGCATGATCGTAATGCCCCACTCGCGCAGCAGAATCACAATCGTGACCCACCACCACAGCTCGCCCAGCGCCGACAGCACAATGAACGCCGCGCCGGTGAGGAACTTATCGGCAATCGGGTCAGCAATCTTACCGAAGCTCGTAATCAGGTTACGCGAGCGCGCCAGGTAGCCGTCCGCCCAGTCCGTGAGCATGGCAAGAATGAAAATAATCCACGCCAGCCAGCGGTGCATCGGATCAGCGGCACCAAAAGTACCGCCCGTCAGCAGGGCAACAACGAAGAAAGGAACCGCAATAATACGCAGAACCGTCAATACATTCGGCACATTCCAGTTTGAAGGCTTCGCTGTGCTGACCGCACCGACGGGTGCGGAATTGCGAGCTTCACTCATAACGGCTCCTTGCGGGTAGATGGCTTTCGACGGTGAGAGACCGCGTACGCACCGACACCTAAACGTATCGGGGATACGCAAACACCCCGTACCGTCCATTATACGTGTGCCGTAGCAGACATCACGGGGACGATGCGGGGTGTATGTCGCACGCTCACTCTGCTGAGTGGGTCAGCTGAGCGGGTCGGCTGAGTGGGCAGGGCGCTGAGGCACTAGCGGCCGGTCAGCTGCCAGGCATCCTCCGAACCCTCATCATCGGGCTCATCGAAATAGTCGGCGACCGGCTCGCCCGGGTCCACCGCATTCGCGTACGGGTCGGCTGCCGGAGGCTCCTCACCGCGAATACGCGCCAGGGTCGCCTGCAGATCATCCGGACGGATCAGCACCTCACGTGCCTTCGAGCCCTCCGAGGGACCCACCACGCCCTGCGACTCCAGCAGGTCCATGATGCGGCCAGCCTTCGCGAAGCCCATGCGCAGCTTACGCTGCAGCATCGAGGTCGAACCGAACTGGGTCGTAATCACAATCTCCGCCGCCTGCAGCAGATCATCGAGGTCATCGCCGATTTCCTCATCAATCTGCTTCTTCGAGGCAGAGACCATCACGTCCTCACGGTAGATGGTCGGCGCCTGCTTCTTCACGTGCTCAACCACGGCGTGAATCTCAGACTCAGACACCCACGCACCCTGAACACGCATCGGCTTCGA
>ENA-OWLX01000201-OWLX01000201.1-metagenome-genome-assembly--contig:-NODE-201-length-20126-cov-9.835185_pt1 | contig 20126 bp, 20 predicted proteins | sample MGYA00245351_ERZ651106 | MGnify/ENA primary metagenome ERZ651106 (study PRJEB26857, sample SAMEA4031768) | metagenome | biome: human; feature: oral; material: saliva | place: Philippines | collected 2014... | reverse complement strand
ACTTCATCAGCTCCGTACCCACCTACAAGCTCGTGGGCGACATCACCTACCTGCGCACGGGGCAGGGCTTGCTGTTCCTGGCCACCGTGATTGACCTCGACACCCGCATGGTGGTCGGGTGGGCGATGTCCGAGTGCATGACCGCCGACATAGTCGTCTCGGCCCTCGAGCTGGCCCGCAGGCGCGGCTACGTGGCCGAGGGGCCATCTTCCACAGCGACCGCGGCAGCCAGTGCACCTCGAGGCCGCTGGTGTCGTGGGCTAGGGAAAACGACGTGGGGCTCTCGTGCGACCGCACCGGCAGCTGCCACGACAACGCGGTGGCAGAGTCCTTCTTCGCGACCCTCAAGAACGAGATGTACTACCGCCGCCCGTTTGCCACGCACAAGGAGGTGAGGTTCGCCGCGATCGGCTTCATAGAGTCCTACTACAACTGCAAGCGCCCCCACTCAACAATCGGCTACAGGGTGCCAGCCGACGTGATGGACGAGTTCTTCGAGCGCTTCGAGGGCGCGTTGTCGGAGCCGAGGGAGGTGTTGCGAGCGGCATAAACCCCGGATTTTTCGTGTCCGAAATCTTGACACAGGTCACTCCAACATATGATTATATTCTAGACAATATCGCCAATGCTGCAGACCTTATCGATATAGTTATCAGAGCAAATATTGACAAGGATAATGTTTCGGAAATGAAAGAACTTTTTTAATTTAAAGAATAGAGGACTGAATAAGAAAGTGGGGATCTATCTTGCGCTTACTGATGATATAGATGGTGATACCTGCATAGATAGTTGCCACTGTATTTCTGCCAGAGATTTTTCCGACTCAGAGATAAGCTTTTACGAGGAGGCAATCAGAATGGGTTTTGCGGTGAACATGTTCAGTGGAACCGCAAGATCAATTTGTAGTGCGGTTTCGGTAAATTCATTTCTTATTGGGCCTAATGGTGATATTTGTAATTGTTGGGATGATATTGGGGTTAAAGATAGCGTTTCTGGTCATGTCTCTAAGGGTTTCGAATTAACATCAAATGCGGTTAAATGGCTGGGGTATTTGCCCGATAACGAAAAATGTAAAACGTGCAATGTTTTTCCCTTATGTATGGGAGGGTGCCCTCGAGTTTCTCTATTAAATGGAGAATTAGACTGTGATACTGCTAGGTATAACATCCAACAGAAAATTCGCTTGATGCTTTTAGCACATGAAATTGAATTGGGTGATGCGGATGTTTGATCTCGTCCGATGCTGCTGGCAGAGCATCTCCAATCGTCGAAGATTTATAGGATATCTGGTTGCCCGCCTGATCCAGGCGCTTCTCTCCGTTGTGGCTCCACTTGTGGCCGGGGTTACCATAAATATGCTTCTTGAACCCAATACGCCGATGGGTTCGTTGATCTTGGCATGTCTATTCCTTGCAATATGTTGTATTTTAGCTGCGCTCTTTGATTACCTGGCCACCTTGGTATACACCTACCTTCAGGCAGATTCCTCATTTGATCTTGAGCTTCATGCTATTCAGCATATCCAACACCTAAGGCCGGCCTTCTTTAAAGGTTTTGATCCTGCGTATTGGCGTCGGCGTCTAGATGATGACACTAATGGTCTTTCGCTCTTCTTCCTGATGTCTATTGTCGATGTTCTTAAAAACACTGCAATTCTCGTAGTCATTGTGGTCGTTCTGTTTGTCATAGACCCCCTGCTCTCATTGGTATCTATAGTGCTTGCCATTGCCTCAGGTGGTATTTATATGATTTTCATGAATAGGATGTATAAGACAAGACTCGATTTTACAAATGAGATGTCACAGTACTCCTCACGGGCTCAAGAGCAGTTAGAGGAAGTCGAGTTTATCAGGAAACATGTTCTGTTTAACCGTTCCACAAAACGCCTGAAGGAGATCTTCTTCACGGTCCGAGAGGCAATGTATCAAACGAACAAGGTTGCGGCGCAAGTGTTTCTTTGTACGGGAGTGGTCCAAGGCATTGCCCAGGCGGCACTTCTTTTTGTTGCTGCCAGGGAAGTTTTTGCCGGCCATATGCAGGTGGGTTATGTGGCAACTGCCTTCGGCTACTTCACCACCATGGTTACATCCGTCGAGTACTTTGAGCAGTTTGGCCGCGACTACCAGAGCGCCCGCGTGAACTACAACAGATTACAAGAGCTTTGGGATGAGGAAGAGGAGCCGAACGGTTCCGGAGTTCCTACGGACACCAGCCTGATTACCTGCGACGATGTGGCCTTTTCATATCCAGGGAACAAAAACAGGACCCTCTGTGGAGTGAGCGGGCGCTTTCAAGCGGGGAAGATCTATGCCTTGGCAGGTACCAATGGATGTGGCAAGAGTACGCTTTTGAAGCTCCTCTCGGGAGAGTATTTCCGCCTGTATGACGGGTCCATATACTATGGCAATACTGACCTTGCAACACTTGACCAATATGCCCTCAGGCACGACGTCATCGGCATTGTTGAGCAAGAGTCGACAATTCTCCAAGATACCCTGTGGAACAACTTGACGCTTCTGTGCAACAAGATGCCCAGTGAAGATAGGGTTTTGCAGCTTGTCAACTTGTTTGGACTTCAGAAGTTCCTCTCGCCAGACAGGGGATTGCAGAGCGTCATTGATGCACATCGTGTTGCGTTGTCAGGAGGGGAGAAACAGAAGATCGCCATCATCCGCATGCTCCTCAAAGACCCAGAGGTGATGTTGCTTGACGAGCCAACTTCGGCACTTGATGCGGTAAGTCGAGGCCATCTCATTGACCTCCTCAAGGACCTTCGTAAGGACCACCTGGTAATCGTTGTATCCCACGATAAGGAGCTTCTCGCCGCATGCGATGAGGTCCGGGAACTCTGAACCTTTTCCCTCTTAGAGACTCTGGTTGTCTTCCCTGCAATCTCTTGTCCGTCTCGACAGAGGGTTTCCGAAATCTGCTAAGGGATCTCGACCAGTAGGTGTTTTTGCTGGCGAGAAGGGTCTCAAAAGAGCCCGAATCTACCTAATGGTCAGCATTTCTTAGCGGAGGCCACCTAATGGTCTCGATTCTTTAGCAGAAATGCCCACGGCCGAGCAACCCCAGCAGAAATGCCCACGGCAGAGCAGACCCGGCAAGAAAACGAATCCCACCATGGGACCCCAAGGAGACTCCGAGGCAATTCTAAAGCAACCCTAAGGCCCGCTGTTGTCCAGTGAAAATCACTTCCGAATCGCGCGGTATCGGCTGGGGGTACAACAGGAAAGCGCTTTGAAGGTCTCGGAAAAGCTTCCCTGGTTCGAGTAGCCGACAGCCTCGGCAATCTGGCGAATGCTGAGATCGGTCTTTGCCAATAGCCTTTGTGCATATTCAATACGCTGTTCTCGCACATATTCCTGCGGTGTTTTGTTCACGACCTTCTTAAAGGCGTCAATCATGCGAGATTCGCTGACATGAAACACGGAGCTCAACACCCGGGTCGACAGATCCTTTGCCACATTTGATTTGATATAGAGCGAGATATATTTGTACAGCCGCTCGTCCACGGCCGAATATGCCTGACAATCATGTGTGCAGCGCTTACTTTCACTCACGAGTAATGCAAAGCACTCGGTAACCTTTGCACGATAGTACGAGGTGGCCACGGATCGACACAGCCGGACATTGCCGAGTTCAGTGACTGCGGCAGTAAGGGCGGGTATATCATGGTAGCCATTGAGCAGCCCAATGGCCTGTAAAAGCTGTTCGGACGTAACCTGCAGAATACCCGCCAGCCGGGGAATCGCACTTGGCAGAAGCGAAATGGAGTAGGAACTGAGCTTGGTATCAGCCTCTATGATCTGCTGAAAATAATGCTCACCCAACGCGTAGCCGATAAGTGAAGGATGTCGCTGCCCAAAGCTGTCGATAAAGAACATGGGCATGTCCTCCATATAGTAACCGAAACCGACCACATCGGTAGACCAACCATGCATAACCACACGTTCACGCAATGAAACGCTCATCGAGATCACCACAATATCGGAGTCGACAATGTGATACCAATACTCTCCGAAACCGTATGCGGGGTCGATGATCCATGTATCCCCATAGGGACGAATATCCTTTGGTGATATCAAACCCTTCTCGATCGCCTGTGTATGGTGGATTCCATGGATAGCTTCGACTGCGGGGTCGAGCATCGCGTGAATCTCAGCCCAATTTGTGGACTCATCTTTTTTGACCATCGGATCAATGACAAGTTCCTTGGCCTTGCCCGACGACAGGTTTCGATACCATTTGGTGATAAAACTTGTTTCGGTAAGATGCAAAAGATTTTCGGTGCGATTATCCACTTGGACCCAAGGTCTTTCTCGGAAGTCAACTTTGTCTATCATTAGTTAGGTCAATCTAACATATTCTTATCGGAAAGGAAAGACGTTTGGAGCAGGAGGCTCTTCGTTACTACCGTGTTGACCCCCGTATTGCATTGCTCGTTTTGATTCCCCTCAATGCAGGGGTCACCTTGTATCCCCACATCGGTTTCCAGATCGCATCAATGGCTCTCATACTCATGCTCATGTTGATCTGCCGACGGCCCTTCTCGGCACTGAAGTGGCTGATTGCATACCTACTGATATTTTTCTTTGCACATCTTCCGGGGATATCTGGCTGGGAGTGGCTCAGCTCGCTTGGCAGCATGCTCCTTATGTTCCAACGTGTATTTCCCGTTGCGGCCTTTGCCTCACTTTGCCTTGTGACCACACGTTCAGGAGAGTTTGCCCGTGCCCTTCAGACACTTGGCCTTCCGTCCAAGCTCATCGTCTCCCTATGCGTTGCCCTGCGCTTTGTTCCCACACTTGCCCATGAATTCAAGGCGGTGGCCGAAGCCATGAGGATTCGCGGCCTTGCCTCCTCTCCGGTAGCCGTGGTCGCACATCCTGCACGTACCGTCGAGCATCTGATGGTCCCCGTCATCGGACGGCTGGGAATCATCGCCGATGAGCTAGGTAACGCCGTGGTCGCACGTGGAGCAGATACCAACCGAAAGCGCAGCTCATATTATGACTTGCATATACGAGCAGCCGACATCGCGCTTCTGGTAATCGAGTATGCCCTGTTCGCAGCCATGGTCCTTGCCAAGATCGGGGTGGGGGTCCTATGAGTGCCGCCTCGTTACCGAGAAGTACCGCCGTATCGCTGGAGCATGTCTCATTTTGCTACAACGAGACGGAATCAGAGGCATTGCGAGATATCAACCTATCCATCCGTCCAGGCGAGTTCATAGTGCTCACGGGAGAATCCGGCTGCGGGAAGACAACGCTGACCAGAACCATAAACGGCCTGATCCCGTTGGTCTACCAAGGGGTCTTGAAGGGACGCGTCTCCGTCGCCGAAAAACCCGTCACTGAATGGACATCGGGGGATTTGGCGGTAACGGTCGGCTCGGTATTCCAAAACCCACGCAGCCAATTCGTAAACTCGGAAGTCGAGGCCGAGCTTGCGTTCGGCTGTGAGAACCAAGGACTCTCGCGAGAAGAGATTGTGAGGCGCATACACGAAAGCGTTCGGGTGTTCGGAATCGAAGAACTGCTGCATCGGCAGGTGGAGGAGCTTTCCGGAGGCCAGCGTCAAATGGTGATCCTTGCCTCTGTATACGCTACAAACCCCGATATCTTTGTTTTGGACGAGCCCACGGCCGCCCTCGACGTGACATCTATGAGATGCTTGGGTGCGGCCCTTGCCAAACTCAAGTCAATAGGGAAAACCATCATTGTGTCCGAACACCGCCTATGGTGGCTCGCAGACCTTGCCGATCGGGTCGTCGTTATGGAAGACGGCCATATTGCGGGGACTTGGTCCGCGAAAGAATTCGGCGCGATCCCCTTTGAAACCCGTTTGCACTGGGGACTGCGTGCTTGGAAGGTCGACGAGGTCGATGCTGCCGCCCGCCGGCGTTTCTCCCATACATCTGTGAGCGGGCATCCCGTACATGAGTGTGTGGCCGATACCTCGTTGAGGACAAGAGGCCTACGTGTCTCGTATCGGCACCGGGATGCAGTGATAGATAGTTGCGATTTTGATATCTCTGCGGCGACAGTCGTCGGCCTTGTCGGTGCCAACGGTGCAGGAAAAACCACGCTTGCACGATGCCTATGCGGCATCCAGAAAGAGGCGGCAGGTACGGTTGAGTTGGCGGGTAAAGCGCTTAGGACCTCGCAGCGCGCAGGCGTCATCTACCTGGCCATGCAGGAACCGGGATACCAGCTGTTTGAACACACGGTCGTTCGTGAGCTCGAGGAGGCGCACGATCGCAACGATGCGCATATTCCGCAGGTCTTCTCCGTCAAGTCACTTATGGAAGACTTCCGTCTGACAAACCTCGCCCAACGCCATCCCCTGTCGCTGTCCGGTGGGCAGCGACAGCGCACGTCGATTGCCGCCGGCCTGCTGTACGGCGCACAGGCCCTTGTCATGGATGAGCCGACCAGCGGCTTGGACTATAACAACATGGCAAGCATTGCCAGACAGATCGACCGTCTCAAACAGCAAGGTGTGGTCATCTGCATAATCACACACGATTACGAATTTCTCTGTGCAGCCTGTGATGCCGTCCTCCCCCTGCATGATGGCCATATGTCACCGCCCATTCCCCTTACCCCGGAAACACTCGGGCACATAAAGAGATTGCTCGGTTTTTCATAACAACAGGATTCTATAGGAAAGGAACGTATGATGGACGAAACAACGATTGGGTCTCAAGCCGCAAACACCGGACGGCTTACCGCAAAGGATTTCATATTCTGCTCGGTATTCGGCGTGCTTATCTTTTTCATCACCATGGCCTTTGCCATGATATGCAGCTTTGACTATCGCCTCTGTTGGGGGGCGCACGCACTATCGTCACTCATCTCAGGCATGGCATGGATGTATGTCGTGCAGCGTGTGCCTAAACGCGGAGCCATAGCGGTCATGGGCGCGATTATGGCCATATTCGGCTCTGTCATGGGTATGCTCTGGACAGGCCCTGCCGGCATTTTCATTGGCTGCCTTGCTGCAGAGCTTATTCTGGGTGACCCCAAAAAGCGTACGAAGGGCAAGATCCTCGCCTCATTCCCCACATTCATCTTCCTGTTCTGGCTTGGTCACATATCCTTGGTCTACATGATCGGCAAGGATGCCTATGTTGCCCAATGCGTCCAGATGGGTATGGCACTGGAATTCTCCCAGAACTTGGTCGACTTCATGTACAGTCCCGCAATGGTCGCCATGGGCCTTGCCACTATTATTTGTGCAACACTGGGCGGCTTTATCGGCACCAAGGTATTCGCAAAGCATTTCAAGCAGATTGGGATGTGATGACTATGCCGAAAGTCTCACAAGAGCATAGAGACCAGGACAAAGCTGGGCGGGCGGCAATCACGCTGTTGGCGGCCTATATCAAGGGCCGCACCATTCTCGCCCAGTTCTTTACGGTCTTGTCCGCACTCCTGGCCTTTATCCCCTACCTTGCCCTCGTATGGTTGGGCGATATCTTCATCGCTTCCCAACAGGGCAACCAACCACTTGATGTCGAGAAGGTCGACCGTATCGTGATGCTCTTGATGACGGCATTTATGCTCAAGCTGATGTTCTATTTGCTGTCTCTTACGATCACGCACTTCGCCGACATGAAGTTGCGCTTTATTATCCGAAGCGTCATCGTCGACCGCCTCAACCATGTCCCTCTTGCATGGTTCAGCAAAACAGGGTCAGGTAAGATCAGAAACGCCGTCCAAGATGACACTAAGACGGTACACACGGTAATCGCCCACGCGCCGGTCGACTTGATCAACGGTGTTCTCACGCCGGCGGTATTGCTGGTCTTTATGCTCGTCGTCAACTGGCGTCTGGCACTTATCGGTATTGCAACGATCCCGTTTTATGTGGTGCTTTATGGCTCCTCCATGAAAGATATGGGACCTAAAACGGCGGAGATGAACAACAATCTGGCAAGCGTCTCGGCGACCATGGTGGAATTGGTGTCGGGCATCAAGGTCATCAAGGCATTCGGGAAAAGCGGCGAGTCCTATCACAACTATGAAAAAGCCGCCCAAGCCTTCGCGAACTCTTATTGGGAATGGTGCGCACCGATGATCGGGCGCTGTTCTGTCGCCGCTGAATTCGTTTCTATCCCAGTATTGTTACTGGTCAACCTTGGCGGCGGAGCCCTGGTGTATGCCGCAGGACTTGCAACGCTCCCCCAAATCCTCGCCTGCACCCTGATTGCGCTGGTATTGCCCAACGCCATGATGAGCGTGGCTAACATCACCTGGTCATACCAACTGGCAGGATCTGCAGCGATACGCTTGGTCGAGTTGATGGACACGTCTTCCTTAGAAGAGCCGACACATCCTCAAGAGGTCGGAGACGACCATAGAATCGTGGTCAAAGACCTTGCATATTCATATGGCGAGACCCAGGCGCTCAACGGTGTCAACCTGACTCTTGAGCCTGGGACACTCACCGCACTTATCGGCCCCTCGGGGTCGGGCAAGTCGACGTTGGCACAGCTGATCGCCCGCTTCGATGATCCTTCCGAGGGATCGATCACGCTCGGCGGCATCGATATACGCTCGCTGTCCGCAGACGACCTATATCGAAACGTGTCTTTTGTGCTGCAAGACGCCATGCTGCTCAATACGAGCATCCGACGCAATATATCCCTCTCAAAACCGCAGGCGAGCCTGGAAGAGGTGCGTGCTGCCGCCAAGGCCGCGCAGATCGATTCGTTCATCATGTCTCTTCCCAAAGGCTACGACAGCATCATCGGCACCGACTGCGAGCTGTCGGGCGGCGAGGCCCAACGTCTGTCTATCGCACGTGCCCTGTTGATCAACGCGCCTGTCTTGATCATGGACGAGGCTACGGCTTTTGCCGACCCCGACTCGGAAGTCGAGATCCAACGAGCCCTTAGCGGCCTCATCGAGGGACGTACCGTCTTGGTGATCGCCCACCGCTTGAATTCCGTGATAGGTGCCCATCAGATTGCCGTCATGGACGAGGGTAGGATCGTGGCGACAGGCACCCATGAGACGTTGCTAGACAACAAGCAGTACCGCGCGCTGTTGGAACAGAGCGGCTTTACCCAAAGCAGCCTTGCCGTATCCGGTGCCGCATCGGAGGAGAAGGGTGGACATCATGAGTAGAAATCGGAATCTTCTGTCCCGTTTCCGTCGGTATATGATCCCCGAAGATGCCGCGATGCATAAACGTGGCATGGCGGCATGCATCTCGGCCGGAGTATTCATAGGTCTGGCGTTATGCACGATGATGCCGGCGGCGATGTCACTCCTGACGGCTGAGCCGCAATGGGGTCTCAGCTTCAACACATGGGTGATAATCCTCGTGGTGTTGACCGCCTTCTCCTGCGTACTTGATTACTGGGGCACCAAGCTCGGATACACAGCCGGTCTGGGCTATATGCGCATGCTGCAAAAACACATCGGCAACAAGGTGGCCTCGTTGCCCTTGGGGTGGTTTACGGCATCAAGCGCTGGTCTTTTGAGCCGTATCGTCACACAGGAGATGATGACAAGCGGACAGGCAGTTGCCTACTTTGTAGGAGGGTTCCTCAGGAACCTCTGTGCCTGCGTCATCTTCGGCCTGGGGACATGGGTCTGGAACTGGCGACTTGGACTTATAGTGACCATAGCAATCCCCATATTGTTCGTTCTGTTCAAATTGGGACAGAAATGCATTGAGAAAGAGTATGCAAATGAGAGTCCCGCAGAGGAAGAGTTGGCTTCCCGCATTGTTGAGTTTGCCCAATGCCAGGGTGCGCTGCGCGCCTGCCATGCCGGATCGACCTATGAGGAGCTCAGCAGCAGCTTTGCCGTAGCCCGGCGAAAATCAGTACGTGGCCTTTGGTGGGGCGTATTGGGCAATATGCTCACCGGCATGGGACAACAGCTGTTGGTGTTCTCCATGATCTTGTTGGGGAGCTCCCTGTGTGTCACCGGCATTGCCGCGCCGTTTGAGGCGATCATCATTATCGGTGTATCGTTGCGCTTCTCGACCATGATTGCCGATATCTCGGCCTCCCTCTTCGGTTTGGAGGAACGCCGTCAAACCTTAGACAGTATCGATGCGGTAATGAATGCACCGGAAATACCGGTTCCTCAGACGTCCAAGGATCTTCCACATGACGCAAGCGTCAGCGCCGATCATGTCGCATTCTCGTACGTCCCCGACAAGCCTGTACTGCGTGATGTCCATTTCACGGTTCCATCATCGAGTATGCTCGCCATCGTGGGGCCATCGGGTTGCGGCAAGACGACGGTGATCAAGCTTGCCGCACGTTTTTATGACACGACTGCAGGCACCATGAAAATCGGTGGGGTCGATGTGCGCGATTTGAGCACCGAGGATCTCTTCAAGAACGTCTCCTTCGTTTTCCAGGACGTCTATCTGTTCAACGACACGCTGCGCAATAACGTACTGCTTGCGCGTCCGGATGCCAGCGATAGCGATATCGAGCGGGTCGCCGATTTGGCAGGCGTGACCGATATCGTTAAGCGTCTCCCCGACGGATGGGATACGGTTTGCGGCGAAAGCGGCCGCGCCCTTTCGGGTGGAGAGCGTCAGCGTGTGTCAATTGCCCGTGCGCTGCTCAAGCAGGCTCCCATCGTCCTGTTTGACGAGGCAACCTCGGCACTCGATGCTGAAAACGAAGCCAACATCGTCAAGTCTATCGAAGAGCTGCGCAAATCATCGACGGTGATTGCCGTCGCCCACAAGCTGGAGACCATCAAGATGGCCGATAAGATCATCGTTTTGAATGCATCGGGGAGCATTGAAGAAGAGGGTACACACGATGAGCTGCTCGCACTAAACGGTGCCTATGCGGACTTCTGGGGCAAGCACGTTTTGAGCGCCCAATGGAAGCTGGCATAGGTGGAAAGGCAGCAGAGGCAGGGTGGCCAACAGCGGTGGCAGCGGGCAGCCTCGTCGGCGCGGGTGGAAAAGTAGCAGGTAGCAAGGGCGACGCGAGTAGAAAAGCGACGGGTGCATGTGAGTTTAAGGGGGATTTAGGGGGATTTCAAAATCTGCTAAGAATCCGCGACCATTAGGCACCTACTGCTAAGAAAACTTGACCATTAGGTGGATTTGACCCCTTTAGAGGCCCTTCTCGCCAGCAAAAACACCTAATGGTCGCCCTTTCTTAGCAGAAAACGCTCCAGAGAGGAACATTTCCGGAGAGAAGGGCTTCAACGAGAAGGGTCCTCGGCGAGAAATGCTTCAATCCTGCACACGGAACTTCCAGTGGAGGTGGTTACAGAGATCACGAATCTTGCAAGAACCACGATATCAAGGCAGACAAGACTTAGCGAGACGGGCATAGGCTCGTCTCACAGTCGGAGGCTGTTCTTACGCAGAGAATGCCCTTGATCTAAGAACGGGCATACAAGAGTATCATGGCGCCGGCAGGTCGATACGACATTGCAATTTTTACCATCTCTTCAGGTATCTCTTCCATGTTGTGCTCGAGCCAGAGCATCATGTTGTTGAAGATGCCGCCGATATGGTATGAGACCTTGAATTGCTGTCCTTGAGTCGCATGCGCCACCATCTCAGAAAAGCCGAATGCCTCTTCAATGGCATCACGCAGCATTCATGACTGACCCTGTCTGTGGATGACGAGAAAATTCTCCCTGTGCTCAGCATAGGTTTTAAACACCACCGTGAGGTAGAGACGATAGTCGAGGTTGCCAAGCGACCGGAAGCGCTCGAGAAGCTCAAGACCGACCTGTCGGAACTTGCCCCGAGGTTTGTCGCCGTTGGACACGGCTTCTGCATGAGATTGCGAGGGATAGTTTATATGGGGCAGAACTACCCTTCGGAAAGCCACTTCGTCCATATAGGACAGGACCTCCAGCCATCCTTAAAACCCATTCGATAAGGGTCTTCTTCACTCCGTGTTGCTATAAGCCGAACAATCTTGTCATGCCAAGACGTGTCTGGGGCAATACGCTCAAGCAAGTAACTAAGGATAGTGAGGAGCGTAAACGTAGAGCTGTTATCGACTTCGTAAGGTTTATGCCACTCAATATTCTAAAAACGGGAACTACAGACTCTGTAAAAGATTGGTTTGCTGTTGGAGATTACAAACGTTTGCCAAATGAGGTTGGTGGGCGAGAAACTACTCTTCCAGAAAATGTTGCTAATGAGATGAAGTCGCTGTTAAGGGCATATAACTCAAACAGCTCTTATACCTTTGAAGACATTGTTGATTATCACGTTCGTTTTGAACGCATTCATCCGTTCCAAGACGGTAATGGACGTGTTGGCAGGTTGATTATGCTTAAAGAATGCCTTGCTCATGACGTTGCTCCGTTTGTTATCACTGATGACATGAAGTCTTTCTACTATCGAGGGCTCTCTAAGTGGAATAAGGAGAACGGCTATCTTCTTGATACGTGTCTTACAGCTCAGGATAAATTCAAAGCCACACTGGATTACTTCCGAATTTCGTACAGTGATAAGTAGGTTTAACTGATCTTTTCTCGCTTTGAGGTTATATTGCTGTTTTTGATCAATAGACGTCAGCTTGTTGCACATGCAGTCGATGAGCTCCTTTTGGATAACGAAAGACCCTCGTGAGCCGTTGCACCACTTCCTCAGGGGAGGGAGGTTCACCGCGTCTTTTGCGTAGTGGTAGTCGTCCAAGGGGTTAGGTAAACGGCATGAATGCCAAGTTCACGCATATACTTACCAACAGTTCGTTCAGCGATCTTATATCCTTTTGAGCGAAGTTCTTGGGTGATTTTGCCGGCACCGTAAATACAAAGGCTTTTGATCCAAATCGCTTTAATTTCACCTTGAATAAACTTCTTCCGAAGCTTTCGCGGTGATTGGTGATTATGACGCTTTTCTCGTTGATAGTAACCACTTCTTGAGATTCCAACATAATCACACATACCATTGATGGAAGGGTGGGATTCCAAAGCGTGCTGAACGTCCATTTCTTGGTATACCTTTTCGGTAGTTACTTGCTCAGAATTCCGATTGATTTTTTTTAATACTTCGATCGCTCCTTCAGCGTCACGAAGTTGACGCTTTAGTCGTGCAATCTCCTTGTCCTTATCGCTGGCAAAATTACCAGAGCCACGGCCAAACTCCCCAGTCTCAGTAACTACTTCCTTAATTATACTAAATCAGAGTCTCTATTTAACTTGTACACTTTTTATTCTAGGCCCATACAAAAAACTGACTTACTCAAGTTATGAGATAAGTCAGTTTTTTAGTTTTTAGAATTTGAATAAGTCATTAAGAGCTTCAGTCATAGTTGGGTGAGCGTAAATTTGGTCACGCAAGTCTTCAGCCTTTAAGTGGTGCTGCATTGCTAAAGTAATGACATTGATAGTTTCGTAAGCTTCTTCAGCGTAAATAGTAGCACCTAAGATTTCGTGAGTTTCTGGGTCAATCAAAGCCTTGTATGAGCCTCTTGGGTTGCCGATGACTTGGGCCTTTGGCACACCAGCTGCAGGCATTGTTAAGACCTTGTAAGCTTTACCTTGGGCCTTTAACTCGCTTTCAGTTAGTCCAGCTGAAGAAATTGCTGGCTTAATGAAGATTGAGTTAGCAAAAACTGGACGATTCTTCTTAGTTCTAGTCTTGTCACCAAAGAGTTGATTGTCCATAATCCGCCAGTCATCAAGCGAAATGTAGGTAAATTGCAAGCTACCGGCAACATCACCCATAGCGTAGATATTAGGAACACTGGTTTCAAGCTTATCGTTAACGACAATTTCGCCTCTTTGGCCAACTTCAAGACTGGTTTTTTCTAGGTGAAGGGCGGCAGTGGCTGGGTGGCGGCCAACTGACACAAGCATCACGTCTGCTTGCAAGTCCTTAACACCATCTTCGGTTTCAACAGTTAAGTTAAGACCAGCTTCAGTTTCTTCAACCTTGGTCAAAGAAGACTTAAGCATGAAGGTAACGCCATCTGCTTCCATATCAGTCTTAGCTGCCTGAGCAATTTCTGGTTCAAACCGGCCCAAGATACTTGGCATTGGTTCAATTACAGTTACTTTACTGCCAAAGCCAGCGTACATTGAAGCAAATTCAAGTCCGATTGGTCCACCACCTAAAATAACCAGATTCTTAGCAAGTTCTTTTTTAGCAAGCATTTCAGTTGAAGTAAATATCTTATCGTCAATCTTTAGGCCATCAATATTTGGTACATTACTTTCGGCACCAGTATTAATGAAAAGACGGTCGAATGTTAATTCTTCTGTACCTGATTCATCAGTTACCTTGATTGTCTTATCATCAATAAATTCAGCACTTGCATCAAGCACAGTTGCCAAGTCTTGGTCTGCTATCTTGTGGTAGTTCTTGTTGCGTAGTTTTGCTGTCATAGCTTCCTTAGTTTCGAAAGCTTCTTCATACTTAACTCCTCTTTGAGAGTTAATCACCAAGTTCTTAGTTGGCAAACATGCGATGTTGATACACGTTCCGCCGTACATCATTGGATCTTTTTCAATCAAAAGCACTTCTTCGCCATGACTTGTCAGGCTCCCTGCCAAAGTCTTACCAGCTTTGCCAAAGCCAATAATAATATTCTTAAAATGTCTCATACTTAGACTCCTAATCCAAATTATCGCTACTTATTTTTTGTCAGTAACATATTTTTTTACAAAATATCACGATAGATGTCAGCTGTCTACGATTTTGCTTATAGCTATAATAAGTTCAATTGAATTGCCGGGGCCTTTGGCAAGCACTGGCAAGAGAAGGGATTAGGTGCATGAACAACTAGCGATACTCATAAAGCCCGAATTTACGTAACGTCGCTGACGGCACTACCGCGGGTGTAGTATTGCTTACTCATGTCTTAATTCATAGCCATTTATCTGTGCATACTTGCATGCTACTCCGCGTGGTCTTCGGCAGAACCGAGGTATCATGCAGCTTAATCTTTCAAATATTGAATATACCTATCCATCAGCAGTGGAACCCACCGTACATGATGTGACTGTTGTGCTGCCACAAGGATGGACTGGCCTTGTTGGTAATAACGGATCTGGTAAAACAACACTTGCGCGTATCGTATGTGGTTTATTGCAACCTGACAAAGGAGTTGTAAGCCCATCGTTTTTCTCGGCATATTGTGCTCAAAATGCAACAGAGGTCCCATCTAATCTCTTTGATTTTGCTGTTGCCTATGATGATTTGGCACTTAAGTTAAGGCGAGAGCTTTCTTTGGGTGATGATTGGCCGTGGCATTTTGAAACGCTTTCGTGCGGCCAGCAGAAGCGACTCCAGGTAGCGTGTGCTTTATGGGCTTCGCCTGACGTTCTTGTGGTAGATGAGCCTACCAATCATGTAGATGGATCAACAAAGCATGCTCTTGTTGCGGCGTTATCGCAGTTCAAGGGCATTGGGGTGCTTATTTCGCATGATAGGGAGCTGTTGGATAAGCTCTGTGCTCAGTGCTTGTTCATAGGTAACGGTACGGCAAGTATGAGAGCCGGCGGATATTCTCAAGCGTCATCGCAGATTGAGCTTGAGCGTTCTAGCGCATTACACGCAAAGGAAGCTGCGCAAAAAGAGAAGACTCGCATTGAGCGAGAAACCCAGCGGCGCCGAGAAGAGGCTTCTAGAGTTCAGGCTCGCAAAAGTGGAAGAACTATTGATAAGCATGACAGCGATGCACGTGCAAAAAAGAGAGGTTATATAGTCTCAGGCCAGGATGGTAAAGCGGGTAGACTGGCTGTTCGTATGTTGGATAGACTTGAGAAAGCTACCGTTAAAACTACAGATATTAGAGTTGAGAAACAATACGATTCCAATATTTGGCTGGATAGTGAGGCAAGTAAAAGAAAAGTGTTATTGAGGATGGAACCTACTACCATTCTCATGGGAGGTTGCTATCTACAAACACCACCGCTCTTTATAGGCAATACGGATCATATTGGCGTTGTTGGCGATAATGGCTGCGGTAAAACAACGCTGATAAAGAAAATTATTTCAAGTATTTCTGACGACGTGCGGACGTTATATATTCCTCAGGAGCCGACTGATTTGCAGGAAAAAGAGACAGTAAGAAAAATTAAAGGGTTATCAAACTCCCAACGCGGAAGAGTGTTATCTATTGTGGCACAGCTTAATTCAGATCCTGATTGTGTTCTTGCAGGTGGGTCAACTAGTCCAGGTGAAATGAGAAAGCTTATGCTTGCGCAAGGAATGCTCGATTCACCAGAGCTTGTTGTGATGGATGAGTCAACTAATTATCTTGATCTTGGGTCCACAGAGGCTCTTGAGCAGTTATTATCCGTATATCCTGGAGCACTGTTGCTGGTTTCACATGACGCATCATTGGTAAGTTCAGCTACGTCCATAACCTGGAGAATACAAAAGTCAGAGGACGGCTATGAGCTTGTAGTAGATTAGTGCATCGATTTTATGTAGCGAATACAGCAATCTTTATTTGCTGCTATTGCCATTTATATATTGGGCCTTTTTAACAGTTCTTATGAAAGCCACAGAAGAAAAATGGCTTGTAGATCAGTTTGGTAAAGAATATGAGGATTACTGCAGACAGGTTAATCGCTGTATCCCGTGGTTTCCAAAGCGCTAGACTTAGGGCATTAGAGAAGATAATTAAAAGGAATTATCGGCTTAATTCATGTACTTACGTGTATGAATTAAGCCGATATATAGTATTGAGAAAAATCTATAAGTTTTAATATAAATCTGATGTTTCTAATCAATTTCGTAACTTGTTAAAGTCGTGATCACCTTTGAGGGCAATTCCTTTCTTTATGGTAGATGCGCTACATTCTCTTTCATAGTCTTCAAGCATATGACCAAATCCTCCGCCACCATGTGTGTAGAACGGAATAACTGTCTTTCCGCTTAAATCTGTTGTTCTTAGAAATGAAAGAACAGGTGGAGCAAAGGTTTTGAGCCAGTTTGGAGAACCAATAAAGATTGTTTCAAAATCATCAATGTTTACTGAGCTCTGGCACAGTTGAGGACCATAGCCCTTCTCTATTTGGCTTCTTACTTCTTTTATTGCTGTGTTATATGAAAAGGAATATGGGTCTTGAGGTTTAAGCTCTAGTAACTCTCCGTCTGTAATAAGTGCAATATCTTCTGCAAGTTTTCTTGTTAGGCATGAATATGAGTACTAGACAATCAAGGGTTTCATAATTACTTCCATCCTTGTAGAAGTGCGTCAAGTCCTCTTTCAAACTGGGTGCTAAAGTCCCACTTGCCTTTCATTATATCTCCAATGAGCATACTGAGTGAGTCAAGCTCATCAGCTGGCAGAGATTCAATTGCTTCAGAGAGACTAGGAGCATCTTCTTCAGAGGTGCTTCCCACAGGAGGCACAGCTTCTGCAGCAGAAAAACCTGTGGTATATACCGCAACAGCGGTTGCAATCCCAAGCATGTCCAAAGGTGCAGAAAAGCCGGTTTTAGAGAGATTTGTAAGCATCTTAGCAAAAAGCGAGAGCTGCCCAGGAGTAGAAATCGGGTGAGTAAGCACTAACATAATAGCATTTGGATGCTGTAGAAGTGTGTCATGTAGTGACACCGCATAAGCACGTAAGTAGTTTTGCCAGCTCATTTGACCATAAACTTCTGTATTACGCTCAATACTAGAGGTAAAACTTTCCAAAGCACGTCTTAATACTTCTTCAGAGACGCCTTCAAGCAGTGTAGATTTGTTTGGTACGTGTCGATAAAAGGCAGCTTGGGAAACACCAAGGCGTTGCCCAAGCGCTCGAAGAGAAAGAGAGGACAGACCCTTTTCATCTACAAGAGCAAGTGCTGTCGAGAAAATCTTTTTCTTTGAAAGCGTACGGCTCTTGGATGAACTTTTGGTCGAGCTTTTTGTAGCGCTCTTTGCGGAACTTTCAGTTGGATTCTTAAGTGACTTGTTAGGCACCTGTCCTCCTTTCTTATTTAACGGGATTGTTGACCTTTCTTAAGCGTAAATTGTATCACCACAAGTATTGCAAGAATTACAAAGAATATCCCAAGCATGCCAATTTGAGGTAATACGTCGGCTAAACCAGCACCATCTAAACTGACTGCATGAACTGCATTAAGAGCCCAGTAAGCTGGTGAGAATTTTGCTACGGATTGAGCCCAGTCCGGAAAACTTGAAACAGTACAGAAGGATCCACCGATTCCTGCGGCAAGCATACCTACGATGTTAGAAAGAGACAAAGCAATGTCTTCTGTGGGCATCCAAAGAGCAAGCGCTACACCTAAAGCAGCAAGAATTGCAGAGAATGCAAGGATTACTAGGATAAGTGCCCCAACATTTCCGGTTGGTCGATATCCAAAAATTAGTGCGCCAAGACCAAGAACGGTAAGAACTTGAACAGCTTGTATAAGGTAAGCGACAAATGCTTTTCCTGCAAGAATTGCGCCTTGAGGAGTTGAAGACGCTTCCAGACGAGGCCACATGCCCCAGGCATATTCACGGAAGAAAGATTGAATGATAGTTTGTACCGAGAGGAAAGAGAAAAATATAGCCATACCAGGTATTGCTTGCTCTACGCCCGTGACGTTGGTGTAACCATCGGCTAAAAGCATAGATTTAAAAGCAGGTTCCATAAAAGGAATCATAGCAAGAGGGCAGATGCTCAGAATGAGTGTAGGAGTTGGGTCCATTAGTTGGAGGCGAATATTGAGCCGTACGACTGCTGCAATTTTCTTAAGCGTTGTCATGATTTGTCTCCTCTCCAACAATCGATAAATATGCGCTTTGAAGGCTTGCTTGTGATATGTGTACGTTTTCTAAGGTATTTTCTCTTAAAGCAGGATTGGCGAGAAGATCAGCAATGGCGCTTCCTGCATCGTTTGCATTGTTTTCTCGCAAAAGTTCTACGCCGTTGCTTTGCCAACCGTCAATAGAAGGAACAGGTTGTGAGAATTGCAGGCTGACCGAGCTGCGTGCGTAGTTGGCAATAATTTTTTCAAGCGAACCTTCTGCTGCAATGCGACCGTTATGTATGACTGCAATATCAGCACCAAGTTCTTCAAATTCCGCTAGGTAGTGGGAGGTGTAAATGATTGCTGCACCATTTTTGGCAAGTGATTGCATGGTGTGCAAAATGCGGCTGCGCGCTTCAACATCAGCTCCTACCGTTGGTTCATCCATAAAGATAACCTTGGGCTCGTGCATGATGGCCATACCTGAGTGCAGTCTTCTTTTTTGTCCACCGGATAGATGACGGGCTCGCTTGGTTTTCTCGCTCGTAAGGCCTAACAGCTCCATTACCTCTTCTGCTCGTGCAAATGAGCGCTTGCGAGAAAGTCCCTCGAGCTGCCCGTAATACGTAAGATTCTCCATGATGGTAAGGTCAGGGTAGATTCCAAGGTCTTGCGGAGCGTATCCAATAAGATGGCCTACCGATTCTTTTGCAGGATTCATTCCACAGACGGAGATAAATCCGGAATCTGCTTGCCTAAGTCCGCAAAGTATTTCTATTAAGGTTGATTTTCCAGCTCCGTTTTTACCGAGAAGACCAAGTATTTGACCGGGCATGACTTTGAGGTTTACGCCACAAAGTACACGGTGTTCTCCATAGCTCTTTTGCACCGCACTGAGTTGTAGCGCGGGGGAGCCTTTCTTTACGTTAGACACAAAAACTCCTTTTGACACTGTTGATAACGCATATTGCTTTCGTCATCAGATATTTCTTTTCAATAAGTTAACACTGTTAACTTATACCGGCGAGTAATATGTTAACAACGTTAACTTAAATGTCAAGAAGATTTTTTGGTTTTTGAATTGAGATAGTTATTGAGTTAATTACAAGCGTATGTGCAGGTATCTAGATTTATAAGGTCTCTGTCAGTATGGAGAAGTCCTCATTTTCAACAATGACGGCTTGTGAGTTATTTAATGGAATTAAATTGATCTTCTCGCCATAAACTTTGATTGTTTGAGCAGTTGTTTCAACAAAAGGAAACTCGCCATTATGAGGGAGGACATAATAGTCTACAAGTTCCATACCTGAGTAGTTTGTGAGCTCTGTAGCAACCGTCTTGTCATCCATGATTTGATTGTACGAGATTAAACTTCTAGAAGATGAATTGCTGTTCAGAGATGTTGTGGTTGATCAAGGTGGCTACGGTATTATCTGGAACGATGACCTTGATCTCTCTTGC
>ENA-OWLX01000200-OWLX01000200.1-metagenome-genome-assembly--contig:-NODE-200-length-20139-cov-10.764489_pt1 | contig 20139 bp, 26 predicted proteins | sample MGYA00245351_ERZ651106 | MGnify/ENA primary metagenome ERZ651106 (study PRJEB26857, sample SAMEA4031768) | metagenome | biome: human; feature: oral; material: saliva | place: Philippines | collected 2014... | reverse complement strand
TCTCCCATTTCTTCGTTTTTTCTCATTGTTCTTCCTTCTTTCCGGACTATTTAGACATAAAAAAATTCCTGAAAAACAAGAGAAATTTTGTATAAAAAATAATGTATTTTTAATATCTAAAATAGGAAATCCACCATATAAGTTTGTAGTTGCTCAAATTCCTGAAAATAGAAAAATTATAGCTAGTGGAAACTTTGCTATAATTGAAGTTAATGAAAAAAAATTAAATCCTTGGTATTTGGCTGCTTTCTTTATGACAGATATTGGAGTAAAAGTATTAAAAAAAGCTTATATAGGAGTAAATTTTTCTAGTCTATCAATAAAAAAATTAGAAGAAATAGCTATTCCTGTTCCATCAATAGAAGAACAAAATAGAATTGCTCAAAGATATATTGATGCAATAACTGAAATTAAAAATATGAAGAAGGATTTAAAAGATAAAATTCAAGCTGTAAAAGAAGTATTTTTTGAAAAATAAATAAGGAGAAAGCAAATGAATAAAAAATATAATGCTGTTTTAGAAGGCGTAATTTATACTATTCATAAGGTAAATCTTGACGAAGATTCTGGTAAAAGATACGTTTCATTAGCAACAAACTATCTCAGTAAAAGATTAGTTATGAAATATACTCCGTATGTTTATGAGTTAGAACAAATCAAAGAACATTACCCAAATGAATATAAAAATTATATTTTACCTTTTGAAACATATTTAAAAAATCATCAAGAGGAATAGATAATGACTTATCATGTTGGGCCAAATGGCAAACCAAGTATTTGTAAAGCTAAGCAAGGTAATTGTCCTTATGAAAATATTTCACCACATTTTGATACAGTAGAGAAAGCTCAATTATATTCTGATAATCTGAACGCCTTTATTTCTAAAAATATAACCACTGAAACTGAATTATCTAAGCATTGTAAAATAAATGAAATTATTGAAAGTCAAAATATGGAAGTTCGGTTGAGAAATATAAAGCAAAAAGAAGAAAATATATTGAAACAGGCTGAAGAACAATATACCAAATTAAAAAAAGTCATGGCTAGAACTGGTAGAGAATGTCCCTCAAAAGAGTCTTTTATAGGTAAATTTCAACAGAATGACCCGTTTTATAAAGCTTTAAAACAGAAGCAGAAAAAGCTTTACAAAGAATTTAATAATATTATTGAATATAGAACACAAGCTGCAAAATTCTATCTTCAAAATGAAAAGAATATTTCAGACAAATCATTCTCTCGAGCTTCTGCAAGTTCTTATTTTATTTTTGAAAAATCATCATTGAAAGATACAATAGACTATCTTGATAGAAATGGCTATCAATATAAGATAAGACCTGATATTCAAGAAGCACCCGGTGAGAATTTCTTAGTAAGAATCTCTGACCATAATCCAAGAGCTTATATAATTACAAAAGATAAAACTGAAACTGTTTGGGATTACACAGATGCTTCTATTCTTATAACTTTCCAAAAAATCAGAAATAGGAGCGTAACAACTAATCAGCTCAATAAAAAACTAAAAATATTACAAACAAAAGATATTTGACAAATTCAAAAAATTGTTGTATAATATTTTTAGAAAATAAAGGAGAGCAAAATAGATGAATAAAAATTTGATTAAATTTCAGTTGGGTGATTTAGGAGTTTACTTTGATAATGTAATTGAGTTACATAAACTATTTCTAGTGTTAGGAATCAATGAATACCCAGAATATTCTTTAATTTCAAATGCAGCTTATTATCAAGATGGCGAATTGAAAATTACAAGTGAAATTATTGTGCCAAAAAATGAAGTTGTACATATTAACGAAATTCTTGACCAAGAAGAAGTGGACAAACTAATTCATTTATTAACAAATAAGGAAAAATTCTTTAAAGGTTTGGCTACTGTAAATCTAACTGAAGAAGAATTGGAAACTGTATTGTTAAAATATAAATTTGAAGTGGAATCTTATGTAGAAAATAGTTTAGCACCTGAAATTCTTGATTTGATTTTGATTAAAGGAACGCTTCACTCATTCTACAAAAAACTGGGAAACGTAACTTACTTAGACTTATTTTGATATAAAAACTAATAAAATCTGTATTTTCTGAAAATTAAGCAAGGGTGGCTTAGAAAATACAGATTTTTAAAATACAAAAATAAAAATATACACACCCTAAATGGAGAAGATAAATTATGACAATTAGTGTTAAAGATTTAGCAAAAGCTCTTGCTGAGAAACGTGAAACTACTCAAAAAGAAGCTTTAGAAACAATTGAAGATTTGTTTGAGTTGGTACTTGAAAAATCTAAATCGGGCGATAAAGTTAAAATTCCTTTAGGATATTTTGAACAAATTGTAAGACCTGCTCGTAAAGGACATAATCCTCAAACTGGTAAAGCAATCGAAATTCCAGAGTCACGTGCTTTGAAATTCAAAGTTTCATCTTCAGTTAAAAATTCACTAAATTAAACTAAAGAAAAACAAGAGTAATATTGATTATTCTTGTTTTTTCTAGCAATTTGTTGTATAATATAACTATAAAAAACTAATAAGGAGTTTATGTATGGCTAAAATTGTAAAAGAAGTAAAACAGGTATTTGGTTTCCTTGGCGAAGACCAAGACTTTTCTAAAAAGCAATTAACACTTACAAGTTGGGGTGTATACTCACCTAAATTCGACATTCGTACCTGGAGTGAAGATTATGAGAAAGCTGGTAAAGGTATTACATTCTCTGCTCAAGAATTGATTGCTCTAAAAGATTTGCTAAATCAACTTCCACTTGAAGATTATTTAGATGAAGATGAATAAAAAAGTACTAGATTTCTCTAGTACTTTTTATTTTTTATTGAAAGACTTGTACCCCCATAACAATTGGATAAAGTTCTGAATATTCTTCCATGTTAGAACTTGCTCTATCAACAGAAGCTGCAAATGAGAAATATTTGTAATTGTCTGAAATCATATTAGCATAATGACCTGGTGAGTTTTTCCAATAATTAAATAATGTTTCAGCAATTTTCTTTTCAGAAGTTAATGTGTATGGATTGTTTGAAGAAAATTGAGCAGTATTCTCACCTAATTCTTGTTCTTTATCTTTTAATCCACCCTTATTTAAATATGTAAAAGCTGTTCTAAATTCAGTTCCATCTGGTCTAGTATGAGCTCGTCCACCACTTCTTAATGAACCAATCTTTGCTTGTTCATAAGCACGTTGTTGAGTTCCTTGTTGGAGTTCAGCTTTGTATCGTAATGGTTTTTTACCTAATGAAGCTCTTAATTCATTGATGTGTTGTTCCATATACATAGCTAGAAGATTACTATCTAAATGTTCGTTAATATAATCTGCTCCGCCTTGAGATAATGGAATACCAGACTCAATATATAAGCCATCATGACTTACAACCATACTATTGTAATATTCTTTGTCTGATTTTTGATAACGTTCATCTTCGGATAATGTTACAATCTTTTCTAAAGGAGTATCATCAGTTATATTAAAGTATTGTATTCTAATTCCATTAGGAAGTAAATCATAATCATCTAAACCTTGTTTTAATGTAATATCTCTAGTTTTTCCTAAATCAACTACATTACCGTTCTTAACTGCACCTCTTGAATAATTGTTTGAAGAAGTGTTATTTTGTACAACTTTAGTCCCAACAACTTTAATTTCTTTTGTGGGTTCTTTAATTCTATGAGTAGAAGTTACTTCTTTTGAAAAAAGAGTACCATTCATATATGTTAATTCATATTCTGTTACTTCTGAACCTGGTAAGCCTTCTTGTTTAGTATAGCTTTCTTCTGGTAATAAAGTATCATCTTGGATTGTTTCTGTTTCAAATGGAATTTTTGTTATGGTATTGTCATAAGATTTAGTAGTTTTACCAGTACCTCTTTTTACAACACGAGTAACAGCTTGTTGTGTTACTTCTTCATTCATTTTTTCTTTAGAAATAACTTCATCATTAACAGATGTAATTTTATAAGTAATTTCAGTTGTTTCTGCTTTGCCTTCTTCTAATACTTCCTCAGTCCCCTCTGGCATAGTTTCATCATAAACAACATCTATCTTTAAATCTTTAGTAGTTGTTTCTTTTACTATTTTTTGGACTGATTCTGCTCCAGGGATTCCTCTTTTATCTTCATGTAGAGTTTCTCTAACTTCTTCATTTGGCCCCGGACCTTTTGTTTCATCTTTCTTTGTACTGTGTCTTTCGATTTGATTTACAGGTTCAGTTCTTACTGTTCTAATAATAGTAGAAGATACAAGATTACCATCAACGAAAGTGTCTTGGTAAACATCATATTCTGAACCGTTCATTCCTAATTGGTCAATAACAACTTGGCCCTCTGGTAACGTTTCATCTTCAATGACTGTAGTTTGGAATTGTAATACTTTAGGAGCAGTATTTCTTTCTTCTTTAGTTACTTCTCTTTCTTTTGTTGTAGTAATTTCTGTTGTTTCTTCAGTAGTGCTTTCTGTAGTAGCTTCTGTTGTTTCTACAGTTGTTGTAGAAGTAGTCGTAGTTGACTCTTCTGCTGTTTCTTCAGTCGTATTTGAAGTTACTTCTTCAGTAGTGGTTGACTTTACTTCTTCAGTAGTATTGTTTGTTGTTGTTTCAGTAGTTTCCTCTACTTTAATTTCTTTTAAATTTTCTGAAGCAACTTTTTTATTGTAAGCTTCTTCTGAAATATAAGTAACATCATGAATTGCTGGATTGATTACTTCTTCATGGATAACTTCTTTATGAACATCAACACCATTAACTGATACTGTATTAGTACTTACTTCCTTTAATCCATCTTCACCCTTAACAGTATATGATTCATCTTTACTTAAGTTTTCATCAACAGTATAGATTGTTTCTTTAGGAATAGTTTCAATAACTGTTTTAGAATCTAATTCTATATTAGAGTTAGTACCATTAGAAATAATTTCTGTTGGAATATTGACTTCCCCCGTTTGCTCGATATTTTTATTGGTACCAATTTCAATGATTTGCTTTGTTGGCTCCTCATTTTCTTCAAGTGTTTTTACAGATTGAATAAGTTTACCATTTTCATCAAATGAATCAATGAAAGTAGTAGTACGTGCACCGTTGCTCCCCTCTTGAATTAGATTTACATAATTAGATGGTTTATCATCATTATATTTGATTTCTGTTTCAAAAGGTACAGTTTCATTTTCTACTCTTGTAGAATTTTCTAAGTTTAATGAATTTAATTCTACTTTTTTATCGGAATCAAAAATATTAGAATCTACTGGGCCGATTGGAGAGTCTAAAATACTTGAAACCTTTTTAGGTAACAAAATTTCTGAAATTGTATTCAATTCTGTTACATCTTGATTAGTGGAATTTTCTTTTGCTTCTGCTTGAGCATCAATCGCTTGATTGATAACATGATAGCCAACTGCTCCAATTCCACCAATTGTAGCAAGTCCTATTGCAACTTTTGTAGTTGCTGATTGAGATAATAGAAATTTTTTGCTCAATGTTGTTCTCCTTTTGTAAAAAATTTTATGAATCAAATTCGTATATCAAAAGCGGAGTTATCGTTGCTATAGCAATATTTGAGCAATGTTAAAAAAGTTAATAAAAGGTGATGAAAATAAATATTTTATGAAAATTTTTCAAACAATTGGCTAAAATGGAATAATATAACTATAAGGAATGAACTTATAACAATAAGTTCTGTACCAACCAAAAAGAAAAAAGAAAATACAAGGAAAGGATTTATGGAAAATACTGAATACATTGAACTAATTATGGCACAAGTAGAGCAATTAGATAAGATTGCGGATAACTTGAGCGACAAATACAAAACAGCTAAAAATATTCTAAAGGAATATACTACAAAGATTAAGGAAAGCCCACGTGGTACTTTTACAGAATCAATTAACCCTAATGAATTATGCAATAGAAATGAAGCAATTGAATTATTAGTTGAAGAAAATAAAACATTTGAAGTTATTGATGCTGAATATCTCATGAATATTCGTTTTATTAAAACTTTAATTTTGGCTCATCAAGATACAATTCTTGCTTACAAGATTTCAAAAAGGTTAAAAGCACAAAATGGAAAATAAAATTGATTCAAAATGCGTACCAGCAATTGTTATTGCTGGTAAAATGGGCTATGGAAAGGATTATGTTGGTAGTTTAATTAAAGATAACTTTTTAAACATAGAAAAAATTTCATTTGCTGATGCTTTAAAAGAAGAAGTTGAACATATTATCAATTTGCTTAGAAATAATTCAAGTTTAGAGCATGTTGCTTATGAAATGAACATATCAAAAGACGAATTAAAACCACTATATATAGCAATGGTTGCTTTTAAAGATATAAATGAGTTGACTGTTAAAAAGAAAAATTCAACTATCCGTTTCATGCTTCAATATTGGGGTACTGATGTAAGAAGAAAGAATAATGAAAATTATTGGGTTCAAAAAACAGTTGATAAAATTTTAGAAATAAATAAATTAGGAAATGTAGCACTTATTACAGATGGTCGCTTCCCTAATGAATTAAAAGGTGTTTCTGAACTTAATGGAATTACTATTCAATTGGATATTTCAAAAGAGAAGCAAATTGAAAATCTTTTAAATCGAGATGGTATATTACCAAATAAAGAAGCATTTAATCACCCAAGTGAAACAAGCTATTTAGAATATAAAGATTTCGATTTAATTCTTACTGAAGATGTTTTATCAGATAATGATTTAATCCTTTCTGAAATTAAGAAAACGATTGACAGTAAGGTTAAATTTTGATAAAATAATATAAAAATAAAATAGAAAGGTGAACCTTATGAAAGATTTTAAAGCTATTGTAAGTGACCATTTAACTAAACAACATAGCGAAAAACGTTATGTAGTAGTAAGTAAAGATGGTGATATACTAGACACTAATGACGGTCAAGGATTTATTTCAGAAAATAAAGCTATTGTTGCTTATTCAAAGAAACACGGAATTAAACTTGAAAAAGATTTAGAACGTGTTGAAGATAAAGCTTATCGTCAAGCTCGTAAAATGCTTAAAAAATAGAGAGGAATATTGATAAAATGATTTTTACAAGAAAAACAAAACAAACCGAAACTGGAACAAAATATGAAGTTCGTACATTAGGACATAATTTTTGGATTGATGAAAAAGAATTTAAACATCACATGAATGCTGGCAATTTATTCTACAAAGTAAATTATCCAGTAACGCACATGCCCAAAACTGCTTAAACATTAAGCTAATAACAAAGATAGGGGTTACTTCTAATTCCTATCTTTTCTTTTTATTGCCAAAAGGAAGAAAAAATAAAGAAAAATATTAGATTTTTATTGATATGTACTACTATAAAAATTTTTAATAAAGGAGCTCAAATGAAGAAAAACAAACTTTTTAAGAGCGTAGTAATGTTGGCAATGCTCACAACTCTTATGAGTGTAAGTCCAGCATTTGCTAACGAAGCTACAATTGGCGAAGTTGAAGTTTCTGAAGTAACAGCGAATTATTTAAACCAATTGAAATCTCAATTGACTTCAGCAAAGTCTGATTTAGATAAATTAACTAAAGAATCTAAATCACTTCAAGAAGCCTATGACAAACTTAATACTGATTCTGAGCAAACAAAAGATTCAGTTAAAAATGCACATGACAAGACAAAGCTTGAACAAGAAAAATTAAAAGCTATTGGACTGTCAGAAGAAGAAATTAACAAAGATACTGGTAAATTGTTTGAGAATACAAATACTGGCAATCTTTTGGGTAATGAAGATTCAACAGTAGTTAACTATAAATTAGAAGCTGCTAAGGCAAAAGCTAATTTAGAAAAATCTACAACAGAAGTTGATAAAGCAAAAGCTCGTTTAGATGAAGCTGTTGCTAAAGAAAAAGACAAGAAACAAGAAGTAGATAAAATTGAAAAAGAGTATAATAAAGCAGTAGAAGATGCAAAGCAAGAAGCTTCTCAATATTATGCTAGAATTTCATATATATCAGGGGGAACAATCTCAGATTCAGTTCCAAGTGGTTTTAAATTAAGTAAAGCTATTGATACATCTGGTTATACTTCAGCAACATATCCTTGGGGACAATGTACTTGGTATGTATATAACAGAGCAGCTCAATTTGGTATTTCATTTGACCCATATATGGGTAACGGTGGAGATTGGAGATTCAAAGCTGGATATACAGTTTCAAACAAACCAGAAATTGGGGATGCGGTATCATTTGCACCAGGACAAGCAGGTGGTGCTGAATATTATGGCCATGTTGCTTTTGTTGAAGATGTAAGACCTGATGGTTCTATCTTAATTTCTGAATCTAATTTTAAAGGTTTAGGAGTTGTATCATATAGAGTATTTGACGGTGCCACAGCAAGCCAATTCTCTTATGTTAAAGGACACAGATAAAATGAAAAGTCAGGTAGATTAACTACTTGACTTTTTTAGCTAGAAAGGAATAATAAAAATAAAGAACAAAAATAGGAAGAATGATTATGACAAAAATTAACTTTAAATTTGAGCCTATTTATGATGCAGAAGGCATTTTGTATGAAGAAAAAGAAGCTTGGAATATCTTTGGAGATTTTATTTCAAAATCAAAAGTAGAACAAATCTTAGCTTCTGATGATGTAGACTTCAAAGAAATTGTTTTCAAATCTATTTATAGTCTCTATAAACGAACTCAAACAGGTGAAACAAAAAATAAAGATATACCTGAGCGTATTGATAAAGCAATTAACAGAGCTTATAACAAATCAATTAAAAACAAAAAAGAAAGAATTAACTTCTTAGCTCGAATTGATGAAATCTTTTGTTTAGATAGTGTTGACAAATACGGAACATATAATGAAGTTGTTTATAATATTTTTGAAAAATTACTCAAGAATAATATAGTAATACTTGATAAAGAAACTTATTTAGCATTACCGAAGAAATATAAAAAGACAGAATACAGAATTATTGGTAATGTAAGAAGAGCAGAAGTCAATCCTCAAAATTATAGAAATGTAAATGTTTATCCTAATCCATTAGCTGCTTTAAAAAATGATACAGAAAAAGAAATCTTTATTATTGGTGGATTAGAATTATTTGAAACATACTATACAAGAGTTACTGATTTATTCTTTATAAAAGAAGAAACACTTTATAATGGGTATGAGTATTTTCCAGAGATTAACATTAGTGATTTTGAACCAAGAGAAAGTACTCATGAAAAGAATTTAGAAAATCCGGATATTGATTTGACTCTAACACATTGGAGAAAAATTAAGAATCGTAAGTTAAGATTAAAGCCTAACAAATATTCAACTGGATTAAAGTTATCAAGTTATTATAGGAATTTTATTTAATATGAAAAAGACAATTGCAACAATTATTATTTCACTTGCTTTATTAGCCACTGCAGTTACTTCATTTTGGTTTATGATTGATACTAACTTACAATTAAGTGGTGTAAGAGATAGAATAGAAGAAGTAAAACTTTTAATCAATGATAAACCAGAGAATTTAAAAAACAAAGAAGATGAATTAGCTAATGAAAGTAAAAAATATTTTATTATTACTTCTGTAAGCACAACTTTATTTGCTGTTGTTGTAGCTACTTCCTTAGTCATTTATGAAAAGAAAAACGAAAAAGAGTAAATTCTCATTTACTCTTTTTCTAGTACTGATTTTAATGGTTGTTATATCGTCATATAGCGAACACTAAAACAGTTTAAACTGGATTTCGATAAATGTATCGACTTTACAGAAAAACAGCTTAGAAACGCTGATTTTACAGTTCAGCACAAAAGAAAAAGAGCTATATTTCATAGCTCTTTTTTTATATTTATTTTGCTTCTGTAGTAGAAGTTGTTTCAGAAGTTTCTGTTGCTTCAGTTGTTTCAGTATTTTTGTAATTTAAGTATTGTTCAATAACATTTTTAAATGCTTCATCTTTCACTTCTACTTTATACTCTTTAAGTAATTCTGCTACAACTTGTTTTGCGAAGTTCTTATCAGAAGCTTTTTTATTGATAATGTAATCTTTTAAGATTGCTTCATAATCTTTCCAAGATTCTTTTTTAGCATCTTTTTTAGTTACTTTCACAACGTAATAAACAGTTTCATAAGTTTTACGGTCAGTGATTGCAATTGGTTCTGATACTTTATTAACTTCCATTTGAGTAATTTGAGCAAGCAATTCAGGCTCTACATCTTTAGTAGTTGAGTCGAAAGTTAATTCACCAGTTTTTTGGTCAGCCTTTGATAATGTACCATATTTAGCAACAAGTGTATCAACAGCTGTTTCTTTTTGGAGTTCATCTACAACAGCTTTAGCTTCGTCTTTTGTTTTTGTTTTAATGAATTTAACTGTCATAGTTGGAGTGTAAGATTTAAAAGCTTCTTCATAATCAGATTCGTTTAACTCTTGTTCAGCTGCAGTTTTAACAGCATAATCAAGCAATAGAGTAGAACGTAATTGAGCTTTATAAGTATCTTCAGTTAATCCAGCAGAAACAAGTGCTGATTGGAATTGGTCTCCATATTGTTCTTTCATTTTTTCGTATTCTTTCTCTACATCATCAGAAGTTACTTTATCTTTATATTTATCTTCTAAAGCAGTAGAAATAACTTCATTAGAAAGTAAAGTCTGAACTGTAGGATTTGATTTAATTTCCGCAAAGAATTTCTCACTTGTAATGTCACCTGTTTTCATAGAAACAAGTACATCTGATTTATGAGTGCAAGCTGCAAATGTTACGATTGATAATAACGTAGCACCAGCTACAGCAATTTTTTTATTAATTTTCATAAGTAGTATATACCTCTTCTCTTATTTTAGTCTTTGTATAAGACCATACAATAGTATTATTCTATAATAAAAGTGTTCAAAAGTCAAATCAAACAACTTTAATAAACAAGTAATAAATTTGAAATGAAAAAGAGTAGCATTTCTGCTACCCTTTTAATTTAACTTTTAATCAAGTTTTTATTTATTACGTTTAGAGCGTAGAAATGTTGCGATACCAGCTGTTGAAGCAGAACCTCCAGCAAGCATAATTGATACCAATGCAGCTTCTACACCAGTTGTAGGAATTTTAACAAGTTTTCCAGATTTATCTTTTACTTGAATTGAACCATCTGATTTAACTTCTCCACCAACTTTTTCAGGTGCAACAACAGAAGTTTCACCTTTATCATTAGCAACAATTACTTGTCCCTTGTCAGTAGCACCAACAATTTTTTCTCCAGTATTTGTTTCAACTGGTTTTTCGATTGTAGGATTTACTACTTCAGCAGGTTTTTCTTCTTCTTTTGGTTTGTCAGCAGGTTTTAAAGTAGTAGATGGTGTTGTAGTAGTTACATCATCTTTCTTATCTGTTGAAGTTGTTGTTGTTGAAGTAGTAGTACTTGGCTCAACATCATCTTTTTTCTTGTCAGTGTTGTCTTCAGCAGGTTTTTCTTCTTCTTTTGGTTGTTCAGTAGTAGCTGGAGTTTCTGCTGTTGATTCGTAGTAGAATGTGATTGTAGGTGTTTCATTACTGAATTTACCTGTTGTTTCACCTTCTGCACTAACATATTTGTAGTTTTCAAGTACTTCTGGGTTGATAACGTAATCTTCCCCAATAACACCCTCTTTATAACCTTTACCAAGTTCAGTGTCAGTTCCTTTCACTTTATAAACGTAATTAACTCGTCCAACATTCTCAGAAGGTTTAGTTTCAACAGGTGTGCTATTCTCTGTAGTAGTGGGAGTTTCGTCAGCGAAAACAGCGGTTGCTGGAGCAACTGTTGCTAACATACCGAAAGCAGCCATACTAATTTTTTTGAATTTATTCATCTAAATTTTCTCCTAAATTTTTATTTATTTAATAAAGATAGAAATAATATCGTAAAAAGGTTATTTTTAAGCATTTTACTATATATTAATCAAGCTTTTTATATAGAGACATAAAAGAGTAGCATTAAGCTCTATGTATATACTAAAACCAAATGTTGATTTCATTAGTAGCAGAGCTTACACTATCTGAACCGTGTACAAGGTTTTTCATTACTCCAGTTGTTACAGTTCCCAAATCACCTCTAATAGAACCTAAATCTGCTTCTCTAGGATTAGTTGCACCCATTATCTTTCTCCAAGTTGAGATAGCATTATCTCCAGTCAAGATGCCAATAATAGAGTTTCCTTTGGTCATGTATTCTTCTAATTCTGGGTAAAATGCTTCATTAACAATATGATTGTAATGAGCTTTCAATTTGTTAGGATTTAATTTAACTAATTCTAGTTTAGTAATTTTCAATCCTTTTTTCTCAATTCGAGAGAATATTTCACCAACTAAGCCTCTTTCTAAAGCATCCGGCTTAATAATAAAAAAAGTTTGTTCTAGCATAAGCGTTCTCCTATTTGTTTTTACCAACTAGCAATTTGTGATTGATAGTTATTATATATATCTTTAATATTCCAAAAACTACAATAATATTGTTTGATGTTGTTTCTCAAATATAAATAGAATATATAAAAAGTTCAACCAAACGATTGAACTTTTTTTAGCATTATGATAGAATAGTAATGAAAAATTACTATTACAGAAAGAGAATGATGCTATGCTTTACGGAAGTGGAATTTATATAGTTAGCAAAGAAGATATGGCTTCGTTTTTAGAGAAAGTAAAACAACAATATAAAGATATTGATTGGTTTTTACCAGAGGAATATATTTATAGGTATTTTGACAAGCGAGACACACATAAGTTAGTGTTTTTAGGAAACGAGGTACATTCTAAGTCTTATAACAAACATAAAGTTACTCAAATATCTTGGCAGAATCCTAAACCTTATAATCAAGCTTTAGATTCAGCAAAACATATGGTTAAAAAAGGTTGTAGATATTCCAACAATTATTGGTATGTTTATAGAAAATATAGTGAAATAGAATCAATTTATAATATTTTAGTAAGTTCTTATGATAAGGAATTTGCTTTTGAAGCATTCTTGAATAAATTAAAAGAAATTGGAGCAGAAATTCTAAGTGCTACTGAATTGAAAAATAAATTTATTACTTGTGAGTCTTATGAAAAAGTAAAAATCTATATTAAACCAAAAGAAAAAGATAATCAAGATGCTAATGCAGAAATGAAAAGTAAATTAGAACAAATCAAACAAGCTGAAATAGCAAAATGTGAAGAACTTCAAAAATTAGATGCTCGGTACTTTCATGAAGCAATTTCTCTAAATGAAATCTCTACTGAAAGTGAAGATGATGGAGATTTGTTTGATGATATTAACAGTGAAATTTTAGAAGATATTTTTGATAGAATCTTTGATTCACCTTGATTAAAATGATATAAAAAGAGAATAAAATAAAGGAGTTTTTGTATGGCTAGAAGAAAAAGAAAAGCTACAACAAGAAAGAAAAGTACTACTACAAAAACTGTTAAAAAAGAGAATATTAGATTAACTAAGAAATGGAAAGAATTATACAAGAATAATAAAATGTTCAAAGGTGAGTTAATGACCGTAGAACAATACAAACAGTTAATTGATGAACTTTATTCAGGTGAGAGAGTAGACAACAAAGACTTAATGGGTAGTTTTGCTAGATTCAAAAGTAAAAAATAAATAAAAAGAAACGTTATGAAAAATAGCGTTTCTTTTTTAGTTTGAAACTGATTTTTAATGTCGTTATATCGTCATAGTTTTAACGCTAGAACAGTTAAAACTGTTTTTCGATAAATGTATCGAATGTAAGGAAAAACAGCTTAGAACAGCAGTAAGCAAGGATTGGATTTCAGAATAATATAAATAACTAAAGGAGTAATGTAATGACAGAAAAAAAGAATTTATTTTTAATTGATTTAAGCCATGTGATTTACAGATACTATTATACAATTGGATTTAAAGAGGGAATTGATTATGAATATAAAGATAATCAATTTAAAATTTTAGATAACGGTATGTATAAAAAGACTTTTTATTTTGTTGATAAAATAGCTCAATTAGGACAAGTAATTATATTTGAAGATAGTAAATTAGTATCTCGTAATAAATATTTTGAAGAACACTTTCCTAATGGATATAAAGATAACAGACATAAAAGAAATGATGAATTAAAATTGCTTAAAGAATCAATTAGCCAATTGTTTAGAAAATATAAACAACCAGCAATCAAAAAATTTAATTATGAAGCAGATGATTTGATTAAGGAAGCTGTTAGAGTAGCTAAGAAGAGTAACAAATACAATCATATTTACATTTTGACTAATGATTTTGATTTAGCACCCTTAATTGATGATGAAGTGACTCTATATAGAAGAAGCCCAAGAAGTAATACTTCTCATGCTGAACCACACCCATATATTTATAATTATGAAATGATTAGTAAATCTAATTATGAAAGTTATTTTAAAACTATTGGAATGACTAAAGATGTTAAAGTTCCTTATAACAGTATTCTATTATTCAAGATGATTAGAGGGGATAAATCTGACAACATTGCTGGAGTAAAAGGTGTTGGAGCTAAATCTTATAATAAATTTATTGAGCAAATGACTGAAGATGAAATTCAGAAATTTAAATATTATGATTGGACGATTGAAGCTCATAATAAAACAAAAAATGTTACTTACTATGATTATGATGAAATTCCTTTAGAGGAAATTAAATCAGATGAATTTGAAGTTAGATATAAAGAACCGAAAGAGTTAAAAGAATTAGCTCTTATCATCAAAAAATATTTTTCTACCGAAGTAGCTAAGGAAATCATTATCAAATATAGAGGAATGGCTTTAAATGCAGCTTATAATTTTAACGACTCTGAATTTGATAGAAAACCGATTCATTTGAATAGCAAAGTCCTTGATTTACCTAACTTTGACAGTTCAAAAATATCTTATGAAAACGTTATAAGCATTGACTTAAGTTAACTTTTATGATAGAATATATATAAAGAAAAGGGCAGAAAAACCTGCTCTTTTTATCAACAAAAAGGAGGTTATAAATGGCACTATTTGTAACTACTTTAGATAACGTACTCATATTTTCAAAAGGTTTTGTTAAAGATGAAAATGTTGAAATAGTAGAATATAAAGATAATAAAGAATTATCTTATATGACAAAACAAGCATTAGATATTTTAAAATCCTTAAATGAAAAAATGACAATTATACCTGTAACTCCTAGGTCTTTGGAAGAGTATAAACGAATTACTTTTCATTCAATTTTTGACCATGCTATATTAAACAATGGATTGATTGTTTTATATAAAGGTCTTGTTGAAGATGGTAATTGGCAATCTCAAATCAAAGAGGAATTTGACAAAATGAACTTGTCAGATGTAGAGTCATTATTATATAACTGTTCTCCATTGCTAGAAAGTAATTTTGAATTGAAAGATTATTATTACTATGCAAAAGTAAAAGAACATCAAGAAATTATGGTATTGAAATTACTTAAGCCTTTCTTACATAAAGATTGGAATTGTTTTGTACAAGATAGAAAACTTTACATAACTCCTAAATTTGCATCAGTAGATAATGCTTTACAATTTATCGCTCAAAAACATTCATTAGATTTGAATGCTTCATTTGGTGCTGGAGCAAATGTTGAAGATAAAAAATTTATGGATTTAATTATAAATAAGATTAGTTTTACATATTCAGAATTGTGGGAGTCATTGAGTGAATTAGAAAAGTTTGATTACTCAGTTTTAAGAATTGGATTAGAAGATTCAGAGAAAATGTTAAAAATGATTAAGGGGTTATATTAAATGGATTTTAAAGCAATTGAGAAGTTAACGTCTGAAAAATTTTGGAAATCAAAAGCAAATTTAAATAGAAGTAAAATTCAACGAGTATTTGAAAGTTATGGTAAGAAATTTGAGCAAGCTTCTATTTCCACCTCTTTTTTAAATGGTAAATTTGTTTCTGTAAATTTTTATGTAAAGGATGAAGTACTTGATAATTATATTGAATTTAAATTTAGATTTAAACCAATAAATCCAAGAGAAAGTTTGACTTTTAAAACAGAAGTAGATTCATTGCCTGAAATTAGAATTACATACAATGAATCTAATTATAAAACTTATGAAACTTGGAACAGAGCATTAAAGAAAGATATTGCAAATAAAATCAAAGCTCTGAAAGAGCATTTAACAAAACTTGAGAATATGCTATAAAAAAAGTTGCTATATAATAGCAACTTTCTTTTTTTTATTTGACTGACTCTAATAAATCGAAATCATCTTCTGACATTTCAGCTTCTGCATTAGAAGCATTAGCTTCTTTGCTTTCGTTTAATTCATTAACAAAAGATGAGTGTTCATAAATCTTAGTTGGCCAACCTTTTTCTTTAATATAACCGTCAATCCAGTCAGTTGGAGAGTAAAATCCTTGTGCATGGATAACATCACTTGAGTGAACTTTTAATCCAATTCTACCTTTAGGATTACCTTTAACTTTTTGACCTTCGTTATTTTCAAATAACATTTGAGAGATAGTTGCTGGTAGAGAACCTGCAGCCAATTTATTACTCATATTTTGGCGAACTTGCATAGGGATTACATCTGATGAAGGTCTTTGAGCCGCACAAACTAAGAATACACGAGCTGCACGACCAAGACGAGCAATACTTTCAAAAGCGGCTCTAATTTTATCTTGGTACTCTTGATTAGCTTTAGAAATTTCATCTTTACCTTTAATTTCAGATAACAATTCTCCAGCCTCGTCCACAAGTAATAGAATTGCTGGGCCGTCATATTCTTTTGGAATATCTTCCCAGTTGTTGATACCAAGTCTTTCCATAAGTTCGTATCTATCCATCATTACTTTTTGAACGAAACAAGCAATGTCGCAAGCATCTTCCATAACAGTTCCAACGGCAACTCCGTATTGTCTAAGTTGACTTAATTCCACTCTTTTCATGTCAATACCAAATAATAACCATTTATCTGGTCTAGCTAAACAAGAGTTCATAATATTCCATTGAGCAACAGATTTCCCCCCACCTGTAACTCCAGCAATAAGAGTCATAGGTGAAGCGATAATGTCAGGCCCAATATGGATTCCGTTTTTATCACAATATTTCTTTTGAGTACCGTCTAAGTCAAAGCCTACAACGTGTTCAATTTCACCAGTTTCTGGGTTTTTAATAGGTAAACCACCCCTAGAGGAAAGCCCTAGAGGAATAAAACTCCATTGTACTATTGGGTCTTCCAAATAATGTTTATCCCATTTAGCCATTGTAGGTAATGGAGCTTGTAGAGATATAGTAGCAATTCCTTTATCCGTATCCCAACCAGGGTGTTCTTTATCTTCATAATCTATTTCAAAAGGTCTACCCCGACCGAATTGAGTAGAAAAATCAGAAAGGAAAGTATTTGCTTGTAATGGGTCAAAATTAACTGGCAGAAATAATCTTAATTTTGACGGCTTGCCATCTTCTTTGTCATTTTCTAAAATAATAAATTCTTCATTATAATTCATTATATTTGACTTGTTATCTATCAAGCCCATTTTCGAGCGCTTGAAATCAAGCATACGAGAGATTAGCTTATCTCTTGCAGCCAATTCATCACTAATCATATTATGCACAATTCCAACGAATAAATATGGAATAAAAAATGATAAAACAGCTCCCCAAAGGAGTGTTTTTATAGCAATGATAGGGCCAATAATAATAGTTAGAACATAAATGAGTCTAATTATATTCTTATTACTGGCTTCTTTTAAGCCGAATTTCTTTTCTCTTTTAATTTTTTGTTTATATGTTAATTCTTCAGTAGGTTGTTTATTCTGCCTTGTGTTATTTCTTCTTTTCTTTCTTATTTGGTAAGCAATCCAATCTTTGAACCAAAAACTAAAAGGAATAGAGATGAAATAAAGCAGAATCAGAAGAATAGACTGAATAAGTAAATTCATCTAATTACTCCTTTAAATAGTATTGTTTGTTTATTTTTCATATCAAAATTAACTGTTTTTGTTGACAATATCTAACGTTTTTTGTAAAGTAGAATCATTAAAAAGAATTTGAGGTAATTTATGAACTATCCATATCTTTACAAGGGTAATATAGAAAAAGGAAATCGAATAGCTGTTGAAGCAACTGTCATTGAGAAAAGAGAGAATGGTAATTTGTTAGTAGGATTCTACCCAGATACAAAAGCAAATTTATTAGAAATAAATGGCAATCGAACTTATCAAATCAATAAAAAAGAATTTTTATACAGTGCTCGTGAAGATGTTCCTACTGAAATAAAAACTAAAAAATTTGAAGATTTGTTAATTGAATTAAGGGAGATTATTGATGAAGATTATTGCTTCAAAAATGGAATTGAATACAATCTAGGTGCAATTTGTGGCTCACCAATTGAAATTTTAGATTTAGCAATTCGCTTCGTTAAGAAAACTCAAGAAAAAGAAAAAGAATAGTCAATTTTGACTATTCTTTATTTTTTAGCAGTTGCTAAGTTATACACATTACCGAATTTTTCTTTATATTTATTATATGGCTTAGTTAATCCTTTCAAAGCTTTCGCAACCAATTCAGGTCTTACATAACCCTTGTCTGAAATTTGAGAATATAATTTATCTAAGAAGTAAATCAATGTTTCTTGGTTTACTAATTTATAACCAAATTTCCACCAGTTACGGTCTCTTTGAATGAATGTATTTCCATCAGCAGAGATACAAACAAAAGCTTCAACATCTGCAATTGTAGTATTGCTATAATATTTTTCCCATAAGTAACGAGCTTGATTTATTCTAGGTCTATTACCAGGGAACTCTTTACCTGAACGTAAGATTGAACCATCATCATTGAATTTATAAGAAGCTTTTGATTTCCAGTTCTTTGAATCAATGATAACAAGTGTTGAGCCAATAATAAGTAAATGGTCTGTATCACCTAAATCTAATTGGCCTTCTTCTCCGTCAATCTCTGGCTCCATTTTTTCTTCGATAGGTAAAGAAATGCTGTCAATCAAAATACAATCAGGTTTATCTGCAATCCATTCTCTAAGTATTTGTGAAGTTTTCTTTTCTCCGTCAATACCAGCATTGATAAGTTTAATATTTGGATTGAATTGTTTATATTTCGGGTCGTCTAATTGATTTTGTAATGAAGCAGCCGCAATTCCAAAGTAATGTCTATCTTTCTTTAGAAAGTTTTCTGTTACTTTCATTAGTTCAGGTTTTACATCATTAGGAGTTTCCATAGATAATATATTAGTTTTACTCATCTCTTAACCCCTCTGCAATTTCTCTTAATCTACGTTTCTCTTTAGCTTCTGCAATCAATTCTAATTCTTCTGGTGGAGTTTCATACATAAAGTTTTCATTCATGAAGCCTTTTACACTATTCATAATATTACTTTGTTTTACAGGCGGTTGGCTATAAAGTTTATCAATCATTTGGCAGTAAGCTTCTTCTTTATCTTTAGCAGAACCTCTCATAGCTTTTTTGGAATCAATCAAACGTGTATATAATTTTCTCCAGCGGTCAGTTTCTCTAATATTTTCTTGTTCATTTACATTCATTTCATCTAAATCAGGTAATTTAGAATTTCTTTTTGGTAATGGCATTTTCTACCTCTCTTTTATTTTGCTCTAATCTATTTTTATATGTGTTATATCGTCATAGTTTTAACGCTAAAACAGTTAAAATCTATTTTCGATAAATATATCGACTATTCAGTTAAACAGCTTAAAACAGCAGTAAGCGTTATTTAAAAAGTTATTTAGAGTTAATCTAAATAACTTTTTCTAGTTTTGTATTTAAATAATTTTCAATTTCTTGGCATAGGTTTTTATCATCACGTTTTATATTGATTATAAAACCTTTTGAATTATAATCAAAGTAGGATTTATCTAAATACTTATTTAAATCATCTTTAATTATTCGAAGTGTTTCTCTCATTTTCATTCTTATAATTCATAATATCTTCTAAGAGTGGAAATAAAGAAATAAAGAATAAAGGTAATGAGAATAAGAATATAAACCCATAAGCCAAAGTAGAAAAAGCACTTATTACTGCGCCTATAACAATAATCAATTTAGCAAAATTTGGTATATCTAAGGTTAATAAGTTATTTAAGATTAAAGTTACAAGCATACTTGTACCAATTGGAATGAGTTTAGAGAAAAAATCTTTAAGGTATTTTTTCCATTTTTCTTTT
>ENA-OWLX01000199-OWLX01000199.1-metagenome-genome-assembly--contig:-NODE-199-length-20161-cov-4.078832_pt1 | contig 20161 bp, 20 predicted proteins | sample MGYA00245351_ERZ651106 | MGnify/ENA primary metagenome ERZ651106 (study PRJEB26857, sample SAMEA4031768) | metagenome | biome: human; feature: oral; material: saliva | place: Philippines | collected 2014... | reverse complement strand
AGACCGTGCAGGCCCCGTTCCGGCCGACGGAGAAACCCATCAGGGTATATTTGATACAGGATATCTGGCAACAGTGCCGGGGCTTATGATACTGAGCCCTAAGGATGGCAGAGAATTGAAAGAAATGTTAAAAGGTGTAAATGGAGTAATGCCTTATGCTTTTTATATGGTAGACAGCTTTGGAGTAATGTATCCCGATGATGTTGAAATTATGCATAACGAAATCAGAGAAAACTTAGATAATGGAATCAAATTTGGATTTCATGCACATAATAACATTCAAATGGCATTTTCTAATGTTATTAAGTTTATGGAGATAGCTGATGAAGATAGTTATATTGATGCATCTTTGATGGGTATGGGTAGAGGAGCCGGAAATGTAACAATGGAGCTATTGCTTGGATATTTAAACAAAAAAAAGAATTGCAATTATGATATTTATTCGATTTATAAATATGGAAGCTATATATGTTCTGTTTGGCATTTATGTGTTGTTGAGTTATATTCTTGATTATCAATTAATTAAAATATATCGTAGAAGAACCGTTGTTTCCTGTATTGCAGCAGAAACATTGTTATATATCGTGATAACTATATTACTCTCATTGCACTTAAATGTATTGGCTACCTATGCTTTACTTTTAGGAGGTATGAAAACAACTTATTTGATCGACCAGGAACGGAAATATAACAAGCTTTAATCACAGTAGGAAATCATTTATCAATTTTTAGCGTTATAACGGTATTCTACATTAATCAAATATAGAAATTCTGAAGTAGTATTTCTATAACAAAATAAAAGGAAGCTTAACGCTATATGCGTTTGGCTTCCATTTTATTTTAGTAATTTTCCTTCTTAACTTCGAAGAAGCTTTCCTTGTAGCTGCAGAGTGGGCAAATCTTAGGAGCCTTCTTGGACTCAATTGTATAACCACAGATTTCGCACTGCCATACTACTGGCTCGTCCTTTTCGAATACTTGTGAGTTTAAGACATTAGCCTTTAACTTCTCGTATCTTTCTTCGTGGTCCTTTTCAACCTTAGCTACCATGTCCATCTGAGCTGCGATACGTGTGAATCCTTCTTCACGAGCTTCTGCAGCCATTCTCTTGTACATGTCTGTCCACTCGTAGTTTTCACCATCAGCACCCATCTGTAAGCATTCATGAGTTGTTGGGATAGCGCCACCGCATAATGCGATGAACCACTGCTTAGCGTGTTCCTGTTCGTTACGTGCTGTTTCTAAGAAGATGTTTGCGATTTGTTCGTAACCTTCTTCACGAGCCTTTTCAGCGAAGAAAGTGTACTTGTTGCGAGCCATTGACTCGCCAGCGAATGCATCATTTAAATTCTTTTCAGTTTTTGAACCCTTTAATTCCATTGCTTGTGTCCTCCTCATTTAGACAATCTTTGCAAATTCCCTCAAAAATAGTGACATGACTGAATACTTTTCCACCGGTGAATTTTTCTACCTTTTCATCTGGGCAAGAGTCATAAGGCATTTCACCAAGGTCGATCATCTTTCCGCACTTTGTGCAACGTAAGTGATCGTGTGGAGCAGGATTACCATCATAGAAGTTATAGCCTTCACCTGTATACTTACGAATCACACCTTCTTGGACGAGAAGATTGAGATTACGATATACAGTTGCTAAACCAATGCCGGTCTCCTTTTGATCCAAAGCAGACTTAACTTCTTCCGCAGTCATATGCGTTCCAATTCCTTGGATAATATTTAATATTTCTTGTTTTTGATAAGTCTGTCTTCTTTTCATAATCACCACTTATTGAGAACTATTATCATTATAAAATGATTTATTTTGAATTCAACACCTTTGCTCAAAGAAGTTTGTGATTTTTTCGCATGTTAGAACTAACTAACCTGAAAATCTTTCATTTTTTGTGAAAGTTAGACACATTTGCACAATAAAAACGGCATTTTCAGCCGTTTTTAAGAGAGTGGATCAAGGATTGTATAGCCTTCTTCCTTACATTGTTCAATTGTTTCTGCGTTTGCGACAATGCAGGATGTTGGATTTTGTAATGCTTTTTCAAAGAGTTCTACGTATCTTGTAAGATCTTCTCTTGTCATAGAAAGAACTTTCTTGCGTGCAGCACATAAGTTTTCATATGTGGTATTACGGAAATAACGAATATCTGCTAGACGTACTTTCGCAGCTGGTGATAGAAGTGGTTCTGCAGCAGCGATTGTACCAATGATGTATCCAGCTAAATCAGTATGTTCATCCTCTGCGAGTTGCTTGATACGTTTGTATGTATCTCTGTAGACCTCGATAGAATGTAGAGGACTTGGATCACGATAGGAGTATGCGGCGATATTTCCGTTTGGATTGGCACTAAAGCCTGTACCATACGCATTACCTTTCACACGGACTTCGGTCCATAGATAATCGTAGGTCAATAGATGAGCGATTACCTGCAAGCGTGGATCATATTCAAAATCGAAGGACTTGATGTTAGTGCCTGCGGCAGAGTAGGAGATACCTGCAGGGATTTGAAGTGCTTCTTTTGGTTCTTGTAAGAGTGGGTAGTGTACAACGTTACCCTGCGCTTCAATGCGATTGATACCAGCGATGAATTCTTCTACGATATCTAAATGTTCACCAGTTACACTCGCAATCAGACGATCCTTAGAGAATAATACTTCCTGATACATTTCGAACTCATTGATTACTTCATCAATCATCTCATCGTAGTGATCTTCTAACTGCTTACTAAATAATGCATTTTCATACCCACCGATATATTCACGGAATACTCCTTCAGCACTATGGTGTGCAGATACACGACGCATTGCGAAGGAATGTCCATTCATGATGATGGATTGTCTTGCGCCTTCGTTGCCTTGTTTGAGAATAGGCAAGATTTCTTCCTTTGTAAACTTTGTATCTTTGATTACTTCTAAGATCAGTGGAACAACCTTATCTACATTTCTTTCAAGTACAGAACAAGATACCGCAAGGACTGGAATACATGCATCAGAACGGTTATCTGGTGAGTATACATCTGTAACAATATTTAATGAACCAAGGTCTTTGCGTACAGCACGTTGTAACTCACGAACTGTCTTCTTTGTAGTTGGTAAGTTCATAAGTAAATCAGTAAATAAACCAACTGCTGGTAAATGCTTGATTGTAATTCCTGCAAGTGAGAAGTAGAAGAAGAGGTATACAATACCTGATTCTTGTGCAGGGTGAACCAGTGTCTTAACAGACTGCACTTTTTCAATTTGTAGTGGAAGGTCTTCTGGCTTTTCATCAATCTCTGAAAGATGAATCTTTGGTAGGGTAGCTAGTTGTTCCTTTGTGTCGGTAGATTGTTGCCAGAGGTCTAATGCCTTGTTTTGCTCGATATACTTTAGAACATTCTCTTGGCTGGAAGCTTTGATATCTGCTAGACGTTTCTTTTCATCTGCGATACGCTGGGCTCCCATTGTTGTGGATGGCACAACTGTAAGAGAGTTTAGATGTTCCTCATCTAATAAGAAGGATGATAAGAGTTCTTCAAAATATCCCTGTTCAATCTTTTCACGTAAGATATCGAATATCTTTCCATTGGATAATGGTTCTGCTGGATCACCACCATATAACCAACTATCCATTGCGCGTTGTCCATACATTAATCCCGCAGGCTCATGGCTTTCACGGTAACGGAATTCCATCTGGTTGATGATTGCGTGCAATTCTTCATGGTCCAAGCCATTTTCTACAAGCTTGCTTGTTGTAGAGCGTAATGTTTCATAAATTGCATCATACTTCTCTGCGTCTGTATTACGAATAGTTAAGACGAGCCATGGCTGTTGGATACCATCATATAAGTCTAAATCAACATCTTCACCAAGGTTGTTATCGAGGATAGCTTTTTTTAGTGGTGATTCATTGTTGGCTACTAATGTAGAAGATAGTGCAGACCATGCGATATTCTGTACATAAGAATCGTATGTAGAAATAATCTTTGCAAAAGAGATATGAGAGCGATTTTCTGTAGGTTCATTTTCACTGACTTCGTAGGAGATACAATTGTGTACAGCTGGTAGAACCTTCTGCATCGGTATTGCGAAATCCATTTCTTCCTTTTGATAGTTAACAAAGTATTCTTCATGGATAAAGCGAAGTACTTCATCAATATCTAAGTTACCATCTACCCAAATACGAGCATTGGATGGATGATAGAACTTTTGGTGTGTTTCAATAAATTGTTCGTATGTTAAATCTGTAATATAACGTGGGTCACCACCAGATACATACTTATAGCAGTTATCAGGGAATAACATACGATTGAGTTCATCTACGATTGTTTCATCAACAGAGGAGAAGGCACCCTTCATCTCGTTGAGTACAACACCACTATATTCCATCTCTTCATTTACATCATGAATCTGATAATGCCAACCTTCTTGTAGGAAGATATTTGGGTTTGTGTAGATTGCTGGTTGGAATACCGCATCCATATATACAGAAATGAGGTTCATGTAGTCTTTGTTGTTGCGGCTACTTACCGGATACATTGTTTTATCTGGATACGTAAAAGCATTTAAGAATGTTTGTAAACTACTCTTTAATAGTTCTACAAATGGTTCACGTACAGGATATTTCTTTGAACCATTTAAAACACTGTGTTCTAGAATGTGGAAAACACCTGTATCGTTATCAGGGATTGTTTTAAAAGTAATCGCAAAAGTCTTGTTGTTGTCATCACGTTTTAACCAGCAGAGTTCTGCGTTTGTTTGTTCGTGACGGAACATATATAAAGTTCCTTTTGCGTCTTCAATATCTTTGATTTGTTCAAGGACAAATCCATGTAGCTTGTTGTTTAGTTCTAAATTCATACTGAACCTCCATACCCGTTAATCATACATCATTATTGTATAGAATCAGAAAAAAAGATGCTCGTAAGCATCTTTAGTCAATAATTTGGTTGATGACGATTTCTGCACGTCCTAGGTTGATATGATCTCCCTCGTGGATACGAGCCTTACCAAGTGGTGGTAGTTTAATTCCGTTTAGGTATGTTCCATTGTGTTCGGAAACATCTGCTAAATAGAATGTATCACTTTCAATCAATATGCGTGCATGTTTGCGGCTGATTGCTGGTTCGTTGATGACAAGGTCACAACTTGTGGCTTCACGACCAATCAAGCATGGTAATGTACTGATTGTATGATCTTTTGCTTGTCCTGCTACTTTGATTGTAACGAGAATCTTTGGATCAGCTTCATCTAAGTTTGTTGTAGAGAAGATTTCTTCAAATAATGTTGCGGAATCATCATTATTCTTTTCACGAATTGGTGTATCCAAGGAATCAACCTTTACTGGTTTGATTGCTGGGGATACTGGCATAACAGGTCTTTCTAAATCAGTAAGAACTGTTGTTGCAGCGAGTGCATCTTCTTCATTCTGCTTTGGTTGTTGTACTGGTTCTGGTTTTGGAGCGATTGGTGTAGCTTGCACAACTTTCTTTGCCTGTGGCTTTTTTGTTGTACTAATATCATTTCCTTCCGCATCTACATAATATGTATTTTTCTTAAATGCCAAATAGATAACGGCTAGAAGTAGAACAACGTTTGTACCGACTAAGCCCATGATAATCAATTTGACAATTGTTGGATCACTTAACATAAATTACTCCTCTTATTAATATCGTTAACCTTATCATACAACAAACATTACATTTTTTCACGTTCACTTACATCGTGTTTAATTTCAACGATTGGAGATGGTCGTGATAATTGTGTCTCTGCGTAAATATCTTCCTCTGTTGGTGGGAAGATAGGAATATCATTTTTAGACTCTAAGCGTATTGTACGGTATACAATGACATCTAAGATGATAACAAAGATAAAGAAGAAGATTAATCCGATATCGGATTCTACCATGAGTGTTGCATCGAAGATGGTATGCAGTAATACCGCAAATGCATAAGCTGCTTTTAGATTGAGTGCCTTTGCGTCAGGGTTATTTAGAGCTTCAGATACCTTAGCGTGACCGTAGTATAAGCCCATGTATACCGCAAAACTCATATGTCCTGGAATAGTGAGAACTGCACGTTGTAGTGCAACACCTGTTCCGTAATTGAATACATAGAAGACATTTTCTAATGCCGCAAATCCAAGTGATACGAATACGGCATATACGATACCATCAAAGCGGTAGTTAAATGCTTTGTCTTTCCAAGTGAATTGATAGAGGAAGAAGAACTTTGCGCCTTCTTCGATGAGCCCAACAAAGATTGCGGTTAGAATACCGTAATTGACTTGTGTAGCAGTCACTACATTTTCCAAAAGATAGTAGACAACCTGTTCGGAAATCATCTCTAATATGATTGCGATTGGTACAGAGAGTAGACCACCAATAATACATTTTAGTAATAAGAGTGGTGGTTCTTTTTCTTTATCATCATTGCGATAGATATAAATCATGAAGAAGATTGCAGGGAAAATCGCAATCGCAAGATAGAACAGTGTTTGTTCTAATGATAATTGGCTATATTGATTATACATTCGTTAGCACACACCTTTCTGATCAGTTTTACCATGAACTAAATCATAGATCTGATTTTTTGAGATACCTGTCTGTTTGGCAACTTCTTTGATTGCGGCACTTGTAGACATTCCACTTTCAATAGAAGTATTTACCATATTTAGAATCTGCCCCATATCGATATCTTTTTCATAGTCATCTTGATTGCCTTCAATCACAACAACCATTTCACCTTTTAATTCTGAGGCAATAGGCAGGATCTCAGAAATTGTACCACGGATGAACTCTTCATGTACTTTTGTTAATTCACGAGCGATACAGATATGACGATCACCTAATACATCTAAGCAACTTTGTAGCATCTTCTCAATGCGATGCGGTGCTTCATACATAATGAGTGTCATTGGATATGACTGGTACAGACGTAGTTTCTTAACACAATCATGTGTGGAAGGTGGTAAGAAACCAATGAAGATAAATGGTTGTGCAATTAAGCCTGAGGCAACGAGTGCATTTAAGAAAGCACTACAGCCTGAAATTGGCACAACGTTATATCCAAGCGCTGTCACTTCACTGACAACTCTTTGTCCTGGATCGTTAATTAATGGATATCCAGCATCAGAGATTAAGGCAACGTTATTTCCTTGTGATAATAGGTTGATAATGCCTTTTGTGCTGGACGCTTCATTAAAGTTCTGATAAGCAATCAATCGTTTTGAAATACCAAAATGCTTTAGTAACTGTCCACTATTACGGGTATCTTCACATGCGATTACATCGACGCTATTTAAGACATCGATAGCACGTGGAGTCATCTCATTGAGATTTCCAATTGGGGTAGGTACTAAATAGAGTGTTGGTTTTTCATTTTCGAAGGATTTTTGGCGGTTCATGCGTTATCGCCCTCATCTTTTTTCTTACGTCCAAACGTACGCACAGTTACATTCTTACGTTCAGCAGTATTCTTTTCCACATTTGGACGTGGCTGATTCTGCTTGTTGGAGTGATTTCTGTTTGGTTTCTTATTGTTGTTATTTGGACGGTTGTTTTGTGGTTTGGATGACTCTACCTTAACTGCTGGTAAGTCTGTGGATACATGTACAGCTTTATCTTTATTCACTGGTGCAGCTACGCCTTCATGAACAGTTGTGCGATGTACTGGTTTATCACTCTTCTGGTTGTTGTTCTGTTGAACAAAGCCCTTACGTGGGATAGCTTTCTCGCGTAAGTTTTCCAGGGAAATAAAGAGTACTTGTTCGCGGTTTTCTAACTTCGCTTCCTGTTTCATGACATTCATGTTTGTAAGACGATAAATCATTCCGTCATATTCAACTTGAGAACCCATCTTAGGCAGTCCAGCTGTTAGTTCCTTATAGTCATTTTCTTCGTACTTCAAGCAGCACATTAACTTACCACACATACCTGAGAGTTTCTCTACGTTTAGGGCAAGCTGTTGTGTCTTCGCCATATTGATGGAAATGACATCAAAGTGATTCTTAAATCGGCTGCAGCATGTCTCCATACCGCACATACCAATACCACCGACCATCTTGGCCTTATCACGTTCACCAATCTGACGTAATTCAATACGGCAGTGTAGACGTGTTCCTAGAACCTTTAAAAGTTCGCGGAAATCGACACGTTGATCAGCGAGATATACAAATAGAACCTTTGAGCGATCAAGTGTATATTGCGCACTCATTAGATTCATATCGAGATTTAAACTTTGAATTTCTTCGTTACAGATACGATACGCTTCGCTTTCCGCAATGGTGTTTTCAGCGTACATCTTTTGGTCCTTCTCTGTAGCGAGACGAATAATTGGTTTTGTTGGCATATGTAGATTGTATCTATCAATAGATAGAGCATCTGCATCTACCTCACCCATTTCAATTCCTTGTGCTGTTTCTACAACAACCCAGCTTCCTTTTTTGATATCTGCAGTATCGCAGCCAAAAGAATACGGTTTTGTAGCATTCTTAAATCGTACAGCGACGGAATAGTCATATTTCACTGTCGGTTGTTCTTGTTCTTGGTGCATTGGACAACCGCATGAACCGTGTTCACATTCCATGTTCATGGTTGAATTCCTCCAATCTATAGAAGGTTTGATCCATTAATAGATTTAAATCAATAAATCGATTAATCTTATCTTTTTGTTCTTGTAAGATAATGATCAATTCTCCATATTCTTTCTGTTTGTGTATTTCTTGTTGTAATAATTCTTTGTACCAATGTGGTCCTTCAATATGCTTGCATACAACATCATGTGCAAATAATGACATGAGGTCGAAGAAGCCATTAAGTAATAAAATATTTTCTTTCTTTGCTTTTGCACTGTCTTTTTCGCTTGAACGATAGGAGATATCATAATCTACCAATAATTCTTCGCGACTTCCTTCAAGATTGAAGTATTGTTTGAACATCATCTTGCAGGTTTCAAAGATAGAACTGTCCGCAAATTCCTTCATCTGATTAATATCTTTTACGAGATGAGAGATAAAGTAAGCATCTACGTCTTGTACTCCAACTTCTTTCGCTTTGGAAAGTAGGTAGTCTTCTGATAATGGAGAGAAGGGGATTAGTGTACAGCGTGAAACGATAGTAGGTAAGATACGGTCAATGTTGTCTGTTGTAAGAATTGCGACAACACCAGATGCTGGCTCTTCCAAAAACTTTAACATACTGTTTTGTGCAGAGATACTTGCGTTCTCTACGTTTTCTAGAATGTATACACGAGAGCCATCTCCATCTTCTAATGCAGTCTTTGAGAATTTCTCTTGGATTGCATCTACATCATCCTTGGAGATTGCACTCTTAGAGCCATCTAATAAAACCATGTCCGCATACAAGCCTTCTTCTACACGTCGGCATGTATTGCATTCTTCACAAGCGATTCCTTGATGCCGCTTACAAAAGATACTCTTTGCGAATAAAAGAGCAGCTTCATGTTTTAGGGTTCCATGAGGACCGGATAAAAGATAAGCATTCGCAACTCTATGATTTATGCATGCATTTTCTAACGCATGATAAAACAGAGGTTGTTGTTGCTGTAACTCATCCTTGCGCATCTAATAATCCTTTCACAATTTCATAGGACTTTTGAATCACGGTGTCGACATCTGCAGTCGCATCAACGATAATCATACGATCAGCGTACTTATCGATAACTTTTTGATAACCTTTATGAACACGCTCATGGAATTCGATACTTTCTTGGTCAAGTCGGTCTAATACTTCTCTTCCTCTACGAATACGCTTTAAACCTGTTTCTGCATCAATCTGTAGGAAGATTGTCTTATCAGGCATGTGGTTTTCAATCGCAAATTGGTTGATTTCATAAACTTCATCCATGCCAATCTCACGGCCGCAACCTTGATATGCTAGGGAACTATCCACAAAGCGGTCACTGATGACATGTATACCTTGTTCAAGGACAGGTAAAACCTTATCTATAAGGTGTTGTCTTCTGCTTGCAGCATAGAGTAAAGCCTCTGTTCTAGCATCCATCTCTGTATTCTTAGGGTCTAAGATAACTTGACGAATCTGTTCAGCAATATTGGAACCGCCTGGTTCTCTTGTATAACGTACCTGATAACCATCTGCTTCTAGCATCTTTGTTACGGCAGTACTTACGGTTGTCTTGCCGCTTCCATCAGGTCCTTCAAATGTAATAAATAATCCAGTTTTCATAACTTTTATTATACCATTCTTCTACTGCCCTGCATATACGCTCAACAGGGCAGAAAAATGAAAAAGTCGCCAATAAAGCGACTATTTGCTACTTTCGACGTAGTTTCAGTGCAATTTCTGTTCCATTCTTTGAACTTTGTATAACATATACATTACCACCATGTTGACGAGCAATCTCTTTTACAAGGGCTAGTCCAAGACCGGCACCACCCATATCACGACTCCGTGATTTATCAATTCTAAAGAATGGTTCAAAGATGTGTTGCCAATCTTCTTGTTTGATACCAGGACCATTATCACAAATGATTACACTAGCATATTCACTGTCTCCCTTGATGGATACAGTTACTTTTCCACCGGTATTGTTATATTTGATGGCATTTTCAACAAGGTTGTAGATTGCACGATAGACAAGGGTATCATTACCAATGATTTCGGCAGTTCCTGGATTTTGAGAGATTGTAATATCTTTTTTTTCAGCGACTGCCGTTAAATCACAAATCACTTCTTCTGTCATATCTGCTAAAGAGATGTGGTCTTGTTTTTGGGCGGATTGTAAATCTGTCATCTCAAGGAGAATATCAATGACGTGTGATAAGCGCGATGTTTGCATACGAATCATATTGACTGTTTCTTGATAGTCAGTGTCACTTGGCTTTTTGTTTTTCTCAAAAACTTCTAATTTTGTACGCATTACCGCAAGAGGAGTACGTAACTCGTGTGCAGCATTTGCGGAGAATTGCCGTTGTGCAGCGAAGGTATTACTTAAGCGTTCTAACATTTCATTGAAGGCATTTGTTAGTTGTTCAATTTCAATAGAACTTTGATCTGTTAAAACAAGATGTTTTAGGTTTTTGGCTTGGATATCTTCAATCTGTTCACCGAGATTCTTAAGGGGTTTTAATGCGTATCCAATAAAGAAGTACATCATAGAACTACTTGCAACTGTGATGATAATTGTGATTAGTAAGCTACTCTTCCAGAAGTCTGCTTGGATACCTTTTGCCATATCAGAAATGACATCTTTGGTTGTAATCTGTAATTGTACAACTTCACCAGTTGTATCTGTTGCTGGATTGGCTGGTAAAATTGCGACAGCAGAATTTTCAATCTTACTCATGGACGCAATCGCAGATTTACTGATGGCATAACTAATCGCAAGACAGGATAAAATGACGATAATCGCGGTAATGACAGTTAGTTTCCATTGCAGGGAACGACGCTTACTCATCCTGTTGTCCTCCAATCACATAACCTTGACCAATACGGTTTGCGATAGGATCATAGCCAAGCGCTGCACGTAATTTCTTACGTAAAGCAGAGATGTGTACACGGATGGAATTACTGAAGCTATCAACACTACTATCCCACACGTGTTGGATGAGTTCCTCTTGTGGGACTGGGCGTTCTTGATGCAGTAATAAGTATTCTAATAGTCCTAACTCTTTTCGCGTGAGGGGAAGCTTTTCACCTCTAGCCATCACGGTACGACTCTTTGTATCTAAAGATAGTTCTCCACAAGAAAGAACGACATTATTTTGTACGGTACGACGTCTAGTCAGACTACGAACACGAGCTTCTAACTCTTCAAAGTGGAATGGCTTGCACAGGTAGTCATTAGCACCGCTATCGAGGCCGTCAATCTTATCTTGTAAATGTCCACGTGCAGATAGAATCAGTACAGCTGTTTCAGAATCCTCTTTACGAATATTACGAAGTACTTCCATACCATCCATAACAGGTAAGTTTAAATCTAGAATGATCAAGTCATAACTTTCATCCATAGCCATATTCCAAGCAGTACCACCATCAAAACATGTGTCCACTTCATATCCATCAAGACGTAAACCCTTTGCGATTGTTTCACAAAGGGTGACTTCATCTTCAACCACTAATATTCTCATATGCAAAATGTTCCTTTCATACTATTACGAAATTGTCAGAAACTGAGTATATCTAAACTCAGTATAGCACATCCGTCTTGAAACAAGACAAGCAACCCATAAACATATAGATGCATTTATACACGCATGAATCTGTATAAAATAGTAAAAATAAAATGTTAAATTTCTTAACACAAATTTTATATCTGCTTTGTTATATTTTTCACGTCAGAAAGAAATTGAGTGTTAAGGAGGACTTATCAATGGATTTTATTCATAAATATCCAACACAAATAAGAATCGCAACACAGGCATTCCTAGTTGTATTATCAGTTGTGTTTATTCTGATTGGTGCTTCTCGTGGAGAAGTAGAAAGTGTATTCGGTAAAGCGATTCGTCTTTGCCTAGAGTGTGTAGGAATTGGATAGGTATGACATCAGCTAAATCAAGAGCGTTTCTAAGATTCCTGAAGAGACGTAATACAATTCAGATGTTTGCGACATTCTTAACAAACATGCATATACCTAACTTTTTCAAGGGTGTTCTCTATAATGGAAAACTTAAGCAGGTATGTGTACCAGGTTTAAACTGTTATTCATGTCCAGCTGCTACAGGAGCGTGCCCAGTAGGTTCCTTCCAAGCAGTTGTAGGTTCATCAAAGTATAACTTCTCATATTACATCAGTGGAATTCTCATTTTCTTTGGTGTGATGATTGGAAGATTAATCTGTGGATTTATGTGCCCATTTGGTTGGTATCAAGATTTATTACATAAGATTCCAACAAAGAAGTTTAGTACGAAGAATTTAAGATTCTTAACATATACAAAGTTTATTGTTCTCGCTGTAGCAGTTATATTACTTCCAATCATTATGACGAATAAAGCAGGTATTGCATTACCTTACTTCTGCAAATATATTTGTCCACAAGGTATCTTGGAAGGTGGTATTCCACTCTCTATCGTAGATAAAAACATTCGTGCAACATTAGGTGCATTATTTAATTGGAAGTTTACAATTCTGATTACGATTACAACATTATCTATATTTGTATATCGTCCATTCTGTAAATGGATTTGTCCACTTGGTGCATTCTATGCATTATTCAACAAGATCGCAATCTTCAACTATAACGTTGATAAGAACAAGTGTGTATCCTGTGGTAAGTGTGCAAAAGTTTGTAAGATGGATGTCGATATTACAAAGAATACTGGTGACTTGGAATGTATCCGTTGTGGAGAATGCATTACTGCATGTCCAACCAAGGCAATCAGTACTTACTTAGCAATGAAGAAAAAGAGTGAAGCTAAGAATCAAAAAGTAGCAAATAAGAATTTACAAAAGGCATAAAACAGAAAGAGGAAAAAGAAAATGAATTTGTTCAAGAGATTTACCCTAGTTGGTGTAGCAGCAGTTATGGCAGTTACATTAGCAGCATGCAACAACAAGAAAGAAGACAACGCAACTACAACAACTTCTACAACAGAAACAGCTGATGCACAAATGTTCCCTAAGTTTAAGGGAAAGGACTTTGATGGTAAGGATGTTGATGAATCCTTATTCAGCAAGAATGAAGTAACACTTGTTAACTTCTGGTTCAATGGTTGTGCAGCTTGTGTAAATGAAATGCCAGCACTTGAAAAGTTTAATAAGAAGTTAAAGGAACATGGTGCAGAACTGATTGGTGTAAACGTTGAAGCTGCTGATGAAGCAACACTAAAGGATGCAAAGGATATCTTATCTAAACAGGGTGCTACATATAGAAACATTGTCATCAATGGTGGTGATGATGCGAAGGCTTACCTAGCTAAGATCTTCAGTTTCCCTACAACAGTTATGGTTGATAAGAATGGTAACATCGTTGGTGATCCAATCGTTGGTAACTTAGAAGATGAAAAGAAACAAGAAGAAATCATCAAGATGATTGAAGAAGTGAAATCCGGAAGTGGTGTTACAACAACAGTAACAGAAGGACAGTCTGCAGGAGCAAATGATGAATTAACAGATCTTTATGCAAAGGAAAGCGAAATCTTCGGCAAGCATCAAGATATTTGGAATAAGGTATTCGCAACAATGTCCAAGGATCAGATTGAGCAAACACAGAGTAAGCCATATGACGAAGTATTAAAGGCACAAGTTGAAGCAAACAAGGCATCTTTCTCTGAGGAAGAATTAAAGACACTTGAAGAAGATATCAAGATGATTGCAGAGATTGAAAAGCAGATTGCAGAAGCAAGCGCAAAAGCTAGCAAATAACATTAACAATATATTGTGGTTTTCCCCATCTTTTCCCTGGGCATTTGTCCCAGGGTTTTATTATGGGGGGTAGTGTTATAATGTAATTACAGATAAAATCATAGGACTTTACGGATTTGTCAGTAAATGAAGAATCATTTGGAGGTGACTATGAAAAAGACGATTCCGATAATACTAATTACATTATTTTCATGTGCACTAGCAGGTTGTTCTACTCGAAGACAAGTAAGTCAGGAAGTAACTTCGAGTAATGAAGTAACACAAGTTGAAGAAGAATCTGGGTATGCATACAAATTATCAGAACTACATGAAATTAATCAGAATGATTTAGTATCTTCTGATACATCACAGTTTTATGATATGGAATGCAATCCGATTAATCCGAGTGAGTTATCATTAAAACTTTATGAAAATTACTGGATTGATGATCAACAAATTTCTCTTAACGAAGTAATACTTTCGCCAGTTCAAATTACTGTATCTTTTAGAGTAAAGACGGGTGAAGTGATTACAATATCTGGTACAGACGATACGACAAATCTTGAAAATGATAATGTTCAAATGCAGTCGTTGTTGCAGAAGATAATTGGCTTCAACACTAAACTACAAATCTCTCTCGATTTAGAAAGAGTGCAGTATGTACCGGCTAGTAATCGCGTGATAACTTACTATTTCTATCCAATCTGTTATAGGGTAGAAACATTCAGTAATAAAATGGGAGCTCCATTAGATACCTTCTATACATTAAAAGGTGGTCATCAAGAGAATGGATTATTCTGTGATGGAATCTACGAAGTACGTACAGTAGAGGATATTCAATAAAGATACGTTCATATACACATTTTCAATTTATAAAAAAGTAAGTACTTCCTGTTTGGGATATACTTACTTTTTATATAAAATCATAGTTTCAACAAAATTCCAATAACTGCAGCTGCGAGAATAAATAGTATTGGATGTGTCTTTGGTTTAAAGTGATAAACAGTTAACATGCATGCAAATATGATAATGGGCTTCCACTTAAATAAACTGAAAAGAGATTTTGTTGTTTGAAATGCAGTAATATCAAATAATGCTAGTAAATAGATACCAATGACGGCAGATGTAATTAAACCGACTACTGCAGGTCTTAAGCCCATAAATGCATTTTGTACAATCACAGAATCTTCAAATTTTTGAAGTGCTGTTGCGATCAGAATAATAGATAGAAATGCTGGTGCTGTAACAGATAAAGTTGTAGCCATACCACCGAAGAAACCGTATACGTGATTCCCTACATAGGTTGCCATATTGACACCCATTGGTCCAGGTGTTGATTCACTGATAGCGACCATGGTCGTTAAGTCTGTTAGACTAAACCATCCATACTTTAAGGACATCTCTTGTAAGAAGGGGATTGTTGCAAGTCCACCACCAATGGAGAATAAACCTGTTTTAAAGAATTCCCAGCACAACAATAAAAAATTTGCCATGATAATTACCTCACTGGTATCTTATCACGACAAATTTTGTTGTAAACAATTATTCTGTAGAATCATCTACTCGAGTTTTGACACCCCAGATGAAGTAAATCATATGACCTAACCATACAACCCCAAGAATTGCACATGGAATATACAATGCCTTACGAATCATCATAATAAATCCGAATAACATAAATACAGTAACTGTACACATCACGCGAATTTTAGCGGCTTTTGTCATACCTTTACCACTAAGATGACTCTCTAAGTTATCTTTGTATATCTTTGTGTTGATAAACCAGTTGTGCAGTTTTTCAGAACTCTTACTATAGCTAAATGCTGCGAGTAGTAGGAATGGAAAGGATGGTAGTAGTGGAATGAACGCTCCTACAGCACCAACTCCAAGGCTGATACTTCCTAGTACGATCCAAAATATCTTTTTTGAATTCATTTCTGTTTCTCCAGTTTTCTTTTCTCTTTGATGCTTTCAATGAGATGTCGAATCGTTGCGAGTGGATAATACAACAACATTCTTGGTCCGCTAAAGCGCATCACGTTTTTTATCTTTTCTTTCATATCTGGTTTGTAGCAGTGAACACGGCAATTTGCGCAGAATGTTTTTGTCTCCATAAAGGGACAATGATTGCTGCGAAAGGTAGCGTAATCAAGCAATTCCTGGCATTCAGGACAAAGACCATCTTTTGTACCGTGTTTCTTTCTACAATAGACTTCAATCATCTTTGTGACGATAGAAATCTCACGTTGACGTTTTTCTTCAATTTTGTTCATGCATGACACCTTCTGATGCACGATAGATGCGGTCAGCAATTGCCATTGTTGATTCACGATGGGATACCAAGATAATGCATTTATCGTGTTTTTGTTGTTTTAAAGATTTAAGAATAATGCCTTCGTTGATACTATCTACGTTACTTGTAGGTTCATCTAATAGGATTAACTTACTACCACGTAGGAATGCACGGGCTAGACCGATACGTTGTTTTTCACCTGCAGAAAGATTATCTCCAAGTGTTCCAACTTTACTTTGGTAGCCATCCGGTAGTGTCATGATAAAGTCATGAACAGATGCCATGCGACATGCATTTTGAATTTCCTCTATCGTAGCTTCTGGTTTAGCGATACGAAGATTTTCTTCAACAGTGTCATCAAAGAGATATGTTGTTTGGCTTACCATTGTGGCATTCGATAATAAACTATCTGTATTAATTTCATTAATATCAATGCCGTTGTAGAGGATGTCTCCTGTTTCCTTTTGCCAGAATCGAAGTAATAGTTTTAGGAATGTTGATTTACCACAGCCAGACTCACCGACGATACCAACAATCTCACCAGTCTTTGCATGCATAGAGATATCTTTTAGTACCTGTGTTTGTCCATCGTAAGAGAAGGATAAGTGATTTACTTCTAGGTTTTCGAATGTAAAATCTTTGCCTTCTGTAATTGGTGTTACTGCTGGCTTTTCTGATAGTAAGTTTAGAACACGGTCACCAGATGCAAATGTCTGTGTTAGGTTACCTGGTAGTGCAGAGATTGCAATAACTGGACCGAAAGATCCAAACACTGCTGTTACACCAATTAACATCTTACCGATTGTTAAACTGTCATTTGCGACTAAGATAATACCTACGATTAATGTAAGGATGATAAAGATAGAAACGCTCAATTCTGTTTCTGCAGTCGCTTTCGCTGTATCGTGCTTCATCTTCTTTGTTTCAAGAAGAAGTGAATCAGAACGTTTGTTTACTTCATCTTTACGCTGATCTTGTGCATGCATAAGCACGATATCCTTAATACCCTTAATACTATCTAAGAAGTAAGCGTTAAAGGATGAAAATTCTGCACGATAGCGCACACCCGATTCCTTTAATCTACCAGAAGAAATCATTGGTACAATAATACCGATTGAAAGATATCCAAGTAATGCGATTAATGCGAGATACCAGTTTACTGTAAATCCAACAAACAAAGTAACACAGGTTGATACGATAATCGCAATACAAATTGGAGAAATCGTATGTGCGTAGAATACTTCTAATGTTTCAATATCGGCTGTAATCATAGAGATGATTGCACCTTTTTGTTTACTTTCAAGTTTTGCAGGGCAAAGAATGCGCAATGCACGGAATATCTTGTCACGTAATACAGCTAGTAGCTTAAATGCGATGTAGTGGTTGCTATATTGTTCTAGATAGCGTAAGAAACCACGTAATACACCAAAGCCGATTGTTAGAGCAATGATTGCACCATATGAGAGAGGGATTGCTTCACCGAGTGATTTGGCAATGCCAACTGCACCCATAAGAGTTACACCCATCGCAACAATGAAACCTACAGAACCGTTTATTACGGCAAGAATCATGATATATGCTAGTGAACCTAGTAAGGTAATAAGACTTGCCATAATCACAGCGCCACTACGGCGGACATATTTCTCGTTTGTCATGCGATCACCTCCGTATAGCCTTCTTCTAGTTTCTTTTGTGTTGTATATAGTTTTGCATAACCTTCATGCATGTTCATGAGTTCATTGTGTGTACCATGTTCTTTTACTTCGCCGTCTTCAATGTAGTAGATGGTATTAGCCGCAATGATATTTGCTAAACGATGTGAAATAACAATCACGGATTTCTCTTTAGAGAGTTCTTTAATGTTATTCATGATGATTGCTTCACTTTCGATATCAATGTTACTTGTGGCTTCATCGAAGATGTAGATATCTTTGTTTGCGACTAGATTGATTGCAAGTGCTAGTCGTTGTTTCTGTCCACCAGAAATGTTTGCGGCGTCTTCTGTAATAACTTTATCGAGGCCACCGTTATCGATAATAAAATCATAGAGATTTACTTTCTTAAGAGCAGCAAAGATTTCATCTTCCGTTACATCCGCTTTTGCAAGCATAAAGTTTTGACGGATGGTTTCATTAAAGATATAGGTGTTATAACTGACAACTGAAATGTGAGAGTAGTAGGATTCTCTACTTAATGTCTCCAAAGGTTTATCACCAATAAGAATAGAACCTTGTTGAGGATGATATGCACCTAACAATAAATTTACAACTGTAGACTTACCAGAACCAGATTCACCTACAATTGCGCACATACCACTTGAGCCAAAGTTCATGGATGCATGTTTCAATACATCGCGAGTTCCATCATAAGAGAAGGTGACATCTTTCACTGTAATTTCTGTGCTGTCTACTGTTTCGCTACCCCATACTGGATCTGGTTGTGCAAGTAATGAGAGAATCTTGTTACCTGCACTTGCGCCATTCATTGCAATATGGAAGGCAGAACCAAATGCACGTAGTGGTAAGAAGAAGTCTACTGCTACAAGAATTAAGAACAATGCAGAGTAGGCAGATAGATTTCCGTTTACAACGGCATGAATTGTTAAGGCAATGCCAAGACCTGCACCGCCATAGGCAACCATGTCCATAATTGTTGTACTGGCCAGCTGCATAACCAACACTTTCATCGTAATCTTACGGAACTCTTCGCTTGTTTCGTTCATCTTGTCATTTTGTGCTGCATCAGCTTGGAAAATCTTTAGTTCTTTTAGACCTTGTACACTATCTAAGAAACTATCTCCCATGGATGTGTATTTACCCCAGTACTTCGCAAAGATTTTCTTTGCGTAACGAGATACTGCAATAATTGACATTGGAATAAGCGGAACACATGCAAGCAATACGAGTGCGACTGCCCAATTGATACGTACAGTAACTACAAACAAGATAATAGGTGCAATCATCGCGTAGAAGAATTGCGGAATATATGCAGAGTAGTATAGGTCTAACTGTTCAACACCTTCCATGGATAACTGTGTTAAGCCAGCCATACTCATATTGTCGGTAGTACGAACACCTAGTTTGATAATCTTGTCATAGATTTTCTGACGTAGATCCTTCTTTACGTTTCTGCCTAAAGTATCCTTTAAGTCACCAATCATTCGAGAAGTGACATACCGAACTGCCATCGCAATGACGACAATCACTGCTGGAAGGATAAAGCCTTGTGCTCCACTACCAGAGGATGCGTAATCTGCTGCATACTGAATGGCGTAACAGATGGATGCAGTAATTGCAAGGTTAGCAAACAAACCCACAATCATCAGTCCAACTGCATAGAATATATATTTTTTATTTTCACCCAAAAGGGCTAAAAGTTTCTTATCTATCATGTCTAGAATTCCTCTCGTACAGATTATTTTACACGATAAGTTAGTTATAGATAACTAAAATAGCATAAAAAACAACAATCTTGATGATTGTTGTGAAAAAATACAGATTATTTGAGGTGAATCTTATTTTTATAAGTATAGAATACGTAGCCAAATACAGCGGCCAGTA
>ENA-OWLX01000198-OWLX01000198.1-metagenome-genome-assembly--contig:-NODE-198-length-20179-cov-6.493242_pt1 | contig 20179 bp, 18 predicted proteins | sample MGYA00245351_ERZ651106 | MGnify/ENA primary metagenome ERZ651106 (study PRJEB26857, sample SAMEA4031768) | metagenome | biome: human; feature: oral; material: saliva | place: Philippines | collected 2014... | reverse complement strand
ATCTTTTCATATACTTACTTATATTTTCATCAGTAGAAACAACAACTGATACAGGAAACTTATTTAATATTTCTTTTACAAATTTCTGATATGTTTTTTCTGACGGGTGATATATAAAATCATTATAAATAGAAATACATTTCTTATTATATTTATCAAAGCGAGGATCACTGTTAGCAGGATAACGAGCTAAACCATTAAGACTGATACAATAGGGAGCAAACTGACGTATTGAATTAGCCACCGCAATAGAAACTGTATTATCAGTTTCATTAACCTTTTCAATAAAAGAATGCGTATAGACAGGTGCTAATACAACAAAATTCTGATCTTTTTTAATATCCAGCTGATTGATTCTTTGACTCATCTTTATAACTGAATCAGCCGCAAAATAACGATGTCTTAAAAATAATCTCAGTTCATCTAGAACAGTCGTCTGACTGTAATCTACTTTTAAAGAGATAGCCGTCATGCTGACAGCTATCATCAGTAGAACAGATAGACAGCTGATCATAAGTTTATGAAATCTTAATTTCATCATTAAATGATAAAGTATAAATAAACATCCTATTAAACTGATTAAAATACTGAACATATAATAGCTGGAAATAAATCTGGCCATTACAAATCCATATACACTTACCCTCTTGATTATATAATTAAATGGTGGAAGAATGCAGAACAAACAAATCCCAATAGAGTAGAAAAGCATATTCTGTAACTCCTGATAATGATAAAGAAGATAAGCTATGCCTAAAGCCATCATAAAAGGAAGGATCGTTTTTATATTCAATGAAATAATATAATGAACATCTTTATCAGCATGAGTGTTATTTCCAATCAATAAACTCATTATCACTAATATTATAATATAGACAAATAATAAATATCTCTTTTCTTTCAGCAAATTAATAAATATGCCACAAAGAAAAATACTCATACTATAAGGCAATGATGTAGGAGATAAAGAAAATAAAGCAAATGCTGTTATTAAATAAACTGATAGAGATCTTATGGAAAAACTCTTCTCTTCTAATAAAGGAATAATAAGCCAAATCATCCCACAGCTTCTTACAACCATAGAACCATAGTACATCGCTACATTCATAGCCCATCCGCTATAAAAATATATTCCTAATATATCTAAAATCTGTCTTGCACAGAAACCGAAGATAAGCAAGGAAACAGAAGCATATTGAAGATAATAATCTTCAACAGGTTTCTTTAATTGACTATTGATATAATCTGCTAAACAGTAAATAGAACAAGAAAACAAAAAATAATTAAACAAAGATAGGAATCCTCTCGCAAAAAGAGTCGGTATCATATCTAATAAATAAACAAAGAATGATGCATTCAGTTCAAAAACCGAATAATTATAAACATCTAATAACTTCGGGTAAGCAATATTTCCAACACTGGAATTAGTAATAAAAGGATTTTTTATATAAGGTAATGTTGCGATTCTGGTAAGATAAAAGCCGCCATCAGTAGCTTCATTAAACCAATAATAATGATTATAAAAAAGGCTGATAAAAATCATTGCAATGGCTGGCAGAAAGACAAACCAGTAATGACTTATCATTCCTTTTTCAAATAAAGATATCTTTCTTTTTAATATCCGGATAACTGATATCAGTAAAGAAACAGATATCAATATAAGTTCATAATAATAAAAGATTTTCCATTCTCCTTGAAGCACCTGAAGAGGAATACCGACAATTGCGGATGCACTTAGATAAACAATATAGCCGGCAATAAATCTATAAGGAGCTTTCTTTTTAGGAAAAATAGCGGTTCCAATCGTAAATAGATAGAATGAAAATATAATAATCCATACTATTCCCTTTAAATAATTCATGAGATAACCTTTCCTTTTTATTTAATACTATTACTTGAAATCATTAAGACATTTGATAACATAAGAAATCTGATCCTCATTCATACCATAATAAATAGGAATACTTAATACTGTCTTACTGATTTCTTCAGCAATAGGAAGTTCTCCTTCTTTAATATTCAAATTCTCATAAGCTTTTTGTAAATGCATGGGAATAGGATAATGCTTAACTGTCCCAATACCTTTTTCATTAAGATAAGTTTCTAATTCATCTCTTCTATCACATCTAATCACAAATACATGATAAATATGATCAAATACTTCATTCGGCTTTTGCGGCAGGTGAATAAAAGGATTTATAATCTCATTAAAATATCTTTTCGCAATATGTTTTCTTGCCTGATTCCATTTATCAAGTTCAGGTAACTTAACCCTTAAAAAAGCAGCTTGTATTTCATCCAGGCGGCTATTAGTTCCCTGATAAATATGATGATATTTATAATCAGATCCATAATTACCTAAAGCTCTGACTTTATCAGCTATTTCTTTATTATTTGTAGTAATACAGCCGCCATCACCTAAAGCCCCCAAATTCTTGCCCGGATAAAAACTCCATCCTGCTCCATCAGATAATGATCCAACCTTATGACCTTTATATAAAGATCCATGAGCCTGAGCAGCATCTTCTATCACCTTTAAATGGTATCTATCGGCAATCTCATGAATAGAGTCCATATCAGCAGGTCTGCCTTGTAGATGAACCGCAATAATTGCTTTTGTATGTTCATTAATCTTTTCTTCAATTCTTGAAACATCAATATTAAAAGTATTGATATCAGGTTCTACAAATACCGGCAATGCTCCTACATAGGATACAGCTAGAGCAGTCGCAATATAAGTATTTGAAGGAATAATAACTTCATCACCTGATTGAATATCCATAGCTTTTAATAATAAATACAATGCATCTAAACCGGTAGCGACACCAACACAATATTTAGTGCCAATATAATCAGCATATTCTTTTTCAAACTGATGCAGCTGCTCGCCCTGAATATAATTACTTTCATTTAAAACGTCATCAAAAGCATGATGAAGTTTTGTATTCAATTCATTATGCATCGGCTTTAAATCTACAAATGGTACTCTCATATTATTCTCCTCTTACATACTTTAAAAACTCATCATAGTTTCTAATATAATCATTTTCATCATAAGGCTTTGAAGCTAAGACTACTAAGACTGCATCATCAGAAAAATCTGACATTTCTCGCCAAATATTATTAGCTACATAAAGTCCTTCTTTAGGAGAATTAAGAAGTACATGTTCAATTTCTTCTCCATTATCTAATTTAATAATACATGATCCCTTAACACAGATAAGAATCTGTTCAAGACTCTTATGTGCATGATATCCTCTTGTTACACCATGAGCAGTCTCATAAATATAATAGACTCTTTTAATTTGAAAAGGAATATCCTTAAATTCTTCTAAAGCTACTAAATTACCCCTTTCATCACCATGTGACTGAAAGTAATATTTCTTTATTTCCATATTATTCACCTTTCTTTTTATTCTTATATTCTTCAATGCTCAATTTCTGTATCATTTCCAATTCTCTTTCCTTCATTTTAGAAATCGTAATGGTCTGACTAAAAAGCATAATATATAAAAAGAAAATAAACATAGAAAAAATAAAATTACTGGTTGATATAAATCCCAGCATCCGTGCTAAAAAAGCGGCAATATCGGGAAATATACTGACAATAAGTAAAGCAATGGACCATAAGATCCATGAAATAGCCTGTTCTATATTTAAATGATTTTTTTGAATCTTTCTAATAATAAATATAAAAGTAATTACGCTAATAATAATGAAAAACATCTGCTGTTTTAGACCCATTATTATTCCCCCTTTCTAAATGGCTGAATAAAGAATATAGAAACAATCATTCTTGACATATACTTAATAGTATTAGCAAGATTCAGATAAGATTCACCAAATTCTCTTTCTCTCATCTGTACCTGTACTTCCTTAACTTTCTTACCTGATTTCATCATATAAACCAGTGTATCAGGTTCAGGAGGATTATTCATATCCTTAGCATATAGTTTAATACACTCTCTGCCATAGGCTCTAAAGCCGCTGGTAGGATCTGTAATCTTCTTTCCTGTAACTAATCGTATACAGAAACTAATGAGTCTACTTCCCAGCATTCTGGCAGTTATCGGCTTCTTTTTAGAAACAAAACGAGATCCTATCACAATATCATTTCCTTTTTCAATCTCAGCAACCAAATCTTTAATATATTCTGCCAAATGCTGCCCATCACCATCAAACTGAACAGCTACATCATAGTTTTCTTCTAAAGCAACCTTAAATCCTGTTTGTACAGCACCAAAAAGACCCTGATTTAAAAAGCCGTTAATATAATTATAATGATGCTCTTCTAAGATATTTAAAGTATTATCTCCAGATCCATCATTAACAACTATATAATCAACTCGAGGCTCATTAGCCAGGATGTCTTCCACTGTTTTTACAATATTAAGTTCTTCATTATAGGCAGGTAATATTACCAAAGTTTTTAACATAATCCTCTCCCTTTTTATAAACACAATATATCACAAATAGACGTATAAAACTAGCATTCTATAAAGTGCATAGTGGAATTTCTTAAAAGAAAAACACCTAATAGAAACTATTAAGTGTATAAATTAGCGTTTTATAATATATAATAACTTAGCTTTCAGCTGATTAAAGATCTCTAAAGTTAAATCTTCTCTTAAGAATATCAAAGTCATACCGTAAATACTAAAATAGAGAACAGCTGAAATAAGTAACGTTATAAAATAGCTCTGTCCTAATAAAGGTATCCAAAATGAAACAAGTAAAGCAAAAATATTTGCGATCAAAAGTTTCAAATACTTAATGCCTTTAAAAAGATTCGGAAATTCATTTCTAATATAAAGATACTGAACCAATAAAACAGAAGCTTCAGCTACCAGCGTTCCGAATGCCGCTCCGGCAGAAGCAAAACGAGGTATTAATAGCCAGTTAAGAAGAATATCAACTATCGAACCTACTATCTCAGAATAAAGAACTGCTTTCTCATAGCCCAACGGAACGAGAATCTGTATACCTGTAATATTTGAAATACCGATAATAAGTAATGTCGGCATAATAATCTGCATAGGTATGATAGAATTCTTAAAAGCTTGCCCTGATAAGAAATAAATACCCTCTTTTGCGAATAAAATAAAATAAATCATTAAAGGCAAAGCAATCAGAAACACAAAATTTAATGCTTTCTTAGTAAGTGCCTTAAACTTATCGATTTCATTTGTCCGGATATAATAAGAAGCTCTTGGCAATAAAACTGTTCCTAATGAAGTCACTATTGATACTAAAATCGATTTGATCTTAACTGCAGCTCCATAATATCCTACATCTGCATCAGTCTTCATAAATCCCAGCATAACTGAATCTAAATTAGTATATATAGTAACTGCACAGCTCATCGCAAAAAAAGTAGCAACAGCTCTTAAATGCCTTTGCGGTTTATATTGACCTACCGGCTTAAAACCAATATACTTTCCGGCATTAATAAAATTCAGTATACTGGAAGCACTTGATGCAAAAATAGTAATAGCACCATAAATCACATAATCACTTTGTTTATGTATTAATAAGAACATGGCAGCTAAAGCAATAAACTTAAAAATAATAGATCTGACAGTAATATAAGTATATTGTTCTAATGCCCGATAAAGCCATTCCATTCCTATTGCTGTTAAAATAATAGTAAAACTCATTAAGATAAATAAAGTCTTATCATTATAAAGACGAGGAACAGTAAAAACAGTAATAAAGAAAACAATATATGATAGAGTACTAATCACAATATTAATAAATAATAATTCATGAGTAACTCTTGTTAATTCTTCTTTATTATCTCTTACTCTGGCACAGGCTCTGATTCCGTAGGTTGGTATCCCTAATTGAGAAAAAAGCAGAAAATAATTAATAATTGAAGTCGCAAAATTTACTTTTCCCATTCCTGTAGGTAATAATATTCTGGAGATATAAGGAAAAGTAATTAATGGGAAAATGAAGGAAGACATTGTAAGTAATGCATTCATTATAAAATTCATTTTTAATGATCTTTGTTTAGACATAAAATCCTCCTTCATACTATAACACTAAGACAGCTTACAATATGTATAAAATGTTATATGTTCATGATCACTGCTGACATTAATAAGCTTATAACCTATACCCTTTAAGAAAGAATCAGATTTCTTATTGATTGTTACAATACAATTAATTGGGTACTTCTCTAATATATCCTGTTTAAATTTTTTAAATGTATTTTTTGATGGATGAAAAATAAATTGATGATAACTTTTTATCTTATTCTCATCATATCCTTCAAATGTCGGATCAGAATTATCCGGATATCTTTGCAGTCCGTTTAAAGAGATAATATCGGGTGCAAACTGTCTTAATGAACATGCCACCATAATAGAAGTATGCACATGTCCATCATGTACCTGTTCTCTAAATCTACCAACTTTATAAGGTGCTGCTACAATAAGCTTTTCTTTATGTTTCTTGCTTAATCCATTTAAAGAGTATCCCAATTTTACAACCGCCTTATTCGCAAACTGATGATGTCTTAAGAAAAGCTTAAATTCAGAAGATATTCTTGTATGACTATATTGAGTCTTTGCTTTAACAGAGACAAATGTTAAGCATAGTGCCAACAAAATATAAGATGCCGGGATAAGGATCTGCTGATATTGCAGCTGAACGATAAGCTGATATAAATAGATCATTATGACTATGACACTGATAATAAGAAGCAACATGTAATAGCTTGATAAATATCTTCCTAATACAAAGCTAAAGCCGCTGATTTTCTTTAAGAAGAAATTAAATGGTTCAATGACTGTTAAAACATAAAAAATAATCAGATATTCAGTTAATGTCTTAAAAGCATCATTATATTTATCTAAATAATAAAACCCTATTATAAAGATCAATGGTAAAAAAGATTTCATGTCCAACTTCATAATAAATAATACTTTATCATCTACAACTTTCGTATCTTTAATAAGAAGATTTAATAATACAAATAAGAATATACTGACAAAGAATAATTCTCTACTATAGTTCTTTCTTAAAGTAACAAAGATATAGCCTATCATAACAGAAGCTATAAATGGAAGTGCGGTAGGTGATTGTGAGAATAGGGCAAATGAAGTTACAAAGAAAATAACAGCATTCTTAAGATTAGGCTTATCACCATCAAGAATAGGTAATAATAATACAATCAGTCCGGCTGTTCTGACAATCATAGACCCATAATACATAGCAACATTAATAGCCCAGCCGCTAAGAAAATAAACTTTTACTAAATCTAGCATCTGTCTGGCACAAAAGCTAAAAATCAGCATACTTAATGTGAAATACTGAAGATGCAACTTAGCTATCTTTGATCCTGTTTTCTCATTAATAACTTCAGTTAAACAATAGAGAGAACAGGCATATACGAAATAATTAAACATAGATAAGAAGCATCGTGCAAAAATAGTAGGCATAATATCTAAGCAATAAATGAAAAAAGAAGCATTCAGCTCAAAAGTAGAGAATGTATAAGCACCAAACAATCTGAATCCTACAGTATTGCCAACACTAGGATTAATACCAAACGGATTAGAAATATATGGTATACTGGCCATTCTGGTAAGATAGAAACCGCCATCAGCACTTTCATTAAACCAGAAATAATGATTATAGAAGAGACTTATAAAAATCATTAAAACAGGCGGTACAATCACAAACCAATATGTCTTACTAAACTGTAAAGTTCCCTCTTCAAATAAAACAATCTCTTTTTTCTTAATATACCAATAAGCAAAGATTAATAATATAATGATCAGACATATTTGGTAATAGAAGAAAATCTTCCAGCTTCCTCTAAACATCTGTAAAGGAATGCCGACAACTGCTAATAAAGCTAAATAAAGAAAATAACCTCCTAAAAAACGATAAGGTGCACTCTTTTTAGGAAACAAGGCTGTCCCTATAACATATAGGAATGATATATAACAAAAAATCCATATAAATCCCTTTAAATAATCCATAAATTACCTCCTAATAAGCATAATCTATTAAGAAACACAGTTTTTGACTGCTTGCTTTGTATAGTAGCCTTCTCTTAACAGCCTCCCTGTTTTTTCTGCATTCTTCTTAATAGTATTATATTCATTACCAGATAAAGAAGAAAGCTTATTTTCTATATCTTTAATATTTCCAACAGTAATACCGCATTTATTTTGGATAATAAAATCAGCAAGTGCTGCCTGATTCCATATAACGACCGGTATTCCACAAGCTAAGTATAATGATGTTTTATGAGGATTATTAATCTTTAAATATTCACCATATACACCGGTACATGTCTGCGAGGATATACCATCCCATACCAGTCCAAAACTTCCTGATAAAGCATAAGGTAATTCATCAGGAGGATAAGAACCATGGTATTGAATTTTATCATTAACTTTACCGGTATAATCAATCCCATATAAATTAAAATTTACATTATCCGGTAAATCATAAACATAAGCTGCTTTATGCTGACGCAGATTTCCGGCAATAATAATCGGTAATGACTTATCAAATACTTTCATTTTATTACTGTCAAAATCATCTATTAAATAATCAAATATTTCTAATGAAACAAGCTGATCTTCATAAATCTGAAACTCATTCATTAAAAATTTTTTCATATGCTCATTATGAACAATAATATGTGATACATTTTTTAAACAGTTCTTTTCTTCTATGCTTAGTCTTAATTTATTCTTAAAGCTTACATCATCTCTTTTAGCAGCTCTTAGAAGCTCTAAATCATGAATCACAAGATTAACGTCAATACCTTTTTTAACCAGTTTCTTTAATAAACCCGGAAGCAGTAGAGAATGCTCAATAATCGGAAACTGAACAATCACTCTATCATTCTTTTTTAATAAAGAGAGTTTGTCTTTCCATATCTTATAAATATTATAATGGCATCTTAATTTATTGATACTGCCGGCTTTTTTTCTATCATAAGCACTTACCGGTATACTGATCTTTAAATATCCCTGAGATAATAATATAGTCTCCAAATCATCTCTGGCTTTCACTCCGGCCGTTCTTGATAAGCCATCTTCCTGAGTTTCACTAATAAAATAATCCATTATATCATTCCTCTTTCTAATAAAGTAATTGTTCTTTGTGTTCCTTCTTCAAGGCTGAATGATGCTTTCCATCCCAGTTTCTCTAATTTATCTGAATTAAGACTTGAATTTGACATAAGATTATATCCTTTCATTTCAACATCATCAGGATTTTCAAAAACAACTTCTCTATTTCCTGCTTTTGCGATCGCAAAAGCAATATCTTTAATACTTACAATAGAATCTTTATTAGAAATATTATAAGCCTGCTTATTCTCTCCTTTAATTAAAACAGTCAAAATAGCCGAAGCACAGTCCATACTGTAGCAATATGATCTTAACTGATGACCGGCACTTTTCATAATAATATTCTCTCCCCTAAGCACATTTCTGGAAAATGAAGCGGATGCTCTTTGATCACCGGGAAGAATAGAAGGCCCATATATATGCCCCGGTCTAACAATAACAGTATCAATAGAATACTCATTTGCATAAGAGACACATAACGTTTCAGAAGCTCTTTTTGCGCTTGGATAACTGGCTCTATCATTTAATATATCAAGATAACAGTAATCATCTTCTAAATAAGGCTGATTATCTTCTTTCTTGCCATAAACTTCACTGGATGATATATAGAGTAATCTTTTTGTATGATGTTCTGCTGCATAGCTAAGAAGATTATGAACACCTAAAATATTCGCAAGCATTGTTTCTACAGGCTTAGAAGTATATAAATCAGGACTCGCATTACTTGCCCCATGAATAATAAAATCAAAAGACTGATTAAAATCTAATAAAGCTGTAGCATCATACTGAATAAAGAAATAATCTTTTCCTTCAATAAAAGGTAAGAATCTGTTAATAAGTTTCTCTTTGTTACGACCGGCAAGATAGATAGTAATATTGGTGTGTTTCACTCTATTTAAATAAAGCAATATGGCACTGATAGAAATACCAATCATGCCGGTAGCTCCGGTTATTAGAATAGAAGAATTATTTAACTCTTCTATATCCGGTATATGATTAATGACTTTTTTGACATCTTGAAATGTTGTATCTATCATTTATTTTATCCATTCATCTTTCTTGGTATGTAATAATGCTTTAAAAATCATAATATCATCAACCGTAGTAATCTTTAAATTCTCTTCAGAACCCTTTGAAAAATAAATTGTTTCACCCAGCTGTTGCATCAATGTACATGTTGCAGCAGTATTAGCAATATTCTGTAATTCTGCCTGTTCATGTGCCCATAACAGTTTTTTGAGAGTATATGTATGCGGTGTTTGTGTTCTATAAAGCTGCTCTCTAGGAATAGAAATAGTTGAGGAAGCTCCATCATCTTTACTCCTAAAAACAGCTTCTACACATGGAATAGCAGCTACCGCACTGCCATGTGTCTTAAAAACAGCTAAACTGTCAGAAATGATATCACTTGATACAAGACATCTGTTGCCATCATGAATCATTACTACATCTTCTTCATGACATTCCTCTTGCAACTTAACCAGCCCATTATGAATAGATTCCTGTCCTGTCTCACCGCCGGCAACAATCCATTTTAATTTTGTAATATTAAACTGTCTGGCATATGCCTGTAAAACATCTATCCAGTTAGGTAAAGTAACTACTATAATAGCATCTATAGATGGATGATTCTGAAATGCTTCTAATGTATAAATAATAATAGGCTTATTTTCTACATTCATAAATTGTTTAGGGATATCCTGATGCATTCTTGAACCTACACCAGCCGCTGTTAATAATGCAATATTCATGATTCTTTCCTCTATGATTTTATTTCAATAAAATCTTTCTTTCTATAAAAATCTTCAATAATACCGGTAATGGCCTGACTGATATTTTCATTAATAACTAAATATTCCGCATGATCAGAGATCATTCGAGTAAAAGCAACAAGTTCATATCTGATTCCTTCTCCATCTAACTGATAGAAATACCTCTTATTAGTATTAGAATCTTCAAATCTAATTTCAAAATAATCTGTTTTCCACCAAGGAGCAGGTACATAAATATATCCTTTTGTTCCTGTCACAATAAGACTTCCCTCTGATTTAGCTTCTTTAGCTACTTTAATAGAAGCAACCGCATGATCATAAATAAGACTAATCTTTGTGAACTGATCATACATATTTTTATTAGGATCCAATAAAGATATAATTTTTTTGTATTTATAATCCGTTCCTAATATCTGAAAAACAGGAAGCAAGGCAGTAGGACCCCAATCACATATACTGTTCCAACTTTTTTGCAGTCCTTCCATACTTGTACAAACTGCATCTACTGCAACAGGATTCCCAATAATACCGCCTTTTACAAGTAATAATATTCTTTCATAAGCTGTAATATAAGCAGTCTTCAATGCTTCCATATAAACTAAATGATGCTTAGAAGCATAGTCTTTTAATTCTTTATATTCCTCCGCCTTTAAAGTCATTGGAGACTCACAAAGTACATGCTTACCTTTATGCAATGCCTGATAAGCTTCCTGATAATGTCTGCCGGGATCAGAATGGATATAAATAGCATCTGTCTGATCTAATAATTCATCTAAATTATCAGTTACGACTTCTAATTCCTTCAAATCATCTGATAATAAAGAAGCATCAGCAGTACATACACCTTTGAGAGTAATCCCATTAACATACTTGACTTCTCTTTGTATCTTATTAAGAAAAGCTGACTCACCGACAACCCCGAATCTGATTTCTCTGACTTTTTCTCTTATTTCAGAACTGGAAACACCTTCAGTACGCTTTAAATAAACAACCTTACAATACTCATTAAGATAATCAAACTGTCCTTCCCAGTCTGATCCAACAGTAAAAATATCAATATCATATTTTCTAATATCGTCTATCTTCTGTCCTTCATATTCTTCAACAATAATTTCATCTGCTAATCCTGTTGCTCTGACAGCTTCTATTCTTTCCATTAATGTTTGCTGAACATTAATCTTACCTCTTGATTTATCAAAATCATCAGCTGTCACACCAACAATCAGATAATCTCCTAAAGCTTTTGCCCGTTCAAGAAGTTTAATATGGCCATAATGAAGTAAATCATATGTTCCATATGTGATAACCTTAACCATAAGAATCTCCTCTCCTGAACCTATTATTTATCCAATTCACGCAATGCATTCATAAATATTTCCATATATTTCTTTTCCCCAATAGAAACTCTTAAGCAAGTACCGAATTCCCCTACCTGAGGATAAGACTTAATAAGAATCTTTTTCTCTTCTTTCATTCTTTCTACAATCTTATTGGCATCTGTCTTAGGCTCAATAAACAAAAAGTTTCCCGCATCTCCTTTATGTCTATAGCCATAATAATCTAATGAATCTATAAGATATTCTCTTCCCTCCATAAACTTACTAATTAATGAATCCAACATCCCCGGTGTTTCAAGAATTTCTTCTGCAAATTTCATTGCGAAAGCATTAGTATTATGTGGTGTACATAATTTCTGCACCATTTTAATATCTTCAGGATGTCCTGCCACATATCCTAAACGACATCCGGCCATTGAAAATAATTTTGAAAATGTTCTAGTAACAAAAACATGTCTTGAACCAAGTGCATAATCAATAAAAGTCTTAGGATAAAAATAATGATATGCTTCATCAATCAGTAAAGTAATTTCCTTTTCCTGACAAGCTTTAAAAATACATTTAAATTCTTCTTCACTATAAACATTTCCCATAGGATTATTAGGATTAAGAAGAATCAACATTTGTGTTTCTTCTGAAAGATGAGAAATAATATCCTCAACAGATATTGTGAGATCTTTATGATAAGGAACCTGAATAAAATCTCTTCCATACATTTCAGAATAAATCTGAAACATAAAATAAGAAGGTACAACACCTACAATCTTTCCCTTTGGAGCAGTAAATGCCTGAATAATGTATCTGATTCCTTCTGCTGAACCGTTCACTAAGCATATATTTTCAATGTTTGTATGAAGATGCTTAGCAAGCACTTCAGTAAAATGCAATGTCTCAGGATACTGAGAAATCATCTGAGGTGTTACCTGATTTAAAACTTTCTTAATAAATACTTCCGGTAATCCGCCGGGATTTTCATTAAGATCTAATCTTAAATAATCTTTTCTTTCATTCTGATCAAATATTCTGTTTAAATCTTTAATATTCGGATTTAAATAATACATATTCCATTCCTCTTTTCTTTAACGATATTTCATTTGTTTTTTAGGGTCCACATAATATCCGTCATCACAGTGCGGTATCTGCTTTTCCAATGGTGGAAGTTTCATATAATCGCCATATAGATTAGAAAGATAGATATCATAATTCTTATACCCTAAATACTCTCGATTGCCAAATTTATATAATTTTTGAGGAAGATACTCCTCTTTCAGCCATCTTTCTTTTAATCCATACATACCATTATGAGAAGCAACATAAACAGCATTCTCATAGTTATATTGAGCACACAGTTTATCCATTTTTCCGGCAATGCGATAAGAGCCCATCATTTTCAAAAATGGTCTTAAAATATTCTTTAATATAGCCATTAGCCTGCCTCGACTGCTGGTATTAGGTTTAGAAGTGCTTATCAATAATAATCTTCTAAGAAAATGAATCCTTCTCGTTTGTCTTTTAAAAGATTCTAAATTCTCGGGTGCTCCATCTACTGTAAAAATATCAATACCGATGAAAGGACAATCATCATCTTCCATAAATTCCGATGTTCTTCTTAAATCATAGCGAATATAACGAGCATAATGTCTAGGAAAAGTATGATCCTTACACGAAATAACATCTCTATCCTCATGCATCCTGATTTTCTTTTCAATAGTAAGAGTTATTAATTTCTCATAATCCGGTCGCGGCATTGAAATATCAATATCATTATCCCAAGGAATAAATCCTTGATGTCTAATAGCTCCAAGCAGTGATCCTCCTGCCAGATCATATCTTAAATGATACTCTTTGCATAATTCATCAAACTCATCCAGCATTTCTATATATGCAGCCTGCATTTCTTTAATGGTTATAATCTTCTCTGTTTCCATAATGATCCTCTACTTATTCACAATGATTTCTGCATTATGTTTGTTTCTATCTTCTAATGGAGGAAGCTCCATATAAGAATCTCCATAAATAATCTGACAAACTTTCTCTCCGTCAATAGGACCATCTAAGCTTTCTCCTTCAAAAGAATATTTTCTGCTTTCTTCAAAATATCTTCTTGGAAAGACTTCATCAAAGCCATAAGCAGCTAAGAAATTAATAATATCTATAGTATCACTATTATAAGGATATTTTTCTAATACCTGATTTAATTTCCTTAAAGTTGTCTTAAAAGAAATACATTTATTTAACCATTTAAAACAGCTTGCTAATGTGATAGAAAGTTTTCCTTTCCAGCTTCTTTTTCTTTTTTGATCAACCAGTTCATCAAACTGAACAATCTGATTTAAATTCCACCAAAACGATAAATGAAGTTTATGAAAGGTTCTCTTTATTCCTTTATCAGGAAAACCATCTAAAGGAATAATATCAATCCAAGCCTTTTCAATTCTAGGAATATTGGCAGAATGATTAATAATTTTCATACTATTTGATTCCATTCTGGCCCAAGGATACTTATAAGTATCGGAAAGATGGTAATTAACTAATGAATAACTTGTATCTAGATTACTATAAATCTGATGAAGCCTGTTATAATCACATCTTGGCATACAGATATCCACATCATCATCCCAGGGAATAAATCCCTGATGTCTAATAGCTCCTAATAATGTTCCTCCTAAAAGGTAATATCTAAGATTATTCTCTTCACAGATTCTTACAAATTCCTTAAGAATTGACAGCTCTTCTAATTGTAGTTTTCTTAAATCATTCATCAATCTATCCTCTTAATAATTAAAAAACTCCTCTTTTATGTAAATCTTTAATCTTTTCTCTAAAATCCTCAGCATAACTCTTTCAATTTCTCTATCAACCCCACCTAGGACTTCAATCTTTTTTAAACGGGCATTAAATTGTAATAAAATACCAACTGTCGGAGTAAAAGAAGTTTGCCTTCTTATACCATTCTTTAAAAAGCTTTTAAATTAAAATACATAATTTTAACTGATGATTGACTCTCGCAATAGCTTCTTTGTCTAATACAATAATAGAAACGTCAGAGGGACAAGCCAATACTTTTTGTGAACCTGTAATTATAACATTTGCTCCAAAGCTTCCTCCATTAATCACTATTACTTTGTCTTAAGAAGTCAATGTATTCATGACTGCAGTTTCAATACCGAAAGCAGTTATAAAGACAGCACGAGATCCCTCTTTAGCTTTTGCATAATTTTGAATATAAGTCTCTCATTTTCAAACAGTACAGCTGGAAATTCTGTCGTTCTAAAATAAGGCACTTGCTTTGCTCCTATTTCTCTAATTTTATCAGAAGATATCACAGGACCAACCGTAAGTTTAGCATTATTATTTCCTCTTATCCCAATTCTTTCTTTACACACTCTAATGCCGCTGCAATTGTATCATCCATATCAAAATATTTATACATTCCCAATCGACCGCCAAAAATAACTTTTCCTTCATTATCTGCAAGAGTTTTATACTTAGTATAAAGAGAATTATTCTTATCATTGTTCATAGCATAATAAGGTTCATCTCCCTTATGCCAATCAGCCGGATATTCTTTTGTAATAATCGTCTTTGGTTGTATTCCATATTCAAAATGCTTATGTTCAATAATTCTTGTATAAGGCACTTCATATTCTGTATAATTAACAACCGCATTTCCCTGGAAATTTTCTTCATCCAATACTTCAGTTTCAAATCTTAATGAACGATATTCCAGTTCTCCAAACTTATAATCATAGTATTCATCAATCATACCGGTAAAAACAATCTTATCAGCAATACTTTCTAATTCCTGACGATGATCAAAGAAATCATAGTTAAGCTTTACTTCTATCTCAGCAAGCATTTTCTCTACAATCTGAGTATAACCGCCAATAGGAATCCCCTGATAATCATCATTAAAATAATTATTATCATAAGTTAATCGAACCGGCAGTCTCTTAATAATAAAAGCAGGTAATTCAGTACATAGCTTCCCCCATTGTTTTTGTGTATAGCCTTTAATCAGCTTTTCATAAATATCTGTTCCAATCAGACTAATAGCCTGTTCTTCTAAATTTTTAGGTTCAGTAATGCCGGAAGCTTTCTTCTGTTGTTCTATTTTAGCCATAGCTTCTTTAGGTGTTCTGACTCCCCATAGCTTACTGAATGTATTCATATTAAAAGGTAAGTTATAAACTTCATCCTTATAAAACGCAACAGGACTATTAGTATATCTATTAAATTTCGCAAACTTATTCACATAGTTCCATACTTCTTCATTAGATGTATGAAAAATATGTGCTCCATAGACATGCATATTGATGCCTTCTATTTCTTTTGTATAAATATTACCGGCCAGATGGTCTCTCTTATCAATAACTAATACTTGCTTTCCTTTTTTAGCTGCCTCATAAGCAAATATTGCACCAAATAAACCTGCTCCTACAACCAAATAATCATACTTACTCATCACTTTTCTCCTTCTTTTTAAACATCTGCTTAATCTCTATATTAGACATTGTAATCACTGATCCTATTAATAATAAATAAGGATTCATTTGAATACTTAATAGTCTAGGTTCTATAATCGCAATAATAAAAATAATCATAACTGAAATAATCACTGCATAATCTTTTCTATGAAAATAGATAATCATTGCCATCAATAAACATACAAATAATAATGAAAAGAAAATAATGCCATAATCTAAAACATTCTGGATATAGGAGCAATCAACAAAATTATAATCAGCATAATTAACAGTCTTAATTATTCCATTGCTTCCTGATCCCAGCCATGAAATCTTTCTTCCTAATAAAGGAATACCATAATACTTAATCGCATTCTGAGCAAGCTTTAGACGACCGCTTAATAAGCCATTAAGCTTTGACCATATATTACTATTCCCATTATAGAATAATGCGGTCATAAAAGAAAAAGCAAAACATGAAACAGCTAATGAGATAATAGTCCATGGTCTAATAAAGAAAACAATTATTCTTTCCTTATAATGATAAATAAGAACTATTACAGATATCATTAATAGAATTATAAAATCCATTCTTGAATCTGTGATTGCATAAAACAAAATATTAATAATATTTATGATAAAAAACTCTTTAATCGTATATTTTTCTTTATATAAGGAAAAATACATAAGTACCATAAAAAGAAAATGTGACATACATTCTGTCGGATAAATATATCCATAAGAATGTCTTACAGTCAGACCCCGATAAATAAGAACATCCGGAAGTATCCCTAATACTCCGCCAAATAATATCATCAGCATCACAACCGTATTCACAACAAGAATATATTTCAGATATTTACTAAATTCATAGCGGCTGGCATTCACAAACAATAAAAACATAACGAGTGCCCCAAAACCTTTAGAACCGAAAACTGTTAAAAGGCTTATCAGAAAAAAAACGATTAATAAATAATGTGATTTTATATATCTTATTGTTTTCTCTATAAAATTCCCCTGATATGTTTTAATCTCACAAAGAAAATAATCTATAACACCTAAAGCAAATATACCATAACAGAGATATCTTCCTATTTTAAAAATCAAATCAAATTTCCATAGACTTGTCATAATAGTAATCGTCATAAGCTGTAAAAATGTATAAATGCTTAAAGTCAGATAAAATATTTTTTCTTTGTATTGACTGTATATATTAATAATTTTATCCATTAAAAGCTCTCCCCATACTTTTTATGAAATAATTTAGCTTTCAGAAATCCTGTAATTTTTTTTATTTTATTAATCTTTTCCATATATAGAAAAGGAACTTCTACATAATGCTCATTATTCTTCATAAGCCATACATCTAATAATCGTTCTGATATTCTACCGGGATAACGCTTATGAAAAGCACTATAATCTGCCTGTTCAAACTTCTTATCCAATTCAAAAAGAATATCAAATAGCCAGCTGCAATAAGCGTCCAGTTTATCCTTTCTCATAATAAACATATTAAAAGCATGCTGTGATCTTTCTTTCATATGCTTATCAAAATAAGGCTTATACTCAGGATATTTCTCAGCAATAATTCTGCCTGCTTCATCTAAAGGCTCTACATACATCGTATGTGCATAATGATCATAGATTGTTTCAATATAATATTTTCTCTTTTTGGTTAAAATAATATCTGTATCACTATGATCTAAAATACTATTGGCCTCTTCTAACGTAAGCACCTCTTCAAATAAATCCTTTGATTTCTTCCATCCCTTAAAATGTCTGCGATAATGAGCAAGACCTATATACTCTGCATCTAAGTTTTTCCAAGCCCAGTATAAACCTGTTAATTCACAAAATGCCGAATTAAGCGATGAAATATTCTCACCCTGATCATCTCTCTGATATCCTATTGATTTTTTTCCTTCCGCTCCTACATGTACAGGTATATACATAGAATCACCTGGCATTCTATATTTTTTATGTGTTGCCACTATAACTCTAATATCTCTCATTACCTTGCTCCTTCTCCTAAGAATACACCTAAGGCTGTTTTAATAACTATTTCTAAATCTAACAGAATACTTTGATGACTTACATAATAGAGTTCCAATTCACATCTTTCCGGATAATCTACTTCACTACGTCCATGACTTGCCCAGTAGCCGGTCAGACCCGGTCTCACTGATAAGAACTTATCAGTATCTTCACCATACCATTTTAATTCTTCTTCAATAACCGGACGTGGTCCAATCAAACTCATATCTCCTTTTAAGATATTAAAGAACTGTGGAAATTCATCTAATGATGTCTTTCTTAAAAACTTTCCGGCCGGAGTAATACGAGGATCCTTTTTTAGCTTTGCACTATATTCCCATTCTTCTCTTAAAGCCGGATCATTAGCCAATATTTCCTTAAGCTTTTCTTCAGCATTAGGAATCATGCTCCTAAACTTATAAACATCAATAATCTTACCATTCTTTCCTACTCTTTTCTGAGTATAAAAAATAGGTGCATGATCATGATGTACTAAATTCATTATCTTTACAATTAAAGCTAATGGAAGAGTACATAATACACCAATCATGCCTGCTACAATATCTATCATCCTCTTGCCAAAAGCAGTCAGATAATTCGTTTCATTTCTAGAAGCAGAAATCATTAAGAAACCATTAATATCTCTAATATCACTGGAGAAATTCATCATATGATTATCCTGAGCCATATATTTAATCTTATTGACCAGTGTAATCACATCTCTCATCACTATATCAATAGCCTTCTGAGAAATATTAGGATCAACAATCGCAATCTGCTCAATATGTCTTTCTTCAACAATTCTCTTTAAATCATGATATGAGAATACTTCATATTTCAGATAGTCATATTCATAACCTTCTACTACATTTTCAAACTTCTGATTAAAAGCAGGTTCATGATTCATATTCACAAAACCGATAATCTCAGTTACTGCAAATCTATTATTATTTGCGGTTCTGGCATATTTTAAAGCATCTTTTCCGGTTCCAATCACAAGCGTTCTTCGCTTTATAAATTGCCTCATAATTATTCTTAAAGTTCTAGATACAAAGATTGATACAAAGAACATAATAAAAGCCAAAAAGATAATATACCTTCTCTTATCCTGATATAAAGACAATGGCAACACAACAATAAATGTAGCAATATAAACAACTGTTGCCTTAAAAACTCTCTGAATCTCATCCCATACCAAAGTATCTCTTAGATAATAATGACCAAAAATAAACATATAAATTAAATAAAGACCTAAAGATTCACGTAATAAACCTAAATTTATCTTCATAAGACTAAATAATAGGTAATATATTATTACTTCTACTATTAGAAGGATAATAGAAAAAAGTTTTCTAGCCATAAATTCACCTCTAAATTAAATTTACTATAACATATTTTTAATAATTATAATAGACTCTGTCAATGTCTTATTTATATTCATTAAAAAATATAACAATGACTATGAGCCCATT
>ENA-OWLX01000192-OWLX01000192.1-metagenome-genome-assembly--contig:-NODE-192-length-20329-cov-5.599734_pt1 | contig 20329 bp, 20 predicted proteins | sample MGYA00245351_ERZ651106 | MGnify/ENA primary metagenome ERZ651106 (study PRJEB26857, sample SAMEA4031768) | metagenome | biome: human; feature: oral; material: saliva | place: Philippines | collected 2014... | reverse complement strand
GGAACGACTAATCATCCCCGCGGGGACCTACAAGGTTCGCTCAAACGACTGCACCTACCGTTTCCGCGCATACTCGGCCTTCGCTCACCTCTCCGGTCTTGGGCAAGAACGCGAACCCGATTCGGTGATTGTCCTTGAACCCCTTCCCGAAGGCGGTCACGAGGCAGTGCTGTTCTTCAAGCCCCGCACCTCCCGTTCTTCCCAAGAGTTCTACTCCGACTCACGCTACGGTGAGTTCTGGGTAGGTGCCCGTCCCTCCCTCGAGGAAGTTGCAACCGAAACCGGTCTGCGTTGTGAACACATCGATACCCTTCGCGATGCTCTGTCCAAGGATGCGGGAATCGTTCGTTTGCGCGTGGTTCGCAACGTCGACGAGGCCGTGGAAGCCATGGTCAACGAGGTGCGCATGCAGGCAGGACTGCCTTTTGGTGGCGATGCGGCCGAAACTGATGACGCTTTGGAAGAGCGTCTCTCAGAAATTCGCCTGTGCAAGGACGAATTTGAGATCTCTGAGTTGCGTCGCGCAGTTGAGATCACAAAGGCTGGATTTGAAGATATCCTTCGTTCACTTCCTCGAGCTGTTGGTCACCGCCGCGGCGAACGCGTCATTGAGGGCGCCTTTGGAGCGGTAGCCCGCGAAGAAGGAAACGGCTTGGGCTACGACACCATCGCTGCCTCGGGCAACCACGCAAATACTCTCCACTGGATCGATAATGACGGTCCAGTCAACGATGGCGACCTGGTTTTGGTTGATGCCGGCGTTGAGGTTGATTCGCTCTACACCGCAGATATCACCCGCACTCTGCCCGTCAATGGAACCTTCTCCCCCACTCAGGCGAAGGTATACCAGGCAGTTCTGGATGCCTGCGAGGCCGCACTTGAGCGTGCGAACCAACCCGGAACCCGCTTCCGCGATGTGCACGATGCCGCAATGAAGGTTATTGCCGCACGTCTTGAAGAATGGGGCCTGCTGCCCGTCAGTGCAGAGGAGTCACTTTCTCCCGATGGCCAGCAACACCGCCGCTGGATGCCTCACGGTACAAGCCACCACCTGGGTCTGGATGTTCACGACTGCGCTCAGGCGCGTCGCGAAATGTATCAGGATGCGCTGTTGGAGCCTGGAATGTGCTTCACCATCGAACCCGGTTTGTACTTCCGTGCCGATGACATGGCAATCCCCGAGGAATTCCGCGGAATTGGCGTGCGCATTGAGGACGATGTTTTAGTGAACGCTGATGGCAGCGTCACCCGAATCTCGGAAGACATCCCGCGAACCATTGCCGATGTTGAGGCGTGGATTGCGAGCGCTCAGGGGCGCGCATAAGTTCAAATGCACAAGTGGCCTCGTCCCAGCCGGGACGAGGCCACCTCGCGTATATACGTCAGTTCTGGGGGTCTGTTTGCGAGTTGTCGTCGCTTTGCTCCGCTTCGGTATCACTGTCGCCACTTTCAGGAAGCTGGGATAGCCGCACTCCAAAACGAGGCTTCTCATCGGGACGCGAGCCGTACTCAGTCGGACCACTGCTTTCGCGAACAGTGCGAACTCGACGCGGACGCATCTGATTACCTTCGGTCTTCTGCAAAAGATCGAAAGCCTCGCGAATGCGATCACTACCAGCAGCCTTCGAAATGATCACTGCATAGCGACCGGCGATGACCTGCGAATGAGAATAAAAGTCACCTCGTCGCCTGCGGATCAAGAACATCGCACTGCTTAAACAAGACGTGATCAGTGCACCCGCCAGCATGCAGGCACCTACCCAAACCATCGTGTTTCCCTGATTGGCAGAGAGCACAATGCCAATCATCGCGCCCCACAGCGCACCGTTCATCACTGCCTGGGAAACCGCTCGGGCCCAAGTCACGCGTCCGATAATTCGCTCAACCGAATAGAGGTCGGTACCAACCACGCTCACGTTCTCAACCTCAAAGTCATTGTTTGACAAGACCTCAAGCGCTGCCAAAGCCTGATCGTAAGAAACATAGGAGGCAACTTCGGTGCCGTCAGGTAGGCTTCCACCCACACGGGTCCGCCGGGTTCCACTCACAGGTACGCTCATACTTTTCCCTTTCTTATTCTGCCATCGTAGCGAGAAGTTGCTTGGCGTGGGCGGGTAAGAAGTTCGCTCTGGGGATAAACTGGCCCGGTGAGCAGTGCACCAATGAACGTCGGAACAACCGGACGCCGAATCTACATCGGCAAGCTTGCCGGTACCTCCGTCTTTGACCCGCTGGGCGAAAAAGTCGGTGTGATTCACGACGTCGTCGTGACATTTCGTCTAAATTCGACCGCCAATGTCATTGGCTTCGTCGTCGAGGTAAGCCCTCGAAAACGCGTGTTTCTACCCTTTACTCGTGTGACGGCAATTGAATCCGGTTCAGTCATCACCACTGGCCTGCTCAATATTCGGTCCTTCAACCAGCGCCCCGTTGAAACGCTTGTCATCACAGAGCTTTTCGATCGAGAAGTCACAATGAATGACGGAAGCGGCGTTGTAAAGATCCTTGACGTTGCTATGCAGCAGCGCCGGCCTCGTGACTGGATCATTTCCACTTTGCACGTCCAGCGCGTTCGCACAACAACGTTGGGCTTCAAACGCGGTGGGACAACCATGACGGTTCGCGTCGATGAGGTCTCTTCACTGCTCAAGACCGATTCGAACCAAGCTGCAACCGCTCTGATTCAACACACAGAAGACATGAAGGCCGCGGACCTTGCAGACTTCATCCATGATCTTCCTGCGGAACGACAGTTGGCCGTCGCAACGGAGCTCCCCGACTCACGTCTTGCAGACGTACTGGAAGAGCTGGGCGAAGACGACCGCGTGTCGATCGTTTCGCAGTTGGAATCTAAACGTGCTGCGGATGTTTTGGACGCGATGCAGCCCGATGACGCGGCTGACCTTATGTCTGAGCTTCCCGTTGAAACAGCACAGTCTCTGCTGTCCTTGATGGAACCTGACGAAGCTGCAGACGTTCGCCGACTCATGGCCTATAAGGAATCAACAGCCGGTTCCTTGATGACCACCGAACCGGTCATCTTGGCCCCCGATGCAACTGTAGCTCAGATGCTCGCTTCTATTCGCCGTTCCGATCTTCCTGTTTCCTTGGCCGCAGCTGCATTTATCGCACGGCCCCCCTTGGAAACCCCGACGGGCCAATACTTGGGCGCTGTCCATTTCCAGCGCGCGCTTCGCGAGCCCCCACATACACTTCTGGGGACCATCATGGACACCGACCTCGACAGGCTCTCCCCCGACGCTCACGTCGCGACTGTGACGCGTCTGCTGGCGACATACAACCTGACGGTTCTTCCTGTTGTCGACGAAGACGGGCACCTTCTGGGTGCTGTTTCTGTTGATGACGTTTTGGATGAGCTGCTGCCACGTGACTGGCGCGACTGGGATGATGATGTGACCGACCGAGTAATGGCAAGGAGTATTGATGGCTGATCGTCTTGATACCCCCACCGAGCGGAAGTTTAAGCTTTTCCGCCGCCGTTCCTCTGGCGATGGTTTTGGCCGGTTTGCCGAGGCCACGGCCCGCTTCATGGGCTCGCCGAAGTTTATCCTCTACATGACGATCTTCGTCGTCTCATGGATTGCTGCGAACGTTGTGCTGTACAAGGTTTCTGAGAAGTACGCCTGGGATCCCTATCCCTTTATTCTGCTGAACCTAGCCTTCTCAACCCAGGCTTCATATTCTGCGCCTCTGATCCTTCTTGCGCAGAACCGCCAAGATGATCGTGACCGCGTTCAAGCAGAACAAGACCGCCAGCGCGCGGAGCGCAATCTTGCCGATACCGAGTATCTGACGCGCGAAATTGCTGGTCTTCGCATTGCGCTGCAAGACGTTGCAACACGCGACTTCGTCCGTTCCGAACTTCGCGATATGCTCAACGATCTACGTGAGGAACTTGAAGAGCGCGATGAGCGATTTGCTCAGATGAGCGCGCAGGCAAATACAAACCAAGCAGAAGATTCTGCGGATCTGTCTACTCCGCTTCACGCCGACAGCTAAACCAGTCTGCGCAAACCGTTGCCGGGTCATAGGATTGACACCATGACTTTGACCTCGCAGAACGTTCTTGATGCCCTGTCGACTGTTATCGACCCTGAGATCCGCCGTCCAATTACTGACCTCAATATGGTCGATTCCATCAATATCGATGGTTCAACTGTTTCAGTGACGATCTTGCTGACGACTGCAGGATGTCCGTTGCGAACGACGATCTCAGACGATGTCAATAAGGCCCTCAGCGCTCTGGATGGCGTGACGGATGTCAAGGTCACCATGGACGTCATGAACGATGAGCAGAAGAAGGCTCTTCGCGAGAAGCTCAACGGTGGTCGCCCTGAACGTGAAATTCTGTTTGCACGTCCCGATTCTCTGACGCGCGTCATTGCCGTCACCTCAGGAAAGGGCGGCGTCGGTAAGTCCTCAATGACCGCAAACCTTGCCGCTGCATTGGCTCGTCAAGGCCTCAAGGTCGGCGTGATGGATGCCGACATCTATGGCTTCTCAATTCCTCGAATGTTGGGAGTGAGCCACGATCCTCAGGTCATTGACGGAATGATCATTCCGCCTTTGGGAGCCGAAGGGGTCAAGGTTGTTTCGATTGGCATGTTCGTCCCCGATGGCCAGCCCGTCATTTGGCGTGGCCCTATGCTCCACCGCGCACTTCAGCAATTCCTTGCAGATGTTTTCTGGGGCGACCTTGATGTTCTACTCATCGATATGCCTCCCGGCACCGGCGATGTTGCAATTTCGATCGCGCAGCTCCTGCCCAATGCTGAAATTCTTGTTGTGACGACTCCGCAGATTGCTGCAGCCGAGGTCGCTGAGCGCGCCGGTTCCATTGCAACTCAGACTGATCAAAAGGTCATCGGTGTCATCGAGAACATGTCCTACCTCCCCCAGCCTGACGGCTCCAAGTTGGAGATCTTCGGTCACGGCGGCGGTCAGTCTGTATCCGATCGCTTGAGCGCTCAGCTCGGCTATCCGGTTCCGCTCCTGGGACAGGTTCCACTGGACATTTCACTGCGCGAAGGCGGCGACGCTGGCGATCCCGTTTCAACACACGAAGGTCCCGCTGCGCAGGTCCTCCAAGAGCTCGCTGGAAAGCTCTCTCACGCCTCGCGCGGACTCGCGGGACGCCCACTGGGTGTCGCTCCCCTGAACAAAACCATTTAATTCAAGGAATCGCCGCCACAATGGCGCGTAGTCATAAAGTTGACAAGGGTTGTGCGTAACCTATGAGACATAGGTGCACGAGTGCGGAGGAAAAGATGGCGTCAGATAAAGCCTTGAGTTGGGTTTTCGCAGAAGAATTCGTCGAAGAAAACGAGCTTATTGCGCAAGCTCGCGAGGCTGCTACCGATTTGGGTGCTGATCCTGTCTCAACCGGAGTTGGTGCCGCCCTTCGTCTTCTGGCTGCAACCTGCGGCGCAAAAGCAGTTCTGGAGATTGGTACGGGTGCCGGTGTTTCTGGTCTCTGGCTACTCCAAGGCATGTCCTCGGATGGGGTTTTGACCACTATCGATCAAGAGGTTGAATTCCATAAGCACGCGCGCCGTGCCTTTACGGCAGCCGGGATTCCTTCCCAACGCACCCGCCTCATCGCGGGTCGAGCATTGGATGTTCTGCCCCGTATGGCTGCTCGCGGTTACGACATGATGGTGATTGATGCCCCCAACGCTGAAATCCCCGATTATTTGGATCACGCGCTCCGCGTGCTCCGCCCGGGCGGACTGATCGTGATCGTCCATGCCCTCTGGCATGACCAGGTTGCTGATCCTGCGCAGCGCGATGAGCAAACCGTCATGATGCGCGAGATTGCAAAGGTTCTGGGATCTTCTGAGGAGTTCATTCCCGCGATGCTCCCCGTTGGCGATGGCCTTCTCGCTGCAGTCAAACGACGCTGACCCAGGCCGCCTCTTCTCTCCTTCTTCTGGCGCCCGTAGATCTCATTCTCGCGATCTACGGGCGTCGTTTTTTGATTCCCCTATCCGATTCACTTCGCATGTCTCACTTACTGGTCCCGTTGGCGCCCCCGACCACCCCGCATTACTATGAAAAACATGTTTGGTACTTCAGCATCGCAGATGTGGTGGTGGCTCCCCTAAGGGCGGGCCTCTTTTGACGTACCTGGAAATGATCAAGGCTCGCTCATGTGGCGGGCCTTTTTCGTTGCGCTGGCCCGCCGAAGGCAAGGGATAGGAACACAATGACACACGCAGACACACCCCACGTGATCTCGCGCGAGGTGCGCTACCACCCAGACGGCGGCAAGCTATTGGCTTACCTGTGCGAGAAGGGCTTGGTCCCCCAATCGGCCTCGGGTCATCCAACACGAGTCGTACTATTGGATAGCGCCGATATCGCTTCTAAGCAGCATCTCACCACCATTGCAGTTCTTGATACTTCAGCGTCGATTCAATGCGATGGAGACTACGTACGTGTCACCTCGACCAACCCGGTTGATGGCCAAAGCGCGCTCAATCAGGTCTGCGAGGCTCTTCCGAATGCTCTACGCGAACGGAAGGACACGCGTGCTCTCTTTGAGCTTCCTTCCCTCCGCGAAGACGAGGCCGATGAGGAAACACGTTTGAAAGAGCGCGCAACCATGGAGCCGCTGCGAGTTCTCACCGATACTCCCATCGATCACCCGCACCTACCTTTGGTCGCCGGAACCGTTTCTTTCGATTACCTCGCAACATACGAATCCCTACCCGATGTCGACCAGGGATTTAACTCCTGCCCTGATTACCTGTTCTTCCTTGCACGAATCATCTTGGTCGTCGACCATCCTTCGCAAAGCGCCAACATTGTCGGAGCCTCACTTGACCGCGATTCCCTTGAGCAGCAAATCGATGCGCTCGCCCAGGCTATCGACCACGCCCCGCTGTCGACCGAGACTCCCACGGCCTCGAATATGAAGATCGATCCTTCATCGCAGCCTCTTATTGCACGACCGACCATCTCTGATACTGACTTCGAGGCGCTGGTTACGACCATGCAAGAGCACATCGCTGCTGGCGATATCTACCAGGTCGTTCCCTCGCGCGGTTTTATTGCGGATTGCCCGAATGCACTGAGAAGCTACCGCTTTTTGCGAGATGAGAATCCCAGCCCATACATGTTCTATATCGGTGCCGACGACTTCGAGCTTTTCGGTGCATCTCCCGAATCCTCGCTGCTTCATTCAGCAAAGGACGGAACAGTTGCAATTCGTCCGATCGCCGGGACACGCCCTCGAGGATTTGCCCCCGACGGCAGTATCGATCACGAACTAGATATCCGCTTGGAGCTTGAATTGCGTTCGGATGCGAAGGAAGTTGCCGAACACATCATGCTCGTCGACTTGGCACGCAACGATGTCGCGCGCGTTTCACAACGAGGAACTCGTCGCGTTGAACAGCTCTTGCGCGTCGACAGATATTCCCGAGTCATGCACCTGGTCTCTGAGGTCAGCGGCACTCTGGCAGAAGATCTGCACCCCTTGGATGCTTTCCGCGCCTCGATGACCATGGGAACACTGACGGGCGCTCCAAAGCTTCGTGCGGCAGAGCTCATTCGCAACTACGAAGGTGAACGCCGCGGTTCATACGGTGGTGCTGTTGGTTACCTTCGAGGCGACGGAGAACTTGATACCTGCATCGTCATCCGTTCGGCATTCGTCAAGGATGGACAGGCAATCGTGCAGGCCGGAGCCGGAGTCGTTGCAGATTCTGTCCCCGCTCGTGAGGCCGAAGAAACCGTCCACAAGGCAAGCGCTGTTTTGCGCGCTTTGGCCGCTTCAACCGGTCGTCCGTTGGCTATTTCCTCGAATGCGGAAGAAAGCGAGTTCTAAGATGCGCGTGATTTTCCTGGATAACCGCGATTCTTTCGTCTATAACTTGGTGGATTTAACCGCCCGCGAGGCCGCAGTGCAGGTCTTCCGCAATACGACCCCAACAGCAACGCTTCTCAAGGCACTTGTTCCGACCGAAGCCGAGCGTGCCGCGGGAGAACGCCCACTATTGATTCTTTCCCCCGGTCCGGGACACCCCCGAGGCGCAGGAAACATGATGGACATCCTTGAGGTCGCCCTCCGCGAGAATATCCCCACCTTGGGGATTTGCCTGGGCTTCCAAGCAATGGTCGAGGCCTGTGGGGGCATCGTCGGCCCGGTAGGGGCAACTCATGGGCGCACCGACCGCATTGAGCTTACCGAGGCCGGTGTTGAAGATCCTGCTTTCTCCCAAATTGCCGAGGCGCCTCGTCCCGGTGATGATGCTGAGCACGGATATATTTCCGTCGCTCGTTACCATTCCCTGGGTACGCGTAGCCTTCCCGATGCTTTGGTTTCCTTAGCACACACCCGTGATGGGATTGTCATGGCTGCGCGTCACCGCAGTGCGCCGTGTATCGGTCTGCAATTCCACCCAGAATCGATCCTAACTCCGGCTGGGCCACTTCTTTTACGTGCTCTGCTGACTGACCTAACCCTATCCACCGCTACTAATTCGAGGAATTGACATGAGTGAGTCCTTTCTGCGCCGCGCATTGAACGGTCACGTACTAGACCAGGAACAGGCACGTTCCGTTTTCGAGGAGATGTCACGCGGGGAACTCAGCGAAATTGAAATCGCAGCTTTCCTTGGAGCGCTTCACGCGCGCGGCGAACAGCCCAGCGAAATTGCGGGTGCGGCGGAAGCTTTCCGCTCAGCAGCGCAACACTTCACGACAACGGCCCCCGACGTCATTGACGTCGTCGGAACGGGCGGTGACGGTGTCGGAACAATCAATATCTCGACGGCCTCGGCTTTCGTTGCGGCGTCCATGGGGCTCAAGGTTGCCAAGCATGGTAACCGAGCGGTCTCCTCGAAGGCTGGAGCCGCAGACCTTGTTGAGGCCGCAGGTATCCCCCTAGACCTCTCCCCTGCCTCTTCGGCGAAGCTCCTAGAACGCACCGGATTCTGCTTCTTATTCGCACAGAAGTATCACCCGGCAATGCGCTATGTTGCACCCGTGCGGGGCGCTTTGAAGAACCCGACAATCTTCAATCTCATCGGCCCCCTGGTCAACCCCGCACCACTGTCCTATCAGGTACTGGGGGTCGGTAAACCTGAACTCCTCGATGTCGTTGCGAAGGCCTTAGCCTCCTTGGGCCTGAAGCATGCGCTGGTGGTTCACGGTAGCGGTACCGACGAATTCGCTGTCCATGGTCCCACCGAAATTCGCGAGATCACCCCAGAGGGTATTGCCTCATTTACCGTGACCCCTGAGGAGCTGGGAATTACTCCTGCTCCACTCTCAGAGTTGGTCGGTGGGGATGCAGAAGAAAACCTGCGTCTGATCTCCGAGATCTTCGCCGGGAAGGGCGCGCCAGCCCAACGAGAGGCCATCGCTGCGACAAGCGGTGCAATGCTCTATCTGGCGGGTAAAGCGGAATCTTTGAACCAGGGAACCGAATTGGCACTGTCTCAACTCTCCAGCGGCGCCGTTGCCTCCCACCTTGACACCATCGTTTCAACCGCACGCGAATTGAAAGAGCAGGAGAATCAGTGAACCAGCCGTCTTTCTCTCCCATTTCCACGCGATTGCGCGAAACCGGGACCGTCCTTGATTCGATCGTCGCTCAGCGTCGGACGCGTCTTCCTGAGCTGCACGAGGCATACGGACACATCGATCCCCTGACGCTTCCTCGCTCGACGCGCTCTTTTGAGGACGCACTACGCACGCGTCGATACGACGAGAAGGAAGGCTTCCAGCCTCGTCCCAGCGGCCCAGCAATCATCATGGAGTGCAAGTCCGCTTCACCAACTTTGGGCACAATTATCGAGGGTGCATATTCTCCACGCCTCTTGGCTCGTGCCTACTCGCGCTACGCCGCAGCGATCAGTGTCTTAACAGAGCCCGACCGTTTTAACGGCAATTTCACTGATCTTGATGAGGTAAGAGACGAGGTTAACCAGCCTGTCTTGTGCAAGGACTTCATCATCGACCCCATTCAGATCACGGCTGCTCGCTCTCACGGGGCAGATGCGATCCTACTGATGCTGTCCGTTTTGGACGATCAGGACTACACAGAACTTTCCTTGGCAGCACATCGCTTGGGATTGGACGTCCTCACCGAAGTTGACAGTGAAGAAGATATGCGCCGCGCTCAGCGCTTGGGCGCACGCATTATTGGCATCAACAATCGTGACCTGCGCACGCTTCAGATCGACATCACCCGCACGCAGAAGCTGGCTCCCCTCGCTCCACAGGGAGCAGTGATCGTTGGCGAGTCTGGTGTTCATTCACGCGATGATGTGATGACTCTTGCCCCTTACGTCGACGCGCTGTTGGTTGGCTCCTCGCTCTCGGGATCGGATGATCCTACGCAGGCAGCTTGGGAGATCACAGGCGGCCAGCCCAGTGCCGGCCATGACTTCCTCGAAGAAGTTGCGCTGCACACCTCGTGGAGGCCCTACTCCAGTGAGCGCCTCGGCGCAAAGACGGAGGGCACAAACGACGAAGAAACTCCCGAGCGCCCAACGAAACTTTCTCCCTACTTCGGACAATTCGGCGGACAATACGTTCCTGAACTTCTGATCCCCGCACTGGACCAGCTTGAAGAAGCCTTCGTCCAAGCAATTGACGACCCAACCTTCATCGAGGAAATCAACACTCTGCTCCATCAGTTCCTGGGACGCCCCACCCCCGTCACAGAGCTTCGCAACCTTCCCGGTGGTGGTGCTCGGATCTTCCTCAAGCGTGAGGATCTGGTCCACGGTGGCGCACACAAGGGTAATCAGGTTCTGGGACAGGCTCTGCTGGCTAAGCGCATGGGTAAGACGCGCATCATCGCTGAAACCGGAGCTGGCCAACACGGGACCGCAACCGCAATGGTATGCGCGCTTTTGGGATTGGAATGCACGATCTACATGGGCGCGGTCGATGTTGTTCGACAGGCCCCAAACGTCGAGCGCATGGAACTCATGGGTGCAACTGTTATCCCCGTGACCGCGGGCAGTGGAACCCTCAAGGATGCCGTTAACGAGGCACTGCGCGACTGGACAGCAACCTTTAAGACCTCGCACTACCTGTTGGGAACCGCGGCCGGCCCACACCCCTTCCCCACCATGGTTCGCGAATTCCACCGCATTATTTCAACCGAAGCTCGTGCTCAGATCCTCGCGCAAACCGGAGCACTCCCCGACGCGGTTATTGCCTGCGTGGGTGGAGGCTCGAATGCAATCGGTATGTTCGCTGACTTTATTGACGACCCATCTGTTGCACTCTACGGTGTTGAACCTGCGGGCGAGGGGCTGAATTCCGGACACCACGGCGCGGCGATCCATGAGGGCAAGGTCGGTGTTCTTCACGGCGCGCGCTCCTACCTCATGCGCACTGACGAGGGACAAGTCGAAGAGTCCTATTCAATTTCCGCCGGCTTGGACTACCCCGGCGTCGGTCCACAGCACGCCTACTTAGCTGCGAGCGGCCGCGCTCACTACGTGGGAATTACCGATGACGAGGCCGTCAACGCCTTCATCGAGCTCTCGCGTCATGAGGGGATTATTCCGGCAATGGAGTCTTCTCACGCCTTGGCTTATGCCCTCAAGATGGCGCGTGAGCTCAAGGATACGGGCCACACCGAGGGCCTCGAAACACGCGAGGGACACGTCCCCACACTGCTTGTGTGTCTATCCGGCCGAGGTGACAAGGACCTCGACCAAGTCCGCGAGCGCTTGGGAGGCTCCTTCTCTAGGGACGGAGCAGTTGCCCGCGCCGCCGAGCTCGTTGCACAAGAACGTGCCGGTTCTGGAACCCACAGGACCCATTCCTATGATCTGGGTTCATCTAAGGAGGAACGATGACTCGCTACGCATCAATGTTTGAGCGCTGCGCCGCACAGGAACGCGGGGCAATCGTCCCCTTCGTGATGCTGGGTGACCCCACTCCTTCATCTTGCGAGGCCATCATCGAGGCGCTCATCGCCGATGGCGCAGATGCTCTGGAGCTTGGGATTCCCTTCTCAGATCCGGTCGCAGACGGCGTTGTTATTCAGGAAGCACACCTGCGGGCTCTTCAGGCGGGTACCGCTATCGATGAGTGCTTCCGGATCCTTTCTCGCATTCGCAACTCACATCCCGATCTCCCCATCGGCCTGCTGGTCTACGCGAATGTGCCCTTCTCCATTGGGGTTGATCGTTTCTATGAGCTCTGCGCGAAGGCGGGAGTCGATTCGGTACTCATTCCAGATCTCCCGATCCGCGAGGGGCATCCATTCGGAGAAGCAGCACTCAAGTCGGGGATCGACAGCGTGTACATCGCTCCCCCATCGGCCTCGCCTCGCACCTTGAGCGACGTCGCGCACTCTGCACGCGGGTACGTCTACGCGGTGTCTCGCGTGGGCGTGACGGGCGCTGATCACGAGGCCTCGACCGTGGGATTGCACGAGGCCGTCGCAAAGCTTCGTGAGGAAGCAGCTGCTCCCGTTCTCTTGGGTTTTGGAATTTCACGACCCGAACACGTGCGTGCCGCACTCCAAGCGGGAGCAGATGGTGCGATCTCGGGTTCAGCGATCGTGCGCATCATCGCCGAGCATGCGGCACAAATCGTGGAAGAGGAAAAGAACGGCACGCGCGATGCGCTGAACGAAACTCTTGCGCGGCTGAGTGAGTTCTTCGCACCGATGTACCAAGCGACCCTCAATCACGGAAACAACTGAGTCGTGGATATTCTTCCCGCCCTTGATATTGCCAATGGCCGGGCCCTCACACACCGTAGGGCTGACGGACGTGAGGACTCGACCAGTGCTGATCCCTGCGAGGTTGCGCGTTCCTTCGTCGCTCAGGGCGCTCGCTGGATTCATCTGGTCGATATTGATGCGGCCTTTGAGCGAGGAAGCAACTCAGATGTGCTTTCTGAGGTGATTTCTGAGCTTGACGGACCTGGAGCATCCGGCTCAGGCAGGCACACCCCTGAATGCCGCATCGAGTGGTCTGGTGGTGTACGCAGCGGGGAGGATATCGAAGCTGCACTTCAGGCAGGTGCCGATCGCGTCAATCTGGCTTCTCAAGCCTTGGTTGATATCGATCGGGTTCGCACTTTGATCGCCGAGTTCTCCGGGCGCCTCAATATCTGCATTGACGTAGAGGGCGATCGAATTCGTCCACGAGGCGTTGATGGGGACGCGGGAAACCTTTGGGAAGTCTGCCGCGCTCTGGATCTTGCGGGTGTGCAGCGCTACGTCGTCACCGAGCGCCAACGAGACGGGGCACTTATGGGACCGCCCGTAGACCTACTCAGAGATCTACGGGCGAAAACACCTACGCTTTTGGTTGCCTCAGGAGGAATCCGTCATGTCGAGGATATCCACACCTTGAGGCGTGAAGGTTATCTGGACGGGGTGATTGTTGGCAAGGCTCTCTATGTCGGAAGTCTGACTCTTGAGGAAGCCCTGAGTGCTTCACAGAGCGTTAGCTAAGGCCTGAGCCAGTTCCTGTGCTTCTTCAGCGCTGAGTTCGATGACCAGACGGCCACCGCCTTCGCTGGGGATACGCATGACAATCCCACGGCCCTCTTTTTCTGCCTCGAGGGGACCATCTCCGGTTCGCGGCTTCATAGCTGCCATGTTCGTTTCCCTTCTAAATGCCGGGTATTAAATACCGCTAAAAACACATTTATTCTACCGAGAATGCCGTGATTTAGTAAGGGATTGAATTATTTGTGTCCAATTACTATTTCCACAGCTTCTTCGGGACTATCGACCACGTGCAAAAGTTGAGGGTCACTACTTGAAAGCATTCCCGATTCCTTCATGGTCGAATTAATCCATTGAACTAATCCACCCCAATAGTCGCGCCCAACCAAAATGATCGGGAAGGAATGCACCTTACCGGTTTGCACCAAGGTTGCAGCCTCAAACAGCTCGTCCATGGTGCCAAAACCACCCGGCATAGCGATAAAGCCCGAGGAATACTTCATGAACATGGTCTTGCGGGCAAAGAAATAACGGAAATTAATTCCAACATTTACCCATTCATTCATTCCCTGCTCGTGGGGAAGCTCGATTCCCAAGCCGACGGAGGTTCCGCCCGCTTCCCACGCGCCTTTATTTGCCGCTTCCATAATTCCCGGTCCGCCACCGGTAATCACGGCAAAGCCCGCCTGAACCAATAGGGACCCAATGGAGCGCGCACGCTCCCAATCTTCGCTTCCAGCAGGGGTACGAGCCGATCCGAAAACCGACACTGCCGGACCCAACTCCGCAAGCGCTCCAAAACCTTCAACGAATTCCGACTGGATACGAAGCACCCTCCAGGGGTCCTCGTGCAGCCAATCGGCAGAAGACTGGGGGCGCAGCAGTCCGGTATCGGATGTTTCGCGGGGGATCTTTCCTCCGCGAAGGATCACTGGGCCTCGACGATAGGAGGAATTCTGGTGTGTGTGTTCCATGGGGTCCTTCACTTACGGGGAGAAATCAAGAGTGGATCAAATTGAGTAGTGATTACAAGGCTGCCAGTGAGCAGCTGCTGGCGCATCGACGCCAAGGAGTCTTTGAGCTCGGGGGTCATGAGCGCCTCATGAGCAGCGAAAGGAGCCAACGTCACGCCGTTATTATCAAGAGAATCGATGACCGCATTCGTTGAGAAATCGTTTCCTCGTGCCGAAGTAATAGCCTCGGTAGCATGGTCCTTCGTGGTCGTAGTGACCGCCGTAATGACCTGGGGAAGATCACTGGGAAGATCATCACCCATCCACACCAAGCGCTGGGCCGAGTTATTTCCAGCCGCCTCAAGTGCTTGGAGCGCACCTTGGTTCCCGCCATCTGCGAAGGGAACCAAAATATCTGCACCCGCAGCAAGTGCCTTGGACGCTGCGTCCTTAATGCTTGCCGGATCATCGTTTCCGGTGAAGGTTCCGCGCATGCGGGTGGTATCCCATCCCTCGAAGCGGATCGATGTCCCATATGAGAGGTTGTAGGCATCGACTCCCTGTGCAAAGGCATCCATCAGTGCTTGGCGTTCGCTGGTTTCAACCCCACCAAATCCGGCAATGGTTCCAGTCGTCGTCAAACCTGCGGAAGCATAGCCGGCCATATAGGCACCCTGGGTTGCGCGCGAGACAACAGCCTTGCCATTACTGAGCTCGACAGTCTTATTTGCTGATTCGAAACCAGAATTAACGGTAATAAAGCGAACTGACGAGTTTTTCTTTGCCGCCTGAGTGATGGCCTGGGTCATTCCCTGACCTTCGGAGACAACAATGGTGCATCCGCCTTTGAGAAGGCCATCCAATTCACCTTCACCGGTGGCAAATTTTGCCTCCCCTCCGATTTCCGAGGCCGCCTGCGAAATTGCCCGTTTCGCTGGAGTCTGCGAGGTCGCACTATCCCACCCAGCTGCGTCAGAAATTCCACACAGTTGAGTTTGAGCATTTGAGGCAGGGGCTGAGGAGCAGCCGGCAAGGAGAAGCAGCAAAGCGCTTGTTGCCGCGCATAGGTGTGCACGCGCGTGTCGAGTCATGGTCTTCATCCTAAAGGAGTTCTTCCTCTCCGCTCTGCGTCAACTGGTCAACCACGTGTTTCACGTCCTGCGCGCGATGACGGTCAACCACCAAGATTGCGTCCTCTGTAGCGATGACAGCCATATTCGACGCTCCAACTAAAACAATCTTTTGGCCGGTCAAAGATCGGACGAATGAACCAGGCGATTCAATCCGAAGTGCCTGACCTTCAGAGCTAATCTGCGCGAGCGCATCAAAATCACCTACATCGGTCCAGCCCATATCCGTCGCTGGAACAACGGCCACTCCCCCCTCAGAGGCAAGCGGTTCGGCGATGGCGTGATCGATGGCAATCTTCGTGAGCGCCGGCCATTCTTCGCTGAGAGTGTTGGCAAAACTATCGCTTCCCCATCGGCTTCCAATCGCACTCAGATGCGTATCCATATCGGGGTGAAAACGCCTCAGTGCACGAGCAAGAGTCCCTGCGGTCATAATGAACATTCCGGCGTTCCACAGGTAGCCCTGTTCGCAGTAACGCTTCGCAGTCTCTTCATCCGGTTTCTCAACGAAAGAGCGCACGATAGATCCCTTTTCGGGAGACTCCATTTCAAAGGGTTCTCCCGGTGCGATGTAGCCATAGGCTGTCGAAGGAGTCAGCGGCTTGAGGCCAATCGTGACAACGTAGCCCTTCTGAGCAACTTCCAGCGCACGTTCCACGCAGTCAAGAAGAACCTGAGGATGGGCAATCGCGTGGTCAGCCGCGAAGGATGCAATCGGAGCTTCGTCACCAAAGCGCTGGCGAATGACATAAGCCGCCAAACCGATAGCGGGCATCGAATCGCGTCCTTGAGGCTCGACAAGAACAGTGACATCAAGTCCCTGGGGGATCTGAGCACGAACGGCTTGTTCATGTGCACGCCCCGTAACAATCGTAAAAGAAGCGGCAACGGGAGCCAGACGGTCAATGGTCTCTTGGAGCAAGCTCTTTCCACTCATGCGAAGGTCAAGCAGAAATTTCGGCCGATCCTTACGCGACAGTGGCCACAACCTAGAGCCCACTCCCCCGGCGGGAATAATGACGTGAAGTCGATTCATACTTCTCAGTGTAATAAAAAGGGAGGCTTGCCAAACGGCAAGCCTCCCTTAAGCGAAGTGAGATCACTCAGCAGATTCTTCAGCAGCCTCGGCGGGTGCTTCCTCTTCCTCAAGCTCGACGACCTCTTCGGAAACCGTGACAACGACGGTCTCGGGATCGAGCTCGGAAACGACGCCCTTGGGGAAGGTCACGTCGGCAACGCGAACTGCGGTTCCGGCCTCGACACCGGTGATGTCGACCTCGATGGACTCGGGGATAGCAGTGGCAGGGGCCTTAACCAGCAGTGCGAACTCTTCCTGAGTGTGCTGGGTGCCGGGGGCGGGCTCACCGATGATCGAGACGGGAACCTCAACGTCGACCACTTCACCGGCCTTGACGGCTAGGAAGTCGGCGTGGAGCAGAACGCGAGAGACGGGGTGACGCTGAACTTCCTTCACCAGAGCAAGCTGCTTCTTGCCCTCGATGACCAGCTCAAGCAGAGCGTTCTTCTGGCCACGGACAGCCAGGAAGAGCTCGTGAGCGGGGAGATCAACGTGAACGGGATCGCCACCGTGACCGTAGAGGACACCGGGGACCAAGCCGGCGCGACGTGCGCGACGTGCTGCACCCTTACCAAATTCAGAACGGGTCTGTGCGACCAGCGTGGGGTTGCTCATGAGAGCCTCCTTCAAATAGTTCATTCCACGCACCGGCGCTAGGAATCTGAAGGATAACCCTACAGAAAGCCCTGTCGATAACGGCGCTTTCGCGCCCTCGCCGGAGCAACCTAGCCAGAATAGCGCGTTTTGAGGCCTCAGGCGACCCCATCAAAGAGAGATGTGACCGATCCATCGTCGAAAACCTCACGGATTGCACGTGCAAGCAGCGGAGCAATCGGCAGGATTGTCAGATTATCGAAGCGCTTCTCAAGCGAAATCGGCAGGGTGTCAGTAACGATCACTTCCTGCGCACCGCATTCGGAAAGACGCTGAGCTGCGGGATCAGACAAAATGCCGTGGGTTGCAGCAACGACAACAGACGCGGCACCCGCGTTCATCACAACCTTAACGGCCTCGGAAATGGTGCCGGCGGTATCGATCATGTCATCAACCAGCACACACTGCTTACCCGCAACATCACCAACGACACGGTTAGCAACAGCGACATTGGGACGGGTGGTATCACGAGTCTTGTGGACAAAGGCCAGAGGGCATCCACCCAACTTTGCTGACCATTTCTCTGCGACACGAATACGACCGGCATCGGGCGAGACCATGCAGACATTGGACAGATCAACGCGCGAGCGCACGTAGTCAACCAAAACGGGCATTGCCCAGAGGTGGTCAACCGGACCGTCGAAGAAGCCCTGTTCCTGCGAAGCATGCAGGTCAACGCTCATGATGCGATCCGCACCTGCCGTCTTGTACAGATCAGCAATAAGTCGGGCAGAAATAGGTTCGCGCCCCAGGTGTTTCTTATCCTGGCGCGCGTAGGGGTAATAGGGGGCGACTGCGGTGATGCGCTTGGCCGATGCTCGCTTCGCTGCATCGATCATCAAGAGCTGTTCCATCAGCCACTTATTCACTTCACCGGTATGCGATTGCAGGACGAAGACATCCGCACCACGTACTGATTCGTTAAAACGAACGTAGGTTTCCCCACTGGCAAAGTCGTAGGCGGTCGTCGGAGAAACTCCGCAACCCAACTCTTCGCCAACCTGCTGGGCGAGTTCAATGTGTGCTCGACCCGATACAAGAACCAGACGCTTTTCACCGCTGGTTACCAGCCCCGTCATGCGGTATGTCCCTCCCGTTTATGCGGACTTTTTTCGTCGAGCAGTAACCTTATTCACCGTTCGATCGAAGTAAAAGGCGCTACTATCGTATCGCCTTCTAGGCGTGTGTTACTGACCCAGGCGGCAGGTACTTGGCACCCCGGCCCGACCTGCGCATTCGTCAGTGTTGTTCCCGGGCCAATTTCACAGCCCGTGGCGATCTGGGTACGACCGCGCAGAACAGTATTGGGATAGATCGTCGTATCTGCATCAATGCGGACATCGCATTCGATCCACGTGCTTGAGGGATCCACAATGGAAACGCCTGCACGCATATGTTCCATGCAGATCCTACGGTTCATTTCTGCGGCCAATTCGGCGAGCTGCACCCGGTCATTGCAGCCCTGCGCCATCCATTGATCATCAAGAACAACACCGTTTGTCACGCGGTCTGCCTGATATGCCTGGGCAAGAACATCCGTGAGGTAAACCTCACCCTGATTGTTATTGGTCCCAACGTGCATCAATGCATCACGAAGGAACTCACCATCAAATGCATAGATCCCAGCATTGATTTCGCGGATTTGGCGCTCTGGTTCAGATGCATCTTTTTGTTCGACAATCCGGCAGACATCACCACTGGCATTATCACGAATAATCCGCCCGTAGCCGGTGGGATCATCGACAATGGTCGTCAGCACTGACACTGTTGCACCGCGCTCATCATGAGAGCGAACAAGAGCATTCAGGGTATCTGCATCAAGCATGGGGACATCGCCGTAGGTCACCAAGATCGTGCCCGAAAGACTATGACCGCGGCGCAAAAGTTCGTCGAGTGCACATTGCACCGCACGACCGGTTCCGGGAATATCATCCTGGTCTGCAATGATCACATCGGGGTTATTGCGCAGGATTTCAGCAGCGACAAGTTCACGCTGGTGACGGACAACCGCGACAAGATGATCAGGGTGAGTCCCCGCAGCTGCGTGCAGCGCGTGACCAATCATTGAACGCCCGACAACTGGATGAACAACCTTGGGGAGGGAAGACTTCATTCGGGTTCCGGCGCCGGCGGCCAGAACAATCACTGCTGTGGGAGTAGTCATGTCGCCCTTTCACGCGCGCTCACTGTGAGCTCCGCCCCTAGGATTCGAACCTAGACTAAAGGCACCAAAAACCTCTGTGCTGCCGTTACACCAAGGCGGAAGGACACATAGATTGTGCCATAAACACACCGTGTTATGCCATCTAGAACCTACGACACGGTGTGAGTGTACGGTTAAGACATGGCCGAGAAGCGGATGAGAATGAGCGCTTTTGCGCGTCGCGAGCAATTGGTTGCTGTGGGACGTGCGACTTTCGCCTCAAAAGGATTTGACGGCACCAGTGTCGAGGAAATTGCCGCTCACGCAAAGATCTCAAAACCCGTTATCTATGAACATTTCGGGGGAAAAGAAGGCCTCTACGCCGTCATTGTGGACCGAGAAGTCCAGGCACTCATGAGCGCATTGGAAGCCGCTCTAGATTCCCATAAGCGCCCGCGAATGATCCTTGAGGATTCAGCACTCGCCCTGCTGAGCTACATCGAATCTCATACGGATGGTTTCCGAATCCTGGTGCGTGATGCCCCGCAGAATTCGACATCCGGCTCTTACTCTTCACTGCTTGGAGATGTCGCCATTAAGGTTGAGCACCTCTTAGCCGAGCAGTTTTCTCATGCGCATATGGATCCCAAATGGGCGCCCCTCTATGCGCAAATGCTTGTCGGCCTGATTGCACAGGTGGGCCAGTGGTGGCTTGACGAGCGTCGAATGAGCAAGGAAGAAGTCGCCTCACACGTCGTGAACCTTGTGTGGAACGGTATGCGCAATCTGCGCCCCTCCCCCATCCTCATGACTTCCGCGGACGAGGCCAAGTAGCAGTTCTCCCGCTACAGACGCGTGGCCTCGGGAAAATAAACGGAAAGGCCACCGTCGGAAACCGGGAAAGTTGCCCAC
>ENA-OWLX01000190-OWLX01000190.1-metagenome-genome-assembly--contig:-NODE-190-length-20505-cov-5.508557_pt1 | contig 20505 bp, 17 predicted proteins | sample MGYA00245351_ERZ651106 | MGnify/ENA primary metagenome ERZ651106 (study PRJEB26857, sample SAMEA4031768) | metagenome | biome: human; feature: oral; material: saliva | place: Philippines | collected 2014... | reverse complement strand
TCATATGCTGATTGCGCCTGTTCACGACATAGTGGTGCCATATCTGTGGTCGGCAGCAATTCTTTCGGGAGCGGTGATGTCGTGGCGCTGGCTGGGGTATGCTCATGTATACACCATCGCTCATTTGGTGCTGGCGCTCGCCGTGTTCAGCTTATCGACCCTTGTCCTGGCGCTAAGGGGAGATAATGCTATGGAAATATTGTTCCTGGCCGAGCATTCGCTGATGGTTATCGTCGGCTTGGCGCTCGGCAGGCGGCTGATTACTATCTGGGGCGCTGTCGGCGTGACGCTGGCTTTAATTTATCTGCTGTCAGGCTATGCTTATGCGCTGGCTATTTTGGCTGGACTATCGATTATCGCGGCAGTGGTGGTTGTGGTAGCCAAAGGACAGAGAGGTAAGCAGAAAAAAGTTGCAAAGAAATAGAGCCCGACTCTGACAGCGAGGTAATAATCTATACACAGAGACGTTGTTGGTCAGGTTTGATGAGGAAGTATAAAGTCCGAAAAGATAGCGTCTTTCTTTTAGATTAAAGTGTATTTTCTAGTTTCAACAATTTAATTTTCTTTTCGATTCCGCTAGCATACCCCGTCAGTTTACCATTACTGCCGACAACCCGATGGCACGGTACGAAAATTGAAATTGGATTGCGCCCGACTGCTCCGCCGACGGCTCGTGCTGACATTTTGGCGATACCGCGTTTCTTGGCGATATTTTTAGCAATTTCTCCGTAGGTAGTGCGCTCGCCGTACGGTATGGTTTGCAAGATACGCCAGACTTCCAACTGAAAAGGCGTTCCATCAAGCTGTATTGGCGGGATTTCTCCAGGATTTTTGCCAGCGAAATACGCGTCAAGCCAGCGCATTGCCTTAGTGAAAATCGGTAAATCAGAATTTGCGTTATTCTCGCCTAGCTCAGCATCAAAATGTTTTTGCTTAGCGAACCACAGGCCAGTGATAGCGCTGCCGTTGCTTGCTATGGTAATTTCGTCCAGCGGCGATTGGTATTTACAAAAGAAATTACTCATAATAAACGTATTTTAACACAGTAACTCTATCCGATATTGTATAATAAATATATGATATTAGAGGTGAGCTTGCAGACGGCGGATGATTTGATACAGTTTGGCGCGAAGCTTGGCGGCTTATTGCATGGCGGCGAGACGCTCGAACTTGTCGGCGATATTGGCGCTGGCAAAACTACACTGACCAAGGGATTGGCGCGCGGCTTGCAGATTGACGACGAGGTTCAGAGTCCGACGTTTACGATTAGCCGCAATTACGAGGCTGCGGACGGCTTGCGGTTGGCTCATTATGATTTTTATCGCTTACCAGATGCTGGTATTATGAAAATGGAACTTGATGAAGCGATTCACGATTCGCATACAATTACTGTGATTGAGTGGAGCGATGTAGTAAATAACGTACTGCCAACGGACGTATTACAGATCGTCATCCAGGTGCAGCCTGATGATAGTCGTAAGCTAACTTTGAAGAGCAGCGGTGAAAAATCGCGTCGAATTGTGGAGAAATTACGATGATTGTATTGTGGAATAGCGCTGAAATGACAGTGCAATTAACGCTAGTTGACGGTGACAAACGAACCGACTACGAATGGGCGGCTGAACGTAATCTCGCGCGCGACATGCTAGCTTATTTGCGCGACCGATTAGCAGAGAATGGGGTCAGTTTTGCTGATATATCGGGCATTGGCGTATTTCGCGGTCCAGGGAGTTTCACTGGTTTGAGGATTGGTCTGGCAGTGTTGAATACGATAGCACACGAACAACGTATTCCGATCGTTGGGGTTACCGGCGATGCTTGGCGTGAAGAATGCTTGGATCGGCTGCAGAATGGCCGCAATGATGAAATAGTTCTGCCTGAATATGGCGCTGAGGCTCGCGTCACCAAACCGCGTAAATAGTTGCTTATTTTGTTATAAACGCGGTACAATGGTAATGTCTACGAATGTGACATTGATAAGTTTAATTTTGATAATTTTGCGGTTTTTTGACTTGATGCGTTGACTAATTGCCGCGAAAGAAAGGAAAAATATGGTTGAGGGAATTATTGCCGCGATTGTTGGTATTATTGCTGGCGTGGGCGGTAAAGTGGTATATGATCGCCAACAAGAGACCAAGAGCAAAAATACGGCTGAACAGGTCATAGCGCAAGCTGAGCGCAAAGCTAGCGATATCGTACTTAAAGCTAAAGATGAAGCGCTGCGAATCGAGAAAGAGCGCCGCAAAGAGCTTCAAAAAACCGAGAATCGTCTGGCGGACCGCGAGGAGTCGCTTGACAAAAAGCTTGACCAGCTTGATAAACGCAGTGAAAAATTACGCAAGCAAGAAGATGAAGTTGAAGAATTGAAGAATGAAATCCGTGACATTCGTACGCGTCAGCAGGAAAAGCTTGAGAAAATTGCTGGCCTCAAGAAGAAAGATGCCGCTGATAAGTTGATGAAGATGACTGAACGCGACATCAAGGGTGATCTACTAAATCTGGTTGCCAAAATGCAGCAAGACGTCGAAGCTGACGCCGAGGAGCGGGCGCAAACTATCCTCGTCGAAACGATGGAACGCATGGCTAGCGAGGTAACTGCTGAGCGCACGGTCACTGCGGTTAAACTGCCAGACGACGACATGAAAGGTCGAATTATCGGCAAAGAAGGCCGTAATATTCAAGCGATGCAGCGCGTTACTGGCGTGGACTTTTTGGTTGATGATACGCCAGGCATGGTAGTTCTATCGAGCTTTGATCCAATTCGCCGCCAGGTAGCGCGTCTCGGTCTCGAGATGTTAATGAAAGACGGACGTATTCACCCAGGGCGTATTGAAGAAGTCTTTGCGAAAGCTGAAAAGCAAATCGACAAGGAAACCCAGCGTGCTGGCGAAGATGCGGCGCGCGAAGTCGGCGTTACCGGTATCCCGCGCGATTTGTTAAAGCTACTTGGTGAGCTGAAGTTTCGAACTAGCTATGGTCAAAATGTTCTTAAGCATTCGACCGAAATGGCGCATATGGCTGGTATGATTGCTAGCGAGATTGGCGCTGATGTCCGCACCTCCAAAATAGCGACGTTGTTGCATGATATGGGCAAGGCAGTTACCCACAAAATTGAAGGCAAGCATCACCATATCGGTGCCGAGCTGGCTCGCAAAGCTGGCCTGAGCGAGGGTATCTGTCATGCGATTGAGGCTCATCACGACGACATTGAAGCGACTACGCCAGAGGCCATCGTCGTTCGTATTTGCGATGCGATCAGTGCCGCTCGGCCGGGTGCGCGTAATATCTCTGCTGAGAATTTCGCTGAGCGCATGCGTGATCTCGAAAATGTTGCGACTAGTTTCCAAGGAATCGAGAAAGCGTACGCCATAAGCGCCGGCCGCGAGATCCGCGTGATTGTCACGCCAGAGAAAATCGATGACCTTAGCGCTATCAAGCTAGCGCGTGATATTGCGACTAAGATTGAGTCAACTATGCAGTATCCTGGAACTATCAAGGTAAATGTTATCCGTGAAACTCGCGCGGTTGAGTTCGCCAAATAACTACCTTTTTATCTGCCTGCAATTTATAATCAAAATACTCTACTGTACGACAACTGGTAGAGTATTTTATTGTTCGACTTGACCGAGCAGCTTGCCTGTGATGACGATGCGGCCAGCATCAGAGCCGCCAAGTTCGCAACTGTATAGAGTCAGCTTTGCTTCTTGGGATGGAGCTTCGATTTCAGTCTGGTCTGGTTTGACATCAAATATTTTAGTGATTTCGTACGCATAGCGAGCACCTTCGTAATCGACTACAATGTTATCGCCTAGTTTCATCTTATCAATGTTATAAAAAGGCGATTTCTCAACAGTACTCTGCGGCGTTGGCTGGATACTGAAGCGGTGGGCAGCAATAATGAAATTACCGCCATCTTTGGGGTTGCCATGGTTTGGCTGTCGCCATTCAGCACCGCGATCGAGTGCGGTGCGGCCTTTGTCGTAGTGAATATTGACGCCGATGCGCGGTATAACAATGCGATTCTCGCCGATTTTGGCTTTTGGCAGCGATTTAGCATCAATCGGCTTGGTGAAAATCAGAGGCGCTACCGACGGTGATAAGGTCAGCATCATAAAATACACGCCAGTGCTAATCAGGCATATCGCCACTGCAAAAATAGCATATGGACGGCGGTGCTTTTTTTGTTTGATCGAGAGCAATTAACCTCCTAAAACGATTATTCGTTAATAGTATAACATAATTAGTTTGATATGAAAAACACCTCTCTAAAGAAAAGGTGCTTCTCACGTTGTTAGAAACGAGACCGACAGATTTATTTATTCGCTAAATGGCTGCGCTAGCGTCAATGATTGGTCAGCTTCGGCGATACGTAATAACTCGTTATATTTAGCGACACGATCGGTTCGTGATAGCGATCCAGTTTTAATCTGGCCGCAACCCAGGCCAACGGCCAAGTGGCTGATTGTCGTGTCTTCGGTTTCGCCAGAGCGATGGCTCATGACAGTGCGCCAGCCAGCATTTTGCGCCATTTTGACAGCTTGAATGGTTTCAGTGAGCGAGCCGATTTGATTTGGTTTAACTAGCAGCGCGTTGGCAGTTTGTTCAGTGATAGCTCGCTTAATCAGCGAGGTGTTCGTGACAAGCAAATCGTCGCCGACTAGCTGGATGCGGTCGCCGAGCCGTTCGCGCAGCAGCTTCCAGCCATCCCAATCATTTTCGGCTAGACCATCCTCGATTGAGACAATTGGAAATTCATTTGTCAAGGCTTCTAGCCAATCAACCATTTCACTGCTTGATAGCGACTTGCCTTCGCACTTGAGTTCGTAGCGTCCGTCTTGATAGAATTCGCTTGACGCAGCATCCATCGCAAAGACAACGTCGCGGCCGAGCTCATAGCCGGCGTTTTGAATGGCTTCAGACAATAAGGCTAGCGCTTCGCGATTGCCGTTGCGGACGCGCGGTGCGTAGCCGCCTTCATCGCCGACAGTAGTTGGATAATCATAATTTTTTAGTACTTTGGCTAGCGCATGAAAGATCTCGGTGCCCATTTTGAGTGTGTCTGCAAAAGTCTGCGCACCTTTACAAATGATCATAAATTCCTGAATATCGGTAGCGAAAGCTGCGTGAGCGCCGCCATTGAGCACGTTCATCATTGGTAATGGCAGGACAGGTGTGCTGTCGGTCATCTCTGCGACGTAGCGCCACAGCGGCTGATTCTTAGCGCTGGCGGCCGCTTTAGCGGCGGCTAGGCTGACGCTGAGAATGGCGTTAGCGCCAAGCTTGGACTTATTATTGGTACCGTCTAAATCGAGCATTATTTGGTCGAGAGCAGCTTGGTCGCTGGCATCGTGTCCGGCTAGCGCTGGTGCAATGACTTTGTTAACATTACGGACTGCCTGGTAAACAGCCTTACCCGACCAGTCAATGCCGCCATCGCGCAATTCAAGCGCTTCAGCCGAGCCAGTGCTAGCGCCGCTCGGTACGGCAGCACGGCCAAGCGTGCCGTTACTTAAAATAACGTCTGCTTCAACGGTTGGGTTGCCGCGGCTGTCGAGGATTTGTCTTGCTTTGATTGATTGAATTGTGAAATCGTTCATAGTTATATTATAGCATTTAATATAGAAGACTAGACTGTTTGAAATCTCACGGATAAAATATTTCGGGCAACTTGATTTTCGCGGTATAATGAATTTATGGAAGTGCAAAAACAGGGAATTTTAGTTATTAGCCGCCACGCAGAAAGCGAGTGGAATTTATTAGGTAAGTGGACTGGCTGGACAGATGTCAATTTGACAGAAAAAGGCATGCGCGAAGCCGAGCAGCTTGGTGAAATTATTCGCGATATTCACTTTGATGCCGCTTATACTAGCGAGCTCAAACGTACGCAGCAGACTTGCGATGGAATTCTGAGCGGCAAGGGCGACCAGGAGGATCTCGAACGGATTATCGCCAAGCCGCTTAACGAGCGTGATTACGGCGATTTAACTGGCAAAAACAAATGGGAAGTCAAAGACGAGATTGGCGATGAAGCATTTCAGGGAATTCGCCGCGGCTGGGATTACCCGGTACCAGGTGGCGAAACGCTCAAAGATGTTTACGCGCGGGCAATTCCATATTTTCAGAGCGAAATCTTGCCGCGGTTGCAAAGAGGCGAAAATATCCTGCTTGTTTCGCACGGTAACACTATCCGCGCGCTGATGAAGTATCTCGACCAGATTCCTGATGAAAAGATTGGTAAGGTGGAAATGCCGTTCGGTACAATGCTTGTGTATGAATTTGATACCGAGCATCAATTGCCGCTAGATAAGCAAACGCGCACCATAGACATCATCCCGCCGAAGGCTTGAATTACCAAATTTCTTTATGCGGCACGCGTAGGATTTTAGCTAAGGCATATTGGATAAGCCAATAAACAGCTGATACCACTAAGCAGAAATTGCCGACAATAGTCATAACTTGGTGCGGTAGTTTAGGAATTGTCGGCGCAAAGAGCAGCAGAATGACTGGCAGAACCGTCAATATTAATTTAATGCAAATTATCAGTTTGTACGACAAGTTTAATTTCCATTTTTTTGCTGGTTGTTGTTTTGGCGGGCGGGTATTGGCGGCTATCACGTTGGCTGCTGAGTGCGTGATTTTGGCGCCAGTCTTGCCGATTTTCTTTGGTAATCCTATTAGCGTGATTATTGACATAACAATAATTGCAGCTGTAATGGCAATAGAGACGATGGCAATGAAAGGGGCGGCGTCGCTATAACACCCAGAATGATTCATGACGGGGCGAGGTGCTTGGCGTTCTGGCAGAAAAATCTTTTGTACAGCTTCTGATTGGAATAACGGATATAGTAATATAATTGCCGTCCATGTCCACTGCAAAAATACTGACAAATACCCTAATGTGCCAAAAATATTAACGACTATGCGGCGGCGCGAGTGTTGTTTGCTTTTCATATAGTTATGATAGCATGAGGAGTATAAGAGGGCAAAACAAGGCAAATAACAAAACCTGCCGTTTGGCAGGCAGGTTTATATTCCAGGTGATCGGTTTGTAGCGATGTGTAACGAGCCTACAATGTAGACTGATTATATCTGGCGTTATATATAGATAACATGATGAGTTATGATAATGACTGTGAAATTGCAGCGGTTTAGTTATTATCCTTGCTCATTGCGTATATTTGTGTTGACGAAACCACGCTTAGTCATCGCCTCATCAAATGTTTTGTTCATATAAAGCAAATCTATAAACCACCCAAACAGAAAATAGTTCATGGTGATACAGCGTAAGAATACACCCTTGAGATTGCCTAAATAAAAGCGATTAATAGGTAGTACAAAGCTACAGGCGGTGAGTATTTTGTAAGTTCTTCGGTCTTTCATAACGCATCACTAGCGGTCGTCCGTAGTACCCGCTGGACACGTTTGATTTCTATTAGGTACATTAGTCGTAATTACAGTTATATTGTCGCCGTCTTGCCGTATGTCGCTTACAATATATGCATCCCAACCAAGCCTATCGCTACAACTGGTCGCGCTGGCATTTGTAAATTGTTCTGTATGGTCTTGATTAGCCGCTGGTACTTTTTCATTTTCGTATTTAGCTGTTACGGCGTAACCTTTAGTCTTTAAGTCATGGAATACTACTAGTCCTTCTTTGCCTGTAAAGTCCGCTTTGTTGAGTACTGGTAATTTACCAACTTTTTGCGTGTTATCGGTGTTGTTTGCTGGTGGATTAGTGGCTGTGTTGTTAGTTGTCGTAGTGTCTTGTGTCATTAATCCAATAATACCCAAGACAACCACCACGATAACCCAGAACCACCACTTCTTAAAGATTTGTTTGCCTAGTATTTTGTCGTTCGTCATTGTTTACTCCTCTTGCTTAGCTTGTATTACCCTCACAAGAGTACCAAGCAAAAAAGGACACCGTGAGGTGTTCTAAGCCTTTATCACAACAAGTTTCCGCCTATTGTTTACACGGTGTCCTTTTCAAAAGCGGACACCGTACGGACAAATCCGTTACGGTTTCTTGCTGTGTATTAAAAGCTTAGAACTCTTTTATTATATCAAAAAGCCTATAGCATTTCATACGCCATAAAAACGTTAAATCTTATTGCGAGACATTATATTAAGTAGGTAGTATGGTGAACGAGAAAAAGACACGAACGTACAAGGAGCAAGAATTTATCTACCAATCCCAGATTAATGCAGTAAGTACTATATCTACGACTGTTCAAAAGGAGTTGGACTTACAACGCAGGATTTGATAGAAAAAAACGCAGCGTATCGCAAGGTTGTATTTAATTTCCATACTGAAGACAATTCCGTATTTGTTATAAAAATAAATCCACCATACGATATGACGGTGGATTTAAGCGAAAATACTATATGGTCGGGGTGAAAGGACTCAAACCTTCGACCTCACGGTCCCAAACCGCGCGCGCTATCAACTGCGCCACACCCCGATAGATGTACAAAGCTATTATATATTATTTTGCGAGTTTTTCCTAGTCGTAATATAATCAAAGCATGAAAATATTATTTTGGAAGCATAGTAATGACTATGACAAGGTTTATAGGTGGCTGATAATTGTTGTGCCAGTAGTAGCGGCAGCTCTTAGTTTATGGATTGGCTTGCGGCAGAGCGTTTGGTTTGATGAAGCATATTCGATAATGGTAGCCAAGCGGTCTGCCAGCGAGATTATTCGGCTGTCGGCGCTTGATACTCATCCGCCGCTGTATTATCTCGTTCTGAAAATTTGGGCGAATGTTTTTGGCTGGAGCGAACTGGCATTGCGCTCGCTAAGCGTGATCTTTTATGGAGCCTCAATTGCGGTAGCTGGTTGCTTTATTAAAAGGCATTTTAATGCGCGAGCAGCCATTTATGTATTAACGATGTTGCTTCTGGCACCATTATTAATGCGCTACGGTTTCGAAATTCGCATGTACGCTATGGCGTCGTTAATCGGCGTAGCGGCGACGGTGATGTTGGTACGGGCACACTCTAGCAAGCGGTGGACTGATTGGCTTATTTATGGAGTGCTAGTGGCGCTCGGCATGTACACGCTATACTACTTGGCGCTTTTGTGGCTGGCTCATCTAGCCTGGCTAGTCGCGATGGATGCTGGTAAGTTGCGTAAGTCTTCATGGAAAGAGTGCCGCTGGATAGGGGCTTATGCGTTTAGCCTGTTGCTGTTTCTCCCGTGGCTATCGTCTTTTTTGAAGCAGGTTGGCAATGGCGCGCTCGCACCAATTGGACAGCCAATGAATCTCGAGCAGCTAGTTGGTATTGTTTCGTTTAATACAATATACCAGCCGCTTTGGCAGCTGGGTGTGATTGCTTCAATATTGGTGCTAGCGATAATTTTTGTATCTGTCCGCTCAATTGTTATTACTTTTCATGTTAAGAAAAAAAATGATATTTTGTGGCTATTAGTTAGTTATATCAGCGTGCCGATAATGCTATTGATGGTGATTTCTCTGTATAAACCGATGTATGTCGAGCGTTATTTGGCGCACGTTGCGATTGGCTTAGTTATGCTCGTGGGAGCTAGTCTCGCGCTGTCGACCGAACGTGAGAATCGTGAGGTTTGGCGAATAGCCTCACCGTTAGTTCTGCTGGTAGTTCTGGTGGTCGGGGCAACTAACCTCAGCCAGGCTGGTAATTACAACTTTCAGCGTATGCAAAAGCCAAACGTCAACTCTGTTGCTTCTATAGTTAAATGTAGCGAAAACGATGTGGTGTTAGCGGCCGATCCGTATGTGGCGATTGAGCTAGATTATTATCTACCGAATTGCCAGATATACTTTGCTAGTAGTGACCAACATCTTGGCGGCGGTTATGCTCCGCTAGATGGTAGCAGCCGCCAAGTTGTCGACACGAAAAAAACATTTACCCGCGCAAAGAATATCTATAATGTCTACTATAGCGATATGAAAGCTAGTCTGCCAGGTAATTATCGCGATGTCGAAACGATCGATTTATCACCGCTAAAAATCACTAAGTTTAGCGCGGAATAATCTTCATCAAAAATTTGGTTCGCACTGCTAGGTAAATAATGGCAATTACCAAAATCGATAGCGCGAGGTTTTGAGGAACCTCGGCTAGACGGTCAAAAGAATTAAAATAACTAGCCGGCGCGCCATATTGCGGATTGACTATCAGATGCGCTCCCATGACTACGAAGGCATGAATTGAATAAACGTAAAGCGAATTAGTCCCAAACGGAATAAGTAGCCAGCCGAGATAGCGTTTAATTTGTTTTTCAAAACGCTGGAAAATCATAAAAAACCCAATAAACCAGAGCAGCGACATAGCTACGCGCGCTGGCGTTAGAGCTAACTTATCGAAGCTGGCCGCTAGAATAGGGCGAAAATTATTAATAGCTGTCGAAAGATTATCATTTAAGGCTGGCGCGAAAAACTCGGCAAAAACATTGGCGATGAAAGTGATGATAAACATGGTAAAGATGACAGTTTTAGTACGGTGCCGCGTTTTGGCAGACAAACTATTCCACCATGATTTAATTTGCGGCGAGTAAAATCCTAGCGTGAAGGCGATGAAAAAAATAAATTGCCAAGTAAATGGCTGAGTGAATTCGTTAACCGGCTTTGGCGTTAGCAGCCAAACTAGAGTACTGACGGTTAGAACGATGTACCATTTGCCGCGGCGCAGTAGCCAAAGCGCAGCTGGTGTTAGCGCCAAAAATATCGCATATAGACGCAAGTAATCGGCCCAGCCGTAGAATTCTTGCAAGGTAATTATTCTCCAAAATAAACTAAAGATATTGCTATCTAGCGGAGGCAAAGGCGACTTGACGCCGTCGTTACCAACAAAATGCCAGCCGATCGCAATCGATAATATTGTAATGATGATACTGGTTAGATATAGCATGAAGCTTCGCCGCCAGATCAATTTAGCAGCGTATCTAAACGAGCACTCTGTTAATTTAGCACCGCGGACAATACCTAATACTAATCCAGAAATAATAAAGAATCCTTCGGCGGCAGTGACGTATAATCTGCTGTCGCCGCTTATGAGCACGAGGCCGTTTGGAAAATAACTCAAATGATCAAGTATGATTATCACCAAAAACCAGCCTCTCATTAAATCTAGGCTGACAATACGATTAATTTTTGGTTTTTTTACAGCGCTCATTTTGGTCACTTCTACCAGTATAGCAGGTCCAATCTGAGGATAGTGTTAAAAGTAGCGGCTAGCGCGGGCGTTTTTTGGCGATATTACGAGCCTGTTCAGTGTACTTGTCTTCAAGCGGGTCTAAAACGACGGCACCGTATTTACGGATTATAGCTTGCGAAATCATCCAATCGGCAATGTGCGGATTCTTTGGCAAGAGCGGACCGTGCAAATAGGTACCGATAACGTTACGATAACGGGCGCCTTCACGGCCATCAATATTATTGTTGCCTACACCCTTGATGACGTCGCCGAGTGCTGTGGTATTTTGGCCAAGCGTAGTTAGTCCAGAATGATTCTCATAACCGATAATTTCACCGAATTCTGGACTTTTGACGATAATATTACCAACAATGCGCTCGTCACCGCCAATTGTCTCTAGGTCAAGAATACCGATACCAGGAATCATGTCGCCGTCTTTAGTAGTAAACGAGCGGCCGAATAGTTGGTATAAACCGCAGATAACTAACATTGGTAAATCATCGTCAGCCAATCGTTTGAGCTGAAGGGTAATCTTTTGCAGGTCGCCACTAATTCGTAATTGTCCAGAGTCCTGTCCACCACCACCGACGATTAAATCAACATCGTCTGGAAAAGCGTCGCCAACATTGTACTCAATTAGTTTGGTAGCAAAACCACGCCATTCTAGCCGCCGCTTGAGAGCCAGAACATTGCCCCAGTCGCCGTAAATGTTCATATCGCGCGGATAAAGTTGCAAGATAGTGATAGATTGCGGTTGCTTTTTCATCGGATTTCCTCCACGTCGGTATAGCGGGCTAGTAGTCGTCGTAGTGCTAACATTGCGGTGTAGCTGCAATAAATGCGCTTTGGTTGGCGAGTGTGTTTAGTGATGAGCTGGCGCAGTGCAACCGTCAGGTCGGTATCGACAAAATCGATAGGTACTTCGTCATATTCTAGTCGCAGGGCCATGTCATAGGCGCGGACACCAGATACAGCAGTGACGCCTTGTTCTTGTAAGCTATCGAAATCGACATCCCAGAGCCAGCTCATATCGCGGCCATCGGCGTAAGCATCGTTAATAGCTATCATAGTGGCGTAGTTTGCTGGATCGAACGAAGCTAGGGCCAAACGGAAGCCAGCCGGATTTTTGACCAATACTAGCTCGCAGGGTTGTCCATCTATTATTAATTGCTCGCCGCGGCCAAAAGCTGGCTTAATGTTTGATAGCGCTTCGAGCATAGAATCAACATTTAGACTATTACCGAGAATTGCGCGCACTAAAGCAACAGCACCAGTGGCATTTTGTAGATTGTAGATGCCCCGCAAGTTTAGATCTATCGGGTGATCGTTGCCGCCAAAAGCGATAACGGCGTGTTGGTCTTTAAATTCCTCTAGGCTGGTGTCATCCGCGTATAATCTAGTCGCACTTTGTTTGCCGCTACGTAGAGAATCATCAGAAGGGAAAGTCTGTAAATATTTTGGATTAACACCAAAACTTCGCAGCGGTGATTTAATATCGTTCACAAAATCAGGACTACTTAGTCGCGGGTCGTCGCGGTTAAGGACTACGCATTTCGCTGTGTTTATTGCAACCTTATGGAGGAGTTTGGCGGTATTGTCAATTTCGCCGAAGCGGTCGAGCTGGTCGCGCATAACGTTGAGCAGCAAACAGTAGTTTGGCTTGATTGCTTTTACAAAGTGAACAGCATAAGCTTCGTCGAGCTCAAGCACGGCAATATCAGCATTAATTCGTCCATGCAAATCAACTTCGCCTAATAGCGCTGCTGCCACGCCGCGCGTGAAGTTGCTGCCAGTACGGTTGGTGAATACTTTCAAGCCTTGGCTTTCTAGTAATTCGACAACAATTTTGGTAGTAGTAGTTTTGCCATTAGTGCCGCTGATGAGTGCTACGCCCATTGGTAGTTGCTGTAATGTGCGGCTAACAAAATCTGAGTCGATTTTTTCAATTACCAAGCCTGGTAAGGCTGAGCCGCTACCGCCGCGAATCTGTGCAGCTTTCTTAACAGTCTTCCCCAGCATAGTCGTGAGAGTTTGACGCATAAAACTCATTATACCTGTTTTTGGCGCATTATAGTAGCGTCCAAACGCTTTTTGAACTATAATAAAAAGCATATGTTTATTGTGGGCATGATTGCGTGGTGGTATAGCGTTGGTTGGAAGCGGGCAGCAGTAGATGTTTGGGAGTCTATCGAGCGATTATACGATACGTTTTCGCTGGGATTATTGCTGAAGACACTATTCGCGCCGTGGCGGCAAATTTCAGCCGGGAAAGTGCGCGGACCAATCGGGGTGCAGCTGCGGGCGTTTTTTGATCGCTTGGTGTCGCGGATTATTGGCGGCTTTATAAGGATAATAACGCTGCTGATAGGTGTAGCAGCCTTGTGCTTGATGCTGTTGATTGGTCTACTGCGTTTGGCTATTTGGCCATTGGTGCCAGTGACGCCGGTGGTAATGGTTGTTGCGGCAATATCGGGGTGGATACCATGGCATCTTTAGGCGCCTTTAGATATGGGTCTCAGCGAGCCAGCGAAGCGCGCTTCGGGCGGCTACTGTCGCCGATGATTGCAAAAAGCCTTTCATGGTTAGCATTATTACTGGTGATATCGGGTACTATGCTAGTAACTATGGAGCGTCTGTCGTTAGGTTGGCTGTGTGGTGCTCTGGCGGCAGTATTATATATGGCGGTGAAATTTTATAATTGGCACGTTCACGATCTGCCAGCTGGTAGGGGTGACTCAGTTGATGATTTGTTAGCGGGCGACGTGTTAGGTCGGTTGTCGCGAGAACCGGATGTGCGAGAGGTTGCTAAAGTAATTGGTGAGGTGCCAAGCGGCCAATTCATGGGAGTGCGTCTAGGTATGACGCCGTCATTTTTAGCTACTATCGCTGAGGGTTCGACGATTTCCGTTGACGAACTGTGGAGTGTAGCTGACGACATTCGCCAAGCTAATCAGCTAGACCGTATCAGCGGTGCCGTATTAGCTACAGCGCTAGTGAGGAGCTTTCCGCATTATCAATCGATAATAGCGCAAACTCATTTAGGAGATGAAGATTTGGACGCTGGTATTTTGTGGCAAGAGCATTTGATGGAGATTGTTCGGCATTTTGGCCAACGCCGGCGCACTGGCGGTTTGGCGCGCGATTGGTCGTTTGGTTGGATTCCGCATCTTGAGCGTTTCGGGCAAAATATCAGCGAACAAATTGGCGCTAGCCGTAATACTTTGTCGATCGACATACCATCGCATGTGCAGGTGATTGACCAGTTGGTGGAAGCTTTTGGTACGGGCGGGCGGCAAAATGCAGTTCTTATCGGCCAAGCTGGTGTTGGCAAAACATCAGTGATTCACGCTTTCGCGGAACGAATTTTGGACGCTGATGCGAACGTTCCCGAAAATCTTCGCTTCCGCCAGATCTTCATTCTTGACTCGGCGTCGTTGATTGCGGCAGCACCAGGACGCGGCGAACTTGAAAACTTAATCATGCAGGTTTTAGGTGAAGCTTACAATGCCAAGAATATCATTGTTTGTCTCGATGACGCGCAGTTGTTTTTTGAAGAGGGCGTGGGGTCAGTAGATTTGACAAATGTCTTGCAGCCGATTTTAGATGCTGGCAGGCTACGCTTAATTTTAAGCATGGACGAACAGCGCTATCTCGAAATTAGCCGCCGCAACCCGTCGCTAGCTAACTCGCTTAACCGTATTAATGTCGCCGAGACAAACGAGGCAGAGACTAAAAAGGTTCTGCAAGAACAGTTGATTGCTATTGAGTTCAACCGCAAAGTTACTTATATGATACAAGCGATTAACGAAGCTTATCGCTTGAGCCAGCGTTACATTCACGATATAGCTATGCCTGGTCGGGCGCTTAAATTGCTAGAGTCGGCGGCTAGTTTCAGCGAGTCTGGTATCGTGACTATGAATTCTGTACAGCAAGCAATCGAGCGGACAATGGACGTTAAAGTTAGCGTAGCTAATACGACCGAAGACCGCGAGCGGCTGCTGCATATGGAGGATTTAATTCATGAACGAATGGTTAATCAAGTTCGCGCCGTTAATGTCGTCAGTGATGCTCTGCGCCGCGCTCGCGCGGGCGTGCGCAATGAGAATCGGCCGATTGGTACTTTTCTATTTTTGGGACCGACTGGTGTCGGCAAGACGGAGCTATCAAAAGCACTGGCTGACGTATACTTTGGCGGCGAAGGCAAGTTAATCCGCTTAGATTTGAATGAGTTTGTTCGCTCCGATGATGTCGCTCGTTTAATCGCTGATGGCGCGGATGACCCGATGAGCTTGACTGCGCAAGTAATGAAACAGCCTTTCAGTGTGGTGTTGCTCGACGAGATCGAGAAGGCCGCGCCAGAAGTACTAACCACACTGTTGCAATTACTCGACGAAGGGATTTTGCGCGACGCCAAGAACCGTGAGATTAGCTTTCGCGATGCCATCGTAATTGCTACTAGTAACGCTGGCGCTGATAGGATCCGCGAATATATCGAGCGCGGCTATCGGCTTGAGCAGTTTGAACAGCAGTTTATCAACGAATTAATTAGTTCAAACCAGTTTCGACCAGAGTTTCTCAATCGCTTCGACGAAATTGTACTCTTTCGTCCGTTTACGCCTGCCGAGTTGGTGCAAGTGCTTGATCTGATTCTGGCTGGCGTCAACAAAACTCTATTGCCGCAAAAAGTATCAGTGACTGTTGATGACGACGCGAAACAGCTTCTCGTTCAGCAAGGATACGACCCGCGGCTAGGCGCTCGGCCGATGCGCCGCGTCGTTCAGAAAGCAGTGGAGAATACTATCGCTAAGCTCATGCTATCGGGGGCGGTTAATCCGGGCGATTCGGTGAACATTGATGCCGAGCAAGTGCGGCGAATTTTTGAAGAATCTGAATCGCAAGTAGTTCCATTGCAAGGCGATGTGCCTAACCAGCAGAACCAAGCTTAAGAAAGTTTTCTAACAAGAGTTTTGGCGGCGCGGCGGTTGATAGGCGCAACAATGCCAACGGCTAGCGCGCCAATACCGCGCACGAGCGCCCGTGCTTTGGTTTTGTAGCGTTCTTTTTTGCTGAGGGATGTATTAGTGGTATCAAGCTGTGGCGACTCGGACCAGAATGCTAGCCGCACCGCTCTGATGCCGAGTGCCAAGCCTCGCTTTTTATTGCCGGCAAGTGTTTCGGCGTAGCTGGCTCGAGCGGTAAAATTAATATCATATTGACCAATTTTACGATTTAGTCCGTCGGCATGTTTGTGCGAATCCTCGAGTTTTTCTAGTCCGTAACGAAAAGTTTCAACAGTCTTGGTATTATTTTTTGGAGTATCAAAAGTTTCATCGCTTGCTATGCGTGACAATTGCATGGTTGCCAGCATGGCTGCGCTAGCTCCCAGTTCGCGCAGCGTGCTGCGATTTGGTTCTTGTTCGGCTAAAGTTTTGTGTTGATCAACTGCCTCAGTAAGCCATTTTTCAGCTTTCTCGTAGTTACCTAAATGTCTATAGGCATTACCCGCGTCGCGCGCCATCCGAGCCTTTTCGGATGGATCTGACGTTGTATTGTACGCCATTGTCGCTAGCATTGCGGCAAGAGAATAAAATCCATCGCGAATTGCTTGTACAGCCGATCTTGAATAGTCTTTAAAACCCGGTTCGCCGCCTTTAGTCTCCATACCTATATTATAACATGAAAAATCACCTAATGCAAGGTATGCGTTTCGTATTTTTGCCAGCAATTATCTCACTAGTCGCCAAGGCTTATTTTGATAGTGACGTAGCTAGTTTGATCATGGTCGAATTCACTAGTGGTCATCTTCGTGTACGGCTTGGCTATCTCGGAGGTACCGTATACATAATCTTTATGCAGCGCCTGCGGTATAACGCTCAGGTATAAAATATGGCCGTTAGTATCCTTGAACGTATCGCTTTGAACGATAGTATCTTTATCTTTTGTATTGATAAGCGAGAAGCCAGATTCTTTAATTTTTTCGGTTAAATCCATACGAGTTTTACTTACGGAAGTATTATGTCCATACTCTGTAGTGATAGACTTATCATTTGAAATATTACTTTTATAAACCGCCAGTCTATACGATTCATCTAGCTTCAAATTGCTATATATACTATGAATTTGGTTATAGCGGGCAGTGTTGGTGTATTCTACGACCATTCTGTCGACTAGATATACGCTCATAGCCGTTAGCCAAAAAAGTACAAAAACTAATATCGCATACACCAGTAAGCTGCGGCGCACCATGAAGTGAGTATCTGTTTTTGTAATGTGTTTGACACGCTGTTTGCGAGTCTTCTTGGGAGATTTTTTTGCCTTAGTAACCATAAACATAGTGTAGCATACCGATGCGATTATTGGCTAAGTATAGTTGTGGTAACAGATGATCCGCTGATTATCGCGCCGGATAGCAAAGGTTGTTCCGTGGCTCTATTCGGATCAAGCGGCTGGCGGCCTAAATTGTTGACGCTATCAACGAGGCTAGGGAAATTCTTTGCCAAATCATTGTACGGCCTGCCATCAGGTATCGTACTATCGGTGGTGATGAATACCCAGCCGGCATTGCGTTGGCGCGATAAATTGATTATTTTTTGGTAATCGCTAGCCTTTGCGGCATAAATCGTATGGAAAATACGATGGGAGTTTGCCGGATCTTTTTCAAAGGCAGAGTAAGCGGTCTTATAGTTATTAATATATTCGTCAGCAGTGCCTTCGTTAGTCATGAAAATATCAGCGTATGGCGCAATCGCGTCGGTGATGTGCGTACCAGGATTGGCGACGACCAACTTGTTGCCGTAGGTGCTTTTCGTGTAGTTGTATAATTCTGCCATGTAAGCCGTTGCCCCGTTATTTCTGGATGATATCTCATCGAAGTAAAACCCGTGAATTTTGTCCGCTCCGTAAAGTTCAATGAACTTAGCCATGGCGGCTTTAACTTCGGCAATTGGGCGAGTTTGATGAATAGTGCGGATGTAAGCGACAGTTTTGAAACCAAGCTCGGCGTTCTTTTTTAGCAGCCGCACATAGCCTGGGTCGAGCTTGGCGTCAGGACTGCCGTCTGCCATGATGAGTGTATACGGGATTTTGCTGCTGCCTGCTGCATGAACAGCTTTCCAGTAGTCGGAGAACTCGCTGCCGCCAGCCTCAGCGAGCGGATAAACGTACGATAACATAAAAACCGATTGAGCATTGACTGCAGTATAGGTACTAGTATTTGTTTTATTGACCATGCCAGCGACAGCGTTGCTAAGAGAAACGGTGTAAGTTTTACCTTTACCGCCAGTGCCGGCATTGGTGTCAACGTAGAATTTGGCGCTGGTTTCTCCGGCTTTAATAACCACTCGCTGGCTATCCCAACGGATGTTGAGATTGTTTGGATTGCTAGTATTGTGCGTGATTTTGATATCCGCGCTAACATCAGTATTGGTTGCTTTGTCTAAAGTTGCCGTGTAAACAGCGGTTTCGCCCTCTTTGACGCTGGCTGGCCCATGAAGGGTAATTTTTGGCGCAGTCGCAGCAGGACTGATTATCCCCGCGCCAGTGCCGCCGCCCAAATCATCAACTACCGACCCGCTAAATCCGCTGGTGACGCTCTCTTTGTGTCCTTTTTTGTCGGTGTAACTGGCTTGGACGATGACTTGCATGCCGAGGTGGTCTTTGGTTTGCGCGAGAGTTTTGCCAGTTCCCAGGAATTTGCCGTAAAATTCGTACCATCGGTAAGTAATACCGCTCTCTGGCACGCCATCAGCATCGTTAATGTGAGCAGTGAATACTTGTCCGACTCGGTTAATTCCGTCAATAGTGACGCTACCATGGTTATTATTTGATGCGGCGTTGCCGACAGCTGTCGTAGCTGAGCTAATTAAATCTTTCATTACGTTTTTGTTGTTAGCATGAGTTGTTTTGACAGTGATTTTTTCACCCACTTCGGCTGGCGTTAATTTGTACGAGAAATAGCTGGCGCCAGGAATAGCCGCGCCGTCGGCAAACCATTGATAATATCGTATACCGCCGTCTTTCAATCCGTCGGGGTCGTCGATTTGTGCGATTAGGGTTGAGCCGACCTCTGGGGCGCCGACGATTTTTACGGCTGCCTGCGCTGGCTCGGGTGTTGGCTTGGGCGGCTTGGATGGATTGGACGGCGTAGTTGGTTTGCTGCCGCCAGGTTTAGTAGATGGGGTATTCACAGGTTTATGGTTAGCGGCATTGTGGATTGACGGCCTGCCCGGCGACATTATTTGGCGGTAATGATAAGTATTGTGATTTCTGACAACCGAGATGCCATTTCCAGTTGTCTTGGTAGAATTACTAGGTGAACTGTTCGTGGATTCATCAGTCTTGGTCTGGTTAGTCTCGTTCTTGCCATCCGGGTTCGAACTTGGTTCTGAATCCGAATCTGGTCGCTGCGGCTTGCTATTTTCGTCGTCTACTTGAGAAGTAGTACTATGGCTAGGTCCTTGATTTGTCTGATTATGCTGATTCATGCTAATCAAACTGGTAAACAGCCAGTATAACAAAACTGCTGCTAGTACAACGGCCAATATCCCAATAACAACTTTTATTTTTCTATGGTTTGCTTGTTGATTTTCCATATTCCTCTCCTCAGAATACAATACTTCAATTTAAGCATAGGCGATATGGAAAGTCAAATATGAATAAGATTTACTCCCCATTTTGGACGTTATTAGAAAATCCCTGATCACTAAAGATCTATTCCAAGATCATTCAGGCGATTTCGCATAGTTGCAGCAGAAACACCAAAGTATGTCGCAACGTCTTTGATATTCGCTCCCTTATTGATAAACTCCAGAACCTTATCCTCGGGTATTAGCAGACAACAAGCAAAGTAGTCTGCAAATAGTTCTCGCTCAGACTGATCAGGTGTCCTTGAATCGGTAGACCTGATACTTCCGAGAATTTTCTCGTCGCTAGTCATCGATTTATCGCGAAATCCAAAATGTCCAGGTATTTTCTGGTCCGGGGATTCCGAGTCGCTGAAGCGCTCAACGTAGTGGCCGAGCTCATGAGCGATCGTGAAGCGTTTTCTAGAAGTGGAAGCATTATTATCTACAAGTATTTTCGGCGCTTCATCTTCGTCGGTTTTCTGCGTTTCCTCTTTGCCGGTTTTCTGCGTTTCCTCTTTGCCGGTTTTCGGCGCCTCCTCTTTTCTAGTTTTTAAAATGGCACCAGCAAGTCCTCCCGGAATAGGTGCAAAATATACCTCTATCCCCATCTTTACTGCGATACTGTTCGGATCAACAGGGACTTCATGGTCCCAGTACGCATCAAGGAGTTTCTCTGCCCATAGTTTAGCTTTGCCGAGATCTGCT
>ENA-OWLX01000188-OWLX01000188.1-metagenome-genome-assembly--contig:-NODE-188-length-20546-cov-4.873017_pt1 | contig 20546 bp, 23 predicted proteins | sample MGYA00245351_ERZ651106 | MGnify/ENA primary metagenome ERZ651106 (study PRJEB26857, sample SAMEA4031768) | metagenome | biome: human; feature: oral; material: saliva | place: Philippines | collected 2014... | reverse complement strand
CGGAATTGGTAACCGAACCGGTCAAGATATTGCGGCGGTTCGTTGAAAAATACGCGGAATAGTTTGACGCTTTCTAGCTAGACTGCGGAATTTCGTTATTAGCAAAAGGCCTCGGGTAATCCCGAGGCCTTCTTGACGGCCAAAGCTGAGAAAGACTTACTCTTTCTTCTTGCCGCGTGATTTGACGGTAATTTTCTTTGGCTCTGGCGCTGGCGTGACTGGCACGGTGACCTTCAGGACGCCGTCGTCCAGGTGCGCTTCGATAGCATCGGCGTCAGCGCGCTCTGGCAGCTGAACACTGCGGTAGAAGCTGCTGCTCGACTCGCGTACGACGTACTTCTTTTCTTTGTCTTCTTCTTTTTCGTGCCGTTGGGCTTGGATGACCAAGTTGCCGTTTTCGACAGAAATATTGACGTCGTCTTCATCGAATTTCGGCAAGTGAACCTCGACGACTAGCGCGTTATCTTTCATGTAAACATCAGTGGTAGGCAAGCCGACCGAGCGCACTTGGCGCGGCATCCAGTTGTCGTCATTAAAGAAATGGCGCTGCAGGGCATCCATTTCGGCAAACGGGTCGAATCGAACGAGTTTACTCATTTGTATTACTCCTTTCGTTTATGATTTGGCGAGCTTTTGCTCTACATTTTATTGTAATTGGTTGGCACTCGCGTGTCAAGAGTGCCAAACATAAGCAGAATAACAGTAGTCTAGTGTGTCTCGAAGATTTCCCTGATTTTTCCACGGCAGTACATACGCTATATATAGCGGCACTATATATAGCGTATGTGTAGCTTTGTCTAAATACTGTACAATAGATGTATGGGATGGTTGCGTGATTTAATTTTTGGCGAGCCGGATGGTGATGACGAATATCTGGCGCGTCTTAATAATAATGATATGGCCTCGTCGCAAGATAATCGCGGCAGTAGGGACGAAAATAACTTTGATAAAGATATTTCAGAGGTTGCTGCGGATACTAGGAAGTCAGACAGTAAGCCTCAGCCCGATCAATATCACTCGGCTAACGGGCAAAAAGTGATTCCCGAGATAGAGGTTGAGCGCACCGAGGCGCATCCGTCGGGCGACAATAAGTACCTCGAGGTGTGGGCTCATATTCGCAACCATGCGAGCTTTGACGTGGAGCTTGATAAATATGAGATATTAGGGCAGCGAGGCGACTTGAATAAATTTCTCAAGCCAGGCGAGATTTTTGAGCTGCGTTTGTATCGCGGGCCGATGCCGCAGAGCGATTCAGTGCGTAAAATGTATATTCAGTACAAGATCGTCGGTACCGGTGATTACTTCCAGGCTGATCACATGATAGAGTATAAATATGAACAAGATAATCGCGGCAACAAGTGGTATATGCCAGACGAGCTGAAGCTGCTGCGGCCAGTCCGCGATATTTAGAAAGCAGGAAAGAAGTGAGAGTATTTTTTACAGACGGTAGTGCTAGCCCGAATCCGGGCCCAGGCGGTTACGCGGTAATTGAAAACGGCCGGCCGGTAGCTTTGGGCAGCGAAGACGGCCAGACGACGAATATTCGTATGGAGGGCATGGCGCTGATTGCAGCGATGGAGCTAGCTGGCGATGAGCCGTGCGAAATTCATAGCGATAGCGAATTTTGGATTAATGTGTTAACCAAGTGGGCGCCAGGCTGGGCTGCTAAAGGTTGGCGTAAAAAAGGCGGCGAAATTAAGAATCTTGATCTCGTGCAGCAAGCGTACGCGCTTTACCAATCGACGCAACCGAAGCTGTTTTGGGTACGCGGCCACGTCGGCCACGAGCAGAACGAGCTAGCGGATGAGTGGGCGAATAAAGCGCGGGCTGGCGTTCGTCTATAGCGAGAGTCTTGGTTGGTTTGCTATCGATCTAGATTTGGCGGGATGAAGCGTGTTATAATGGACTTATTAATAATTTAATATCCAGAGTGCGACGAGGGACTGGCCTGATGACTCGCCGGCAACCTGCTTTTGCAGCAAGGTGCTAATTCCAGCCTGCTTGACCAGGAGAGATATTGTCTTTGCAGCTCCTTTCTTGGCCTTGTAGCGGGGCAGATAGAAAGGAGTTTTTATGTCTGTAGAATCTAATAATCAAGCAGTATATCGTACGGCCGAGAGCGTTTCGCCGAAACATCCGGACAAGATTTGCGACCAAATCAGCGATGCTATTCTGGACGCGTATCTTGCCAAAGACCCGCAAGCCCGAGTGGCGATTGAAGCTTGCGGCGGCCATGGCGCGCTGTTCTTAACTGGCGAAGTATCGTCGAGCGAGCTAGTTGACGTCAAGCAGATTGCGCGGCGGCTGGCTGGCGACGACGTGGAAATTATTGAGCGGATTGCACGCCAGAGCCCAGAGATTGCTCAGGGCGTGGACGCGGGCGGTGCTGGCGATCAAGGGGTAATGATTGGTTATGCTTGCGCTGAGACACCAGAATTATTGCCGCTAGAGTATGCTTTGGCGCGGGCCTTGAATCGCTTTTTGTATGAGAAATGGCCGTATGACGGCAAAACGCAGGTGACGACTTATGGCGGCCAGATTGCGGCGATTGTCGCCAGCTTTCAGAATGCGCCGCACGACGAGCTGGCGGCTGCAGTGCGGCAGTGGTTTGCGCAGCAAAAATATGTGGCAGGTGATTTTGATGGCATTTCTCTGCATATAAATCCGGCAGGCGATTGGCAAATTGGCGGTTTCGCGGCGGACGCTGGTTTGACCGGGCGCAAATTAGCAGTTGATAATTATGGCCCGCGGATTCCGCTAGGCGGCGGGGCGTTTAGCGGCAAGGACGCCACTAAGGTCGATCGCAGCGGTGCCTATATGGCGCGGCGGGTCGCAGTTGATTATCTTAAAAAGTTTGCAGCTCAGGAAGTGTTGGTGCGCTTGGCGTACGCAATTGGCCACGACCAGCCAGTTGAGGCTACAGCGGTAGTTGACGGCGTTGAGCAGCCAATCGCAGGTTATGATCTCAGTCCAGCGGGTATTATTGATACGCTACAGTTGGCTCGTCCGCAATACGAACCAACAGCGCGCTACGGTCATTTTGGTAACGGCTTTGCTTGGGATAAGTAGTCCCGCGCCTTAAGTTGTATAATAAGGGTAGTGAAGCAAGATTTAGCCTTAGAAATATTATTGAGCGGCGAAAGCGCACTGCTGACCGGCCCGGCAGGAACGGGTAAGACTTTCGTGCTGAATCAATTCATCAACTTGAGCAAGGCTAGCGGCAAGTACGTCTCGGTGACAGCGACGACCGGGCTAGCGGCGACGCATCTGAGCGGCGCGACAATTCATGCTTGGTCGGGGATTGGCATCAGCGACCGCCTGCCAAATGGTTTTGCTGAACATGTTAGCAAAAGCCGGCGCGAGATTATCGAAAAAACCGATGTCTTGATTATTGATGAGATTAGCATGTTGCACGATTACCGCTTGGACATGGTTGACGAAGTTTGCCGTTTGGTGCGAAAACGAGTCGATGAGTCGTTCGGCGGCATCCAGGTGGTTTTGAGTGGCGATTTTTTCCAGTTACCGCCAGTTAATCGAGCGCAAGGCCGCGAGGGCGGTTTTGTAGTGAATTCATCGGCGTGGCGCGAGCTTGATCCGACGGTATTGTATCTGAGCGAGCAGTTTCGCCAGCGCGACGGCGATACGCTGCTAGAAATCTTGACGGCGATGCGGGCTGGCGATTTGCGCCGCCGCCATGCCGAACAGCTGTTAGAGCGGACCGAATATCAACCGCCAGCCGGAGCAGATCTGACAGAATTGCATACTGTGAATGTTGACGTCGATAGAATTAATCAAGCCAGGCTGGCTGAATTGCCGGGCGACGAGGTGTTTTATCAACGCCACACTACTGGTAGTAACAACTACGTTGATAATTTGCAGCGCAGCGTACTAGCGCCAGAGGTACTGACCCTTAAAATAGGCGCATTAGTGATGGCGGTCAAAAACGATCAGGCGCGGCGTTATGCTAATGGCAGTATCGGCATGGTGGTCGATTTCGAGCCAGCGACGGATTATCCGGTAGTGGAGTTTCGTAATGGCCGGACGGTGACTATGCAGCCTGATACTTGGGAGTTGCGCGATGGTACGCGCAAACGAGCTAGCATTAGCCAAGTTCCGCTGCGTTTGGCGTGGGCGATTACCGTCCACAAAAGCCAGGGTATGACACTGGATAGCGCGCGAATTGACCTCCGCAAAGCCTTTGTGCCGGGCATGGGCTATGTGGCGCTTAGCCGGGTGCGCGATATTGATAATTTGTATTTGACGGGTATTAATCGTATGGCTTTGCAGATGAGCGACGAAGCCTATGCTATTGACGAGCAGCTGCGCGCGCGGGCAGCAGATGATGCTAAAAAGTTCGCGCACTTACAACCAAAAGCCGACAAACGCGCGGCCGGTGAACTTAAGCCCGCCAAAAAAGTGAACAGTACTAATTCTAACTGGTCGGCTAAAATTGCTAAAATGCGCCAGACTTATCCTAATGCTTATAAACCATGGATTAAGGCTGATGACGATGAATTGCGCCAAATGTTCATTAACGGCGAAAGTATTGCTGCGATGAGCCAGAAACTCGGCCGCCACCATGGTTCGATCAAAATGCGCTTGCAAAAACATTTTGGCGAGGATGCTGTACAGTAAATAAACCAATATTAGAATAGCGCCTAATAATTGTAGTAGAATATATATCATGAATAATGACCAATCAACACCGGCTGATGACCAGCCGCCAGAGCCAACTGATATTTTCCTCTGGGCGAACCAAGCTGATGCGCATAAGGACGAGCTCGAAATCGACCTATTTCTATTTACGAAGGGCTACACTGTTTATGCCACTAATTACGCCAAGGAGCTCAAGGCGCAGCTCAAGGTGTTATTCCTTTACGACATGATTAGCCAGGTACAGACTGGTGCGGCTACTGGTATGATGGTGCGCGACTTTGAAGCGGCTGCTGCTGAGGATAATGTGTTGGAGCGTACTACCTTGGATCGAGTAGATCACGCGCAAGAGGTGATTGAGCAGATTCGCTACGGCGAGGAAACGCTAGAGGTGTTCCGCGAAGGCGACCATGAGTTCAAGAAGGTCAAGGGAATCGTAGCGCGTTTCAGCCGCCAGGGGGCCGAGCCGTTTTTTGTGGCTAAGATTTTACCGCAGTCGCAAGTGCTTAAAGGCGCAACCGCTTGGATGTATAACGGCGATTCGTTTCAACCGTTTAGCGCTGATGTCGGCCTGAAAATCACACCAGACAATCAAGTGTTGATTGCCGGCGGTGATATCTTTGCCTTTAACGAGTCGAAATTCATTCGTTTGTTTGGCTACGACGCTAAGCAGTTCGCTGTTGCCGAGGAAAAAATTGCTGAGATCGAGAAAAATTTTAAGTTAAAGTTCCCTGAAGGTATGACTTTCGATGCGTTGGTGCGCGATACTAAATCGTTAGTAACTAAGCTGCAAAAAGTCGATGTCGGTCTGGTGACGCAGGATCAGGTTGTTGAGCAAGCCGATGAGATGGGCTTGGAACTAATGACGGACGATGCGACGGGCGAGATTATTATCATGGATGCCAAGGATGCGGCGAAGTTTGTCAATCTGCTCAACGACGACTATATGACTAGCGATATGACTGGTGTCAAGTATGAATTAAAAGGCAAGAAGGAGCTGCGCGGCGATAACGAAGCGAGCACGCCAGAAGGGAAATAATGAGCGAAGAACATGGCGACAGCGGAGCAAAAATTGTAGTCATTGGAGGCGGCACTGGCAGTTTCACGCTGTTAACAGGTCTCAAAAAATACGTGTCTGATTTGACAGCGCTGGTCAATATGGCAGATGACGGCGGGTCGACGGGACAGCTGCGCGACGAACTTGGCGTGCTGCCGCCGGGCGATGTGCGGCAGTGCTTAGTAGCGCTGAGCGATAGCCCGCGGGTGCGTGATTTGTTTAATTATCGATTTGATGATGGTAGTTTGAAGGGGCATGCTTTCGGTAATCTGTTTTTGACAGCGCTCGAGAAAATGACTGGTAGCTTCGGTGAAGCGGTACAGTTGGCTAGCCAAGTTCTCAATATTCAAGGCAGGGTAATTCCGACAACTTTAACTGATATTACGCTGTGCGTCGAGAGTGCTTCGGGCGAGCCGATCAAAGGGCAATTCAAAATCGCGCATGCCGATATCGCTAAGCAGCCAAAGGTATGGTTAGAGCCAGAGGCAGTAGCGCACCCAGCAGCTGTCCAGGCGATCCTGGAGGCTGATATGGTGGTGATTGCACCGGGCAACCTGTATGGCAGTTTAGCGCCGGCGCTGGTGATTCGAGAAATCCAGGAGGCACTAGCGGCAACGTCGGCGAAATGTGTCTTTGTCTGTAATTTGGTTACTAAGCCTGGCCCGACTGATAATTTGAGCGTGGTGGATTTTGCTAGCGAGATTGAGCGTTTGGCGGGTAGCGAGTTCCTTGATTATGTGGTTTTTAACACCGATCAGCCATCGGCAGAACTGATGGATAAGTATGCTCATGACGGTGAGCATGTGGTTCAATATGATATCAGCGAGCTAAAACGCCAGCACTACGAATTCCGCGGTGCCAGCATTCTAGCAAAGAAAGTTTGGTCGGGCGCCCAGTCGAGTGACCCGATTGCAGCGGTACGCAGTTTTATCCGGCACGACCCTGACGCAGTAGCACGCCAGCTGATGCGGATATATTTTGCATAAGCAGCGTTTTCTGTCATGGCTGACCTCTATAGACGCTAGATATAGCGTCTATTTGCTTGTTGAAACGCTATAGTTTTCCACGTTTTTGTGGAAAAGTAAAGAAGTTATCATTTTTAGTAAAAAAGGTATTGCACAAGCATGATGAAACGTTGTATGATAAAGCTAGTGGCAAGACAAGAGATACAGTCTCGAGTCAAAACAAACACCACCGCGTAAAATAACAAAAGAAAGTAGGGTAGTCATGACTGACGCAGCTATTAGCCAATCTATGTACGGTAGAGCAGGCGTCTTGGTTCGTGTACCTGATGCTTACGTATCGCGGGCGACGCTGTCTTTGGGCGCGTAGCCGTATAGTTTGTGGTACTTTTACAATTCGAAATTGGACATCCTCGAGATCAACAACCTGATAGTGAGCAGTGGAATATCGACCCACGCTAAAATTGTCGAAAGTTCTTTCCTCTAACACAACACCTCCCAAAAACTCCACCTCACACACAAGTCTCTCAAAGGTATGCTAAATACGATATGAGTTGTTTGACAGCTCTTGATTTTAAGCATACTTGACTAAACTAAAACAAACACACCTATGCGAAAACAAACAGCTCGCTATCAGATTGGTGATCTCGAGTCCCTCGCCAGACCATATGGTATGATGGGGGAATGAGTATTAAAGAACATCCACCACTTCATGTTCCAGTATTACTTAATGACGTTGTGCGGCTGCTTAATCCTAAAGATGGCGAGAGTTATCTCGACCTGACGGCTGGATACGGCGGGCACGCGGGCGCCATTGTCGAACGAACGCATAATTATCGCGGAATGACTTTGGTCGATCGCGATGAATTTGCACAAGCAAACCTAGCGGCATTTGTCGGCAAAGGGGCAGAGTTAATACACGCTGATTTTGTCAGCGCTGCCCGGCGGTTGATTGCTATAGGCAAGCGGTTTGATATGATATTGATTGATTTGGGGGTGTCGTCACCACAGCTTGATAGGGCTGAGCGAGGATTTTCATTTTCGCATCGTGGTCCGCTGGATATGCGGATGGATCGGCGGCAAGCTTTAACTGCAGAGCAGGTGGTTAACACCTATTCGCAGGGCGAGCTGGAGCGGATTATTCGCGATTACGGCGAAGAGCGGCCAAATATTGCGCGGCGTTATGCTGCTGCGATTATTAAGGCTAGACCACTGGCGACAACTGAAGATTTGGCATCGGCTATCTTGAGGGCGCATGTCGGACGGCGCCAGCGAACGCATCCGGCGACACGTACTTTTCAGGCGATTCGGATTTTTGTAAACGATGAGCTTGAGCAAGTACGAGCGATTATGCCATTATTACCCGAGCTGTTGTCGCAGGGCGGGCGAGTCGGTGTAATTAGCTTTCATAGCCTGGAGGATCGTATCGTTAAGCGATACTTTGCCGAACAGGCCAAGAACGGCTACGAGGCGGAACTTCGTATCATTACGAAGCATCCTGTCGATGGAGCTATTAGAGATGTTCACAATCCGCGCTCGCGAAGTGCTAAGCTTCGTGTCGCTGTGAAAATATAAAAACAGAAAGGAAGATGTAGCATGACTCGCCGCATCCAAGTACAAGTCCAAGCCGACGTTCAGCATGACATCACTGTCGTGCGCCGCGCCGCTTAGGCAAAATAACACAACTCATAGGGCAGAGGAGCGTAATTTTCGTTTTTCTCCTAACGTTCCTCTGGCTTTTGAGTGTCAAAATAAATAACAAAAACGAATCCACCACATGTCATATTCACGAACTACACAATTTAATAGCCGGCGCCAAGGTAATTATGGGCGCAACCGCAATACAGTTGCTTTTGCATCGGCTATCAAACTCGGCCCGATTTCTAATGCGATTATTATTGCACTTCTCTTGACGCTGCTAGGTCTGTTATACTTAACACAAGCGGGGAGTGTTTCGGGCTATGATTATGAGTCAAATGACGTCAGTAATAAAATTTCGACGTTGACCGAGCAGAAGAGTGATTTGGCGGTTGAGAATGCTCGCCTAACAGCTCTGCAATCAGTTAAAGACAGCAGCGTTGCTCAAAGGATGGCTACCCCGGCTGATACTCAGTATGTAAGCAAATAGGAGTTCTAAGATCATGAGTGTATCGCCAACTCGTTTTATTCGACGCTCGAGAGTTGGCTTTTTGTTTGGTGTAGTTCTGGTCGTCTCGGCCATTTTTGTAGTGCAGCTTTTCGTAGTGCAGGTAGTGCGGCATGATTACTATGTAACACAGGCTGATAATGAGCAGATTAAGAAGTTCACGCTCAAAGCGCAGCGCGGCGAGATTTATGCTATGGATGGCAGCGACCCGAAGCCGCTAGTGATGAACGAGACAGTCTATAAAGTTTGGGCTGATCCAACACAAGTATCTGATAAGCAGGCGGTGGTAGATACGCTGAATAGCGTCGCTGGCGGCAACGTAGTTGATGGTTTCGCGGCGCTGATCGACAAAAAACCTAGCCGCTACCAAATTTTGACGAAATATATTACGCGGACTCAGGCTGAGTTAATCAAGAAGAAAAAGCTATCAGGTATTGGCTTCGAAGTTGGAACGCGCCGAGTTTATCCCGAAGGACGATTGGCCAGCCAGGTTTTGGGTTTTGTTAATCACGAAGGGAAGGGGGTGTATGGCTTTGAGCAAGCTAATAACCAAACTCTGTCTGGGCGCGACGGCATACTCAAAACGGTGACGGACGCCCGCGACGTACCACTGACAATTGGCGATAAGAATGTCCGCCAGCCGGCAGTAAATGGTCAGAGTATCGTCTTGACGATTGATCGTAACATTCAGGCGCAAGTCGAATCGGCGCTTGAGGCTGGTGCTAAGCGTAGTAAAGCCACTAGAGCAAGCGCTATCGTCATGGAGCCAAGTACTGGCAAAGTGCTGGCAATGGCTAATATGCCGACGTATGATCCGTCGAATATCAATACTTCTGACGTGTCGGTCTTTAACAACGATACGATTTCACATCCGTACGAAGCGGGCTCTGATGTCAAGACTTTCACGGTAGCGACCGGAATCGACAAAGGCGTTATCTCGCCGCAGAGTACTTACAACAATACTGGCAAAATCAAGGTTGAAGACATCACAATCAATAACGCCTCTAAAAACAGCTTCTTGAACGGCGACATCACTATGCAGACGGCACTGAACTGGTCGCTGAATACTGGTATGGTAACGATTGCGCAGCGGCTGGGAAATGGTTCTTATATTACTCGCGGCGCTCGCGATACGATTTATGATTACTTTTATAATCGTTTCCGGCTGGGGCAGCTGACTGGTATTGAGCTGGCGAATGAGGCGGGCGGCACAGTTATTTCGCCAGCACAGCAAGAAGGTAATGCCGTGCGTTACAGTAATATGGTGTTTGGCCAGGGTATGAATGTGACAATGCTGCAGGTGGCAAGTGGTTTTTGTTCGGTAGTTAATGGCGGCGTATATCACGCGCCAACGATTATTAACGGCACAATGGGCGATGGCGGCAAGTTTGCGGCTACGGCGGCGAAGACTAGCGCTCGTGCTATCAGCGAAGCTTCGTCGCAGACAGTGCGCGAAATGGTGCATCAGGCTCATTATGCGACATATAAGCCGCATGACGACTCGGAACGCTGGCTAGTCGGCGGCAAGACCGGTACTTCGCAGGTGATTGTTAACGGCAAGTACGATGATAACGAGACGATTGGTACCTATCTGGGTTTTGGCGGCGAATACGGCAAAATTCCGCGTTACGTTATCATGGTAGAGATAGCGGCAGACGGCCGCGGTATGGGCGGCGGCTCGGATGCCAAGCCTATTTTCAACGAGATATCCAACTGGATGATAAAATACTTAAAATTAGCCCCGAGAGAGTAGGGTAGGGAGTATAATGGTAATATGTCGATTGTAACTTTTGGAAACGAATTGAACTCGGTTTTTCTAATGAGCTTGATGGCATTTCTACTGGCGATGCTGCTAACGCCAGTATATACATATTTTGCTTACAAATATAAATTCTGGAAAACACAGCGTACAGCAGCGGTAACTGGCGAAAAACTCAAGATTTTTAACTTATTACATAAGAAGAAAATCGAGCGGCATATTCCGACCATGGCGGGAATAATTGCCGTAGTGGCGATTGTGGCGGTGACGCTGGCCTTTAATCTGGATCGAGCGCAAACTTGGCTGCCATTGGCGGCTTTGGTTGGCGGCGCGGTGATTGGTTTGATTGATGATATTTTGAATGTTTTTGGCTCTAACCGCAAGGATGCTGGCTTGCGTAGCTGGGTGAAATTTGCCATGATTATCGGCGTCGGGCTGGTGCTGGGCTGGTTTTTCTTCTGTAAGCTCGGCTACTCGTCGGTGCATATCCCATACGTCGGCGATTGGCAAATGGGCGCGTGGATTGTCGGATTGTTTGTGTTTGCGGTGGTAGCGACGGGTAACGCGGTCAATATAAGTGACGGCCTGGACGGTTTGGCGGGCGGTTTGCTGGTAATGTCATTTTCGGCATTTGGTGTGATTGCGCTACTGCAAGGCCATTTGAAATTAGCGGCGTTTTGCTTCACAGTGGTCGGCGCGTTGCTGAGTTATTTGTGGTTCAATATCTTTCCAGCGCGGTTCTTTATGGGTGATGTTGGCAGCTTTGCTTTTGGGACGAGCTTGGGTGTGGTAGCGATGATGACCAACACGCTGTTTTTGCTGCCGATTATCGGCATATTGTTCGTGGTCGAGGCTGGGTCGAGCTTGTTGCAGATGACCAGCAAGAAATTATTCCATCGCAAGATATTCCTGTCGGCGCCGATTCATCATCATCTGGAGGCATCAGGCTGGCCAGAGGCTAAAGTGACGATGCGTTTTTGGGTGATTGCTGGCGTGGCGGCGTTTGTGGGGATGTCGATGGCGATGACCGGGGGGCATATTGCTCCGTGATTGGCGCTCGGCATCGCGACAGGTATGCGCAATTTACCGACGGCAAAATCCAGCGTAAACACCGGCCTGATTATTGGTTAGTGTTATGTGCGGCGTTGTTGATGCTGGTAGGAATGATAATTGTTTATTCGGTCGGGCCGCAGTATGCTAATTTGCAGAATAGTGCTTATGGCAGCGATTATTCTAGTACGTATTTCTTTTTCAAACAGCTTATGGGTATTAGCCTGGCAGTTAGTGGTTTTGTACTGTTGATATTGGTACCGTTTGATTATCTCAAGAAGTATATTTTTCAGTTAATGATGATTGGAATTGGCTTATCGTTTTTGCTTTTTTTGATTGGAAATATTCTGCATATTGATGCAATAGCGCAGAACACGCTAGGCGCTTATCGCTGGTTTCACTTGGGACCAGTTAATTTTCAGCCGTCCGAGCTGCTAAAATTAGCAATGACTTTGTATATGGCGGTGTTTTTAGGTAAACGCTACCAAGAGGGTAAGATAAACGACTTGAAAGAAACAGTCTACCCAGCAGCGGCGCTGGTCGGCTTTTTGTTATTTATTGTCGTAGTGTTGCAAAAAGATATGGGCTCGGGGGTGGCGATAGCAGCGGCTGCGGCGTCGATATTTATGGTGAGTACGATAAGAATGAAAACTCTGATGCAAATTGCATTAGTGGGCGTGCTGTTTTTGGGACTCACGGCAGTAACGGCGCCGCACCGGTTGGAACGGATTACGACGTTTTTCGGAGCGAGTAAATCAGCCTCGCAAGACGATAACGATTATCATATCAAAAACGCAATGATTGCGTTGGGGACAGGCGGGTTAACTGGCCGCGGTATCGGCAAGAGTATTCAATCGACAGGCTACTTGCCAGAGGCAATTAACGATTCGATTTTTGCTGTAATTGGCGAGATTTTTGGTTTTGCCGGGACGGTGTTGGTAGTAGTGCTGTTTGCAGCTTTGTTGCTGCGGGTTTTGCGAGTTGCTGAATACTCGCCAGATATGACCAGGCGATTGGTAGTGGCGGGTATTTTTGGCTGGTTATTTGCGCACTTTTTCATGAATATTGCATCAATGATTCATTTAGCGCCGTTAACAGGTATAACGCTGCCGTTCTTGAGTGCTGGCGGCAGTAGTATGCTGTTTTCGGGCGCGGCTTTGGGGATTGTTTTCCAGTTATCGCGATATACTGCACATAAACCAATAGATATAGGAGGCCAAGATGCGGATATTAGCCGTAGGCGGCGGCTCGGGGGGTCACGTTACTCCAGTCGTCGCCGTGTTGCGAGAAGTTAAAAAACAGCAGCCAGATGCAGAACTGCGGTTTTGGGTTGACCGCAAATTTAGCAAGCAAGCGCGCAATGTTATGGCTAGCTTTGATAGCTCGGTGCGCGTAGATGTCATTGCTAGCGGCAAATTGCGCCGCTATCATAATCTTAGCGTTGTGCGTCAGCTGCTACGCTTACGGACAATTGTGTGGCCAAATTTTGTTGATGCGCTAAAGGTGTGCGTGGGTTTTGTTCAGAGCCTAGTGAAACTAATCGCCTGGCGTCCAGACGTGATATTCACAAAAGGAGGCTACGTTTGCATGCCAGTCGGTTTGGCGGCACATGTGCTGCGCATTCCACTGGTGATTCACGACTCAGACGCTCATCCAGGGTTAACTAATCGCGTATTGGCACGTTGGGCTGACCGCATTGGCACTGGCGCTCCGCTAGAGTATTATCCGTACCCCAAGGCGATTAGTCGTTACGTTGGCGTACCGATTCGCGAGGGATTTAAGCCGTACAGCGAGCAGCGGCGCCGCGTGGTTAAGGAAAAACTAGGATTTCCAAGTAACAGACCGTTAGTGCTGGTTACTGGTGGCGGTTTGGGTGCGGAACGGTTGAATAATGCTGTGACAGATACTATTAGCGAACTTACACAGTTCACTAGCGTAATTTTAATAACTGGTACTGGCCAGTATGCCGAGATTCGGCGGCGGTTGCCAGAGGATACATATCAAGTTAGAATTTATGATTTTGTTAGCGACGGCATGATTGATATGCTTGGTGCGGCTGATATTGTGGTAGCGCGAGCTGGTGCGACCACAATTCTCGAGTTGGCAGCGCTGGCCAAACCGACGATTCTGGTGCCGAACGGCTTTTTGACTGGCGGTCATCAAATTAAAAATGCTAAGGTGTATGAAGACAAAGGTGCTGTCAAAGTCATCGACGAAATGCAAATGGAAAAAACGCCGCAGTTGCTCGTCGACGAGATAAAAAACGTTATTGACGATCCCGCAGAAGCACGACAAATGGGGCAGGATTTTCTGTCGTTTGCGCACCCTGGTGCTGCTAAAGATATGGCTGATATGATTCTAGATGCTGCTAATAGCCGCCGAACGAACCCTGATAGCGCTGCAAAATGATATAATTAATACCACAAGCATGTTTGGTATGAGATCGAAAAAATCTAAATCTCGCCGCGCCGCACAGCCTGTGCGGCGCCGTGCTGTGGTTGATGATAACTCGCCTAGTGCGGGAACATTATTTCGGCGTAATCGTACCTTGACTGGCAGCCTCATTTCCTCGGTGCCTAGCCCTAATGAACAATCGGCTAGCTTGCAATCACCGCGCGTGCAGGCGCACAACCTGAAGCGCAAACGCCGCTCTATCCGATTAGCGTTGATTAGCGCATTAGTGCTAATTGCTGGTTTGGGGTGGCTGCTTACTCAGATTATTGTCGAGCCGAAAGTGCAAATTGTCGGCACTAGTAACGATTCAGAAGTACAAACTGCCGCTCGCGATTATGCAGCAGCCATACAAGATTACCTCTCTGCTAATCCCCTCGAGCGGCTGGCTGTAAATATCAATGCTAATAATCTTAGCCGAGCCATTCAAAGTAGATATCCAGAAGTGTCTAGCGTGTCGCCGCCAGCTAAAGGTGCTCTCTGGTCGGCCGATTTTTCGGTTAATTTGCGCTCGCCAGTGGTTTATTGGCAGTCTGGTAGCATGAAAGCTTATGTTGATAGCACAGGTGTAGTATTTGAACGTAATATCCTCGGCACGTCAGTTATCGCCGTCGAGGATCAAACTGGAATTCGTGCAAGCGTTGGCAATTCAGTAATTAGCGGCCGTTTCCTGCAGTTTATCGGTAAGGTTGTGGGACATTTCAAAGAAAACAATCTTACTGTTAATAAAATGATTCTGCCAGCTAGTACTACTCGCCAGTTGCTAGTCAGTCTCGACGGGGTGGGGTACTCGATTAAAATGACAGTTGACCGCCCAGCGGCTGGCCAAGTCGAAGACGCGGTGCGTGCCATCCGCTATTTAACGAACAGAGGAATAACTGCAGGGTATATTGATGTGCGGGTGAGTAGGCGGGCTTTTTATAAATGAGTAAGAAGCTTTAGATAGTAGGCTACTCTTGTATTGGTGGGTTATGTTCTACTTTTGTTCTATTAAGCAGCTAAAAAGGCTAGGTGAAAAAACTATATTAAAATATTGAAAATGCAAAAAGTCAAATAAAGCAGGCGAGGCGGGAAAAGTAGTAGGGGACAATATTTTTGAAAAAATGCAAATTTATTCTCATAGCGCTGAGATTTTTTCTGTGGATAACTTAAGTCTATAAACATGTGCTAATTACTACAATTTAAATTTCGAGTTTGTTTCGAGTGCGTGGACTTATATCTATAGAGCTGCTGGTTGGCGGTATTTTTATATAGCGAATAAATATAAAAAGTAAAAGTAAAAGTAAAAGTAAAAGATGACTCTAGTAGCGTGGTTAAGGCTCCCCATTTTAGACCAAGATTAATAAGCTGCGGCTTGTATCAAGTAAAACCGTTATTTGCGAACGTGATTAATCATCCTGACAACATAGATTATAAGACGTAAAACGGACATTGTGCGACGTTAGACTTTTGTATTGTTTTTTGATACGGTATTTTTATAAATAATTAATGGAGGTTTACCCTATGCAACCATCGACACAATTACCAGAAAATTTAAAGTCTCGCCTGTCTCGCGTGTATTTCGCGCAGCGTACGTTTACTGATGATTCCGGTAAATCCGTAGCCTACGAACGTCTTGTTTTGGAGGTTTTAATTAAGGATAAGCCGTTTAATCTTGAATTTAAGGTTTCGGATAAAGATAAAGCAATTTTATATTTGGCTGATGTCGTTGATCAGTCGGCTATGTTTTAGTTCGGTTTTTGTTCTTTGACCAGCCAGTAAGTCGTTAAACTGTACGGGTAATATTAACTTTAATGGAGGGTAATGCGGTTATGCTTCCAGTTTTACACGAAGCGTCGACGCCGAATACTGCGTTGTTGACGCCGGAGGTCGCTGGCAATATCTTTACTAGCATGTGGGGTGTTGTGTCTGCAAACTTTGCTGGTGTTGCTGTTTTGCTGGGCTCGGTTGCCGGTCTTATGATTGCAGCTAAGCTCATCAACGGTGCGCGTAAGGGTAAAGTACGCGTTTAGCTGAGTGGGGGTTTCCTGCGAGATTCCCCCACCCCTTTAGGATTTATATGGATACAATTTCGATTTACGATATCATTAATGCAATTCTCGGGTTTACCCGTGATTTGCTTGTTTATTTTTCACCGCTGATTGGTTTACTCGGGGGATTAAAGTTTTTAGCGGATTGGATTCATAAGTTAATTTTTGGCAAGAAAGTGTAATTTATGCCTGTAACACAAGAGTTTTTAATTAGATTATCTGCTTTTTGGTTATCTCTTATCGTTGGTTTTTTATTAGTAACTTGGTTAAGCGGTGAGCGTAGAGGTAACCGATGATATTCAAGAAAGTTGCAACTTTTCCACCACTCTTTATTTTCATTTTGGTTGCGATACTACTTTTATCATCGGTTACCTCTGTGGCTTATGCTTGGAAAAAGAGCGAACAACCACCTGCGGTGGAGTTCGATGCGCCTCTTTTGTCGTGGTTACGCCAAAATCCAAAATATAATAAAGAAAAGACACAGTGGTTTTTAATCGACAGGAATTGGCCAGGTTCACCTTTTGACGGCAAGCCAGGATTAGTTATTTCATGGTCTGGCAATTTTTACGATATGCATATTGTTTATGATTCGAATACGCAAGAGTATGTTATTGAAGTTTATTCACCTGTTGAGTATTATTCGTTAGCACATGGCGAAGTTTCATTTTTACGGCGTATTGATTATGGTACTTCGTGGGGTTCTGATAAATCTGATATTAAGGGTTTAACCATTGGTAATATTTATTGGTATAAAGTCGATAACAAAATTTCTCGTATTAATGAGGTAAATCCAAATCTTAGATTACCTCAATATGATATTAATAATATTACTGAAAAAAAGCGTTGTGAATGGCATGATTTCGCTTGCTGGATTGGTAATGGAATTACAGCTATTGGCGATTCGATATCTGAATTTTTTAGTGGTTTCGTTAAGGTTGTGCAAAATTTGATGGAGTTTTTAGGTCATTTATTTATTCCAGGCGACGAAAATCTATTTGTTAAGGCCTTTTATAATCTTAACGATTATATGCATAAAAAGCTTGGTTTTTTAACGTATCCATTCGATTTTGTAGCGTCGATTATGAAGACGCTTATGACAGTAGTAGATTCAGATAATAAACTTGAATGGCATTGTGTTGGTGGCTCTGTTCAAGATGTTGTTTGTAGTGGCTTGTGTGCGCCGAAAGTTTTTGGTGATTTTGATTTGTGCTTGAAATTTACAAATCTTGAGCGTATGTTTCCAGCTTTGTGGGTTTCAATTATTTTTATCGTTAGATTTGTTGTAGTTGTTGGCTTGGTCGAGCTAATGCGTGTTAAATATTATAGTATTGTGAGGTTATGAGATGATTGTGTTTATTATTGTCGCAGCTGTTGCGTTATTAACGGTTGTGTTTGTTGCTATGCCAGATTTGCCGGCAACGCCAGAGTTATTAATATCTATGCAAGAAGCTTTTAATGGTATTTTATTAAACGCTATTCAATTTATAAGATATTTTTTGACGCCACAGTTGACATTTGTATCGTTGGTGGTTATTATTGGTGTTTTTGCGTCTGAGCCGATTTATCATGGCATTATGTGGATATTACGTAAAATTCCAGTATTGGGGATTAAATAGTTATGTTTTTGGATTTTATTAAAAAGTATCGTAAAGTTTATGTTTCTGCTTTTATTGACGATCAAAAAGAAAAGCGCGACCGTGATGTATTTCGGCCGAGTGGTTTCCAGGTTTATATCGGTCGCCAAGGTTCTGGTAAGACGATTTCGGCGGTTCGTCATGTTTTGGAGTTGAAGAAGTGTTATCCGAGGGCTGTCGTTGTGACGAATTTGAAGCTTAACGTCTCGTGGACTTATCGCGAATTTTCAACCGTTGATGAGTTGATTGAGTTGTTGGTTGAGGTTCAGAACGGTAAGTATGGTGTTGTCTATTTGATTGACGAAATTCATACATATTTTAATGCGCTCGATAGTAAAGGTATACCGTCGTGTATATTTACAGAGATTTCACAGCAGCGAAAGCAGCGTAAGTTAATTATTGGTACAAGCCAGCTGTTTATGCGTATTGCAAAGCCGTTTCGCGAGCAGTGCGATAATATGATTAGCTGTGATACTTGGTTTGGTGTTTTTACTCGCAACAGGGCGTATGACGGTATGACTTTAGAGGTTGATTATGATGGTAGTTTGATTGGCGATATCAGACGAAAAGGTTATTTTTGGCATGATAGAGAACTGCGAAACTCATATGATACGTATCAAAAAGTAATATCAGCAAAAGACCAAATGATGTCATTCGATCAGGTCGTACATTATGATGGTAATCGTAGAAAGAGGCGATTTTAATGAGCGATAGCCGTGCAAAGCGCAGCACCGCCGACTTGTTCGGCGGTTGCGTCGTGCGCGCCCTCCACCACGGCAGGCGCACGACGCGCTTTGCTATTTTTGATGGATTTACGTAGGTTTGCCCCGCTTGCGGGGCTACTTGATACAGGGACATTTAACAATCTTTTTACGGGGGTAAGGGTGAACGACAATCAACCGATTTATAACATCGTTAAGGAGTTTCCAGATATGTATATTGTGCAAGTTTTAAGCAAGCCTAAATTTAGGCTACCACCTGCCCTTTCTGGTCGTAGAAAAAATAAAACTGTCGATGACATCGAGCAAGATATTGCGCGTTCGGTTCGTCGTAGTCGTCGAGTTATTAACGATTATGTGCTTATGAATGATTTTGATTTATTTATCACTTTTACGTTTAATCCGAAGAAAGTTAATCGCTACGATTTAGATTTATGTTTTTTGCGTATGCAATCGTGGCTTTGGAGGCAGCAGCGTGCGTATTCTGAGCCATTTCGCTATATTATAGTACCCGAAAAACATAAAGATGGTGCGATACATTTCCATGCATTGTTTGGCGGTTATCAAGGCAAATTAAAGAAAACTAAGGTTATACAGAATAATAAGCGAGTATATAACCTATCAAGCTTTCGTTATGGTTTTACGAATGCCCAATATCTCGATGATGACAAGTTAAAAACTGTCGCTTATTTATGCAAATATATTACTAAAGATATGGTGCTCGTGTCTAATCGTCGGAGATACTGGTGCAGTAAGAATTTATTAAAGCCGGAGAAATACTATAATGGTGTCGAGGAGTTAGATATTAAACTTGATGTAGCGAATCTTGAGTATCAGAATAAGTATCTGGCGTTGTATCAGATTCCAAAAGTGGCGAAACTTTTTGATTGATGTCGTCGGGTGTGTTCCACTCCCCCGTTTTGAAATGTATAAGTGGTAATTTTGCTTGCTTAAATATTTCGTTTACTAATTCGTCGCGTTCTTGCCGGTCGTGCCGTTCGTGCGATGAGTCGTCGAGCTCGATACCGAGAAGCGGTTGAAAAGTGCCACGGTCGATAATTAAAAAGTCAATCGATTTTCCGTTTATAACCGAAAACGCGCCTCGCCAGTTTTGACCGTATATAGTGTGGTCAAAAATCATACTGAGGTGCGCTTGCGGTATGATAATATAGTTGTTATGCAAAGCAGAGGTGAGTTTTTTATAAAAATTCTCCTCTGCGGTTGTCATGACGCTTTTTCTGACTTTGTAATTATATTTTAATAGAGGTTTTTGGTTGTCATGACGCTTTTTCTGATTGTTGGTTAATAATTTTACTAAGACTATTAAAAGAATTATTGTTATTAAAATTTCCATAAATGTATTATACCATGTTGTATATTTTACATTTTATTTTAACTATAATTATTGGAATTATCTCTGTAATAAACTTGATGTTTGTGTGGTTTTTTTATAATAATTATCTTGAAAATTTCGACCACCAAAACGATATTATTTTTAATCTTTTGAATAAAAGCGTTCTTCATAAAGAAAAAAAATCTTATTCCGATTATCAATCCTTATTATTAAATGATATTTTAAGTTTGGAGCAAAACTATTTTGAGGCTATTTTATCGTGCCTATATCAAGCTCTTAACTTGGTTTTTTCATTTTTGGCAATTTTATACATTCAGCCGTTTTTCTTACCTGTTATTTTGGTTATATGTATTCTGCCGATTTTATTTCCTAGATTGACACAAAATAAACTTGAACTCTTGCAAAAAAATAAATCCGAAACCCGTTCATTTTTTATAAAAAAATTAAGCGATGTATTGAACGGTTTTAGAACAATTAAAATGTATGGAGCTGAAGCAGCCGGTGTAAAATATTCCAATGATTCAAATTATGATTATACCCAAGCCGAAATAAAACTTGCAAAGCGTGAAAATCTTATTATGTCATCAGCTTTCGGCCTAGGGCTTTTAATTATTCTTTTGACATGGGTTTCAGGGGCGTTTTTTATCAGAGCCGGGCTTTTGACTTTTTCCGGTTTGATAGCTCTTACCAAAATTGCCGAATCAATTGCCGGGCCTTTTCAAATTATAGGT
>ENA-OWLX01000187-OWLX01000187.1-metagenome-genome-assembly--contig:-NODE-187-length-20606-cov-6.499100_pt1 | contig 20606 bp, 21 predicted proteins | sample MGYA00245351_ERZ651106 | MGnify/ENA primary metagenome ERZ651106 (study PRJEB26857, sample SAMEA4031768) | metagenome | biome: human; feature: oral; material: saliva | place: Philippines | collected 2014... | reverse complement strand
CAGATAAGCCTAATGAGAAGCCAAAGAAGCCGGACACGGGAGATCATTCAGACATTATGATGCAATTGATCATGATGATGGGATCACTGCTTGGAATAGTTCTTATTGCAAGAAAGAAAATTAAAGCTTAATATTAAACATGATAATGAAAAATACCGAACATTTTTGATACGTTCGGTATTTTCTTTTAAAAGAGTTTTTGCTTATTGTATTTTAAATTCTTATATGTTATATTCATGACAGATGTCAAGACATATAAGAAGGAGAGTTTTATGAGGGATTTTTTTAAGAGAAAGAATATTGAAATATCATTGAAACGTTATGGAATAGATGCTTTAGGGGCAATGGCACAAGGTTTGTTTGCTTCCTTGCTGATAGGTACTATTATAAGCACTTTGGGAACGCAACTGAATATTCCTGTTTTAAAAACTATAGGAAGTTATGCTATGAATGCTACCGGAGCAGCGATGGCTATTTCTATAGGATATGCTTTAAAAGCACCTGCCTTGGTTTTATTTTCATTAACTGCGGTAGGAATTGCTGCAAATACATTAGGAAATGCTGGAGGACCTTTGGCAGTTTTATTTGTAACTATTTTAGCGACTGAATGCGGTAAGCTTGTATCTAAAGAAACAAAAATTGATATTATAGTAACTCCGGCTGTTACTATTTCTGTAGGTGTTCTATTAAGCTTATCTTGTGCCCCTTTTATTGGAAAGGCGGCATCTTCAATAGGAACAGCAATTATGTGGGCTACTGATCTTCAGCCGTTTTTAATGGGTATGATTGTGTCTGTTCTTGTCGGTATAGCATTGACATTGCCAATCAGTTCAGCCGCTATCTGTGCAGCCTTATCTTTAACCGGACTGGCTGGTGGAGCAGCTTTAGCCGGCTGCTGTGCTCAGATGATTGGCTTTGCTGTCATAAGTTTTAAGGAGAATAAATGGGGAGGATTGTTTGCTCAAGGGATTGGAACCTCTATGCTTCAAATGGGAAATATTGTTAAAAAGCCTATTATTTGGTTACCACCGATTATTGCTTCAGCTATTACCGGTCCGCTTGCTACATGTTTCTTTAAGATTAAGATGAATGGACCGGCTATCTCCAGTGGAATGGGAACCTGTGGAATGGTAGGACCTATTGGTGTTTATACCGGCTGGATACATGATATTGCTAAGGGAGCAAAAGAAGCGATTACTATATTTGACTGGACCGGACTATTATTCATTAGTATTGTTCTTCCGGCAGTCATTACATATATAATTGCTAGAATATTTAAAAAATACCATCTGATAAAAGATGGTGATTTAAAACTGGATTTATAATGGTTATTTAAAGGTTAGAAAGTCATGTTTTAAAGATACCTGAGTAATAGAATAATAGGCTTTATTTAAAGCGGTTAAATCAAAGACCAGAGAGTTATCCGGCTGTTTATATTCATGAATAAGTGTTAAAAAATCATGATTATCAATTAAACAGGAATAGTGTAAAGCCCAAGAAAGATTATGATTAGTCTTTTTGATTATCAGCTGTTTAGAATGATTATTTAAAGCCATAATCATAAAATAAGCAGCTATTGTCTTTTTTAACAAATCAGCATTTTTAGAAAGAATATATTTCTTTGACTGTTTATTAAATAGAGTCTTAAGATCACTTTCCAAATAATCAATAGTCTGATAAGTATAATCAAGATATTCCAATTCACTTAAATAATCGATTATAACATTTATAACTTTTATACCTTCAGCACCTAATCTTTTTTTAAAGCCATCTAGGTTATCATTATATTCACCGGTGTTAAGTTCATGATATAAGTCAAACATCATTTTAACTTGTGGATTATAAAAATTCATACAAATCTCCTTTTTATCTACAATAATATAAAATTTTAAAAAATAAGCAAGAAAAAGAAGTATTCAAACAATAAACATGTTAGAATAATAGTAATGACAGGAGGATATGGGATATGAGAATATTATTGTGCTGTAAAGCAGGTGTGACTTCTAATATGTTTGCGGCCGCCTTAAAAGATGAAGCATCAAAGAAAGGACTGGAAGTCTTAGTGTGGGCAGCGGCAGAAACAGCCGTTGAATATTCTATTAATCAGGCAGATATTGTGCTGGTAACACCACAGTTAAAAAGCTCACTTTCTAAGTTTGAAGATCTGGCTGACGGAGAGACACCGGTCTTACTGATTAGTGATGATGATTTCACACAGTTTAATGCAGAAAAAGTATTAAAGGAAGCACTGGATGTAAAGAAAAAATGAGACTGTTGAGAATTTTTGGGCTATGCCTGAAAATTCTCTGCTTTTAAGGAGTTAAATATGCGAGTTGAAGAAGAACTGTTTTTGAGATTAGTTCCTATTACAGATCGATTAATCAAATATGGATTTTCTTTAGATAAGGGTATTTATTCTTATGAAAAGAATATTATGAATAATGAATTTAAAGCAGAAATATTGATCAAAAAGGGTAAGGTTTATGGAAAGGTTATTGATTTATTTTCTGAGGATGAATATATTCTGATTCATCAGAATCATCCGGGAGTCTATGCTTTAAAAGTTAGAGAAGCATATATAGAATTATTAGATGACATTGCCTTTCATTGTTTTAAGAAGACACATTTTATTTTTAACCAGTCTAGAGAAATAGAAGAGTATATTAAGGATAAATATCATAGAGAACCTGATTTCTTATGGGATGATGATAAAAACGCCGTCTTTCGTCATGAAGATCATAAGTGGTTTGGTATTATTATGTCAGTTGATTATTCTAAATTTATCCAAAAAACCGGATTGTGTGAGGTATTAAATATTAAGATTAATCCATTAGATAAAGATAAATTGCTTAAAGCAGGTCTTTACGAAGCTTATCATATGAATAAGAAATCATGGATTTCTATTATTCTTGATGGAAGTATTTCTAATCAACTGATTTATCAGCTGATTGATCAGTCTTATCGCTTAACGGATTCTCATAGAGAGGAAATTAAAGAATGGATTATACCGGCTAACTCGTCATTCTTTGATGTAGAAGAGTATTTGGATGCTCATAAAAGAGCAGTGTGGAAACAGTCTAAAGGTATTCAAAAGGGAGATATTCTCTATATTTATTTAAGTGCTCCTTATTCATGTATTATGTATCAATGTTTAGTTATAGAAGATCATGTAGAAAATGTTTTGGAATCCCATCATATGGGAATATATATTGATATAATTAAGAAATATAAAAAAGGAGATTATTCATTCTCATTTATAAAAAACTATGGTGTTAAGGCGGTCAGGGGACCAAGAAGTATGCCTAAGATATTAAGTGAAATTATTAATAAACAAAAAAATTGAAGCTTTCTTTCTTTTTTTATATACTGGCTAAGGGGGGATTTACATGGATAATAAAATTAATGACATAGTTAATCTGATTTTAGATGACTATCATAAAAGTGATTCAATTATTAATACAGCTGATTTTTTTGATCAGCCTGATACAGATATTATTATTAATATGATTGATAAACTGATACAGATTATTTTTCCCGGATTTTTTAATGATCGTAAATATAAATTTTATAATTTATCTTCACAGCTGACAGTTATTCTGGAAGATGTTATGTATACAATGACAAAACAGATTGCTATAGCAATCAGACAACTTCCTGAATATCAGGAATGTGAGCAAAGATGTATTGATGAAAAAGCAGAAAAATTAAGTATTGAATTTTTTAAACAGCTTCCTAATATTAGAAAATATACAGAAACAGATGTTGAAGCAGCTTTTGATGGTGATCCGGCAGCTTTTAATAAAAATGAAATTATTTTAGCTTATCCGGGATTATATGCGATTACAGTTAATCGTTTAGCTCATGTCCTTTATACACTTAATATACCAATATTACCTCGTATTATGACAGAACATGCTCATTCTTTGACAGGTATTGATATTCATCCCGGAGCAGTACTGGGAAAGTATTTCTTTATTGATCATGGAACCGGCATCGTGATTGGCGAAACAACAATTATTGGAGACAATGTAAAAGTATATCAGGGAGTTACTTTAGGAGCTCTTTCTACAAGAGGAGGACAGAAATTAAAGAATGTCAAACGTCATCCTACAATCTGTGATAATGTGACTATTTATTCGGGCGCTTCTATTCTAGGTGGTGAAACAGTAATAGGAGAAGGTTCAACAATAGGTTCAAATGCTTTTATTACACAATCCATAGATTCACAATCAAAGGTGTCTATTAAGACACAAGAATTGAATATTCGTTCAGGAAAGAAGGATCTGGATGATGATCAAAATTGGTTCTATATTATTTAATGTATTAAAAAAACAGGTACAAGCACCTGTTTTTTTAATACATATCTTTTAAGAATGCTTTATAGCCTTTAACAGCTTCATAAATATCAGCTTTACTTGATACTTCACAAGGTGAATGCATACATAGTACGGCCAAACCTGCATCAATAACTTCCATGCCATAATTTGCAGTAATATAGGCAATAGTGCCTCCTCCACCAATATCAACTTTTCCTAATTCAGCTGTCTGGAAAGCAATCTTATGAGAGTCCATTACATTTCTTACTTTAGCCATATACTCAGCATTTGCATCATTGCTTCCTGATTTACCTCTGGCTCCTGTAAACTTATTAAAAACAAGCCCTTTGCCTAAGAAAGCAGCATTTTTAATTTCAAAGGCATTCGCATATAAAGGATCATAGCCGGCACTGACATCACTTGATAACATAGTTGAGTGGGCAAGGCAGCGACGAACGGAGATATCTTTTGTATAGCCCATAAGATTTAAGATTTCCGCTGTTGTATTCTCAAAGAAACGTGAATGCATACCGCTGGCACCGACACTTCCTATTTCTTCTTTATCTACTAATAGAGTACATCCGGTTCTTTTAAGATTATTGCTTTCCAGCATCGCAAATAAAGAAGTGAAAGCACAGATACGATCATCCTGACCATATCCTAGAATCATGCTTTTATCGAACCCTAGATCTCTTGCTTTTGAAGCAGGAACAAGTTCTAATTCAGCAGATAAGAAATCATCTTCTTCAATATCATATTTTTCTTTCAATAGCTTTAAAATATTAGCTTTAATAGGATCCTTTTCTTCATCCTTTAATAAAATAGAACCTACCAACAAATCTAGATTCTCGCCTTCAATAACTTCAGAAGCTTTCTTTTGTAGCTGTGAAGCAGATAGATGAATAAGCAGATCAGTAATAGTGAATACAGGATCATTATCTTCTTCACCAATGCTTATATTGATGACTGTTCCATCTTTTTTAACAAATACACCATGCATTGAAAGAGGGATTGTAACCCATTGATATTTCTTAATTCCTCCATAATAGTGAGTATCTAGATAAGCAAACCCTTCTTTTTCATAAAGAGGATTCTGTTTTATATCAATACGTGGAGAATCAATATGAGCACCTAATATATTCATTCCCTTTTCAATATCATCTTCACCTAAATGATATAAAGCAACTGTCTTTCCGTTATAACAGGCATAGATCTTATCACCTGAAGACAGCCGCTTATTTTCTTTGATGGCTTCATCTAAATTAATATAGCCATTTTCCTCAGCCATCTTAATAATAAGAGAAGCACATTCTCTTTCTGTCTTTCCTAAATCAAGACATTCTTTATAACGCTCTGATACTTTATTCATTTCTTTAATATCAGCATCATTATAGTTTTCCCATAAAGTTTTTCTTTCCATTTTAACAATTCCTTTCATATCAATCATTTTAAACATTTACCTTATTGATTTCAACTGATAAGATAATAGTATTATTAAGTATCACTGCTTTATAGGTTAATAGATCGGACTATAGTGATAATTATAAAAATAAAATAGTAAAAACAAAAGAAAGTGAATGTTGAAAGATTTAATTATTATGCTTCTTTTAGACAGAATTTGATGGTTTTGCATTTACAAAGTATGATCAGATAGGAGGAACATATTCTGTGATGATTTATACTTTATATGTGTCTGTTCATAATTTTGCAGTTCTTTTAGAATATTCAAATTTAAGTGAAGCTAATCAGCCAAGTGTTTATATAAGTCAGTTATCATAGAGAAAGAGATCTAAAAAATTATCTAAAGAAGAAAAAGATATTTTAAGTCTGTCTTATTTAGATAAGATAACCGAACTACAGACAGAACTTCATGAATCGGAACTGAATTCTCCTATTATTTATGTTCCTGAAAAATTTACTGATAGCAGTGAACCTGAAATTTATGGAATTATCAGTAATTGATAATTCTTTTTCTTTAGAAAGAAATAGTGTATAATCGTGAAGAAATGAGGTAACAGGATGAGTCTAGTAACATTAAAGAAGGATAAAGGTCATAGCGTTAAGAATGGAGGATTATGGATTTATAATAATGAGATAGAGAATATTTCAGGAAGATTTATAAATGGCAGTATAGTAGATATAGAAGATTATGATCATCGATATATTGGTAAAGGATATATTAACCATAATTCAAAGATTAGAATACGTCTTTTAACGAGAAACAAGGATCAGAAAATAGATGATGATTTCTTAAAAATGAGAATTCGAAAAGCATGGGAATATCGTAAGAAAACCGTAGATATATCAAGCTGTCGTATTATTTTTGGTGAAGCAGACTTTTTGCCCGGATTTGTTGCTGATAAGTTTGAAGATGTATTATCTATTCAGTCGCTTACATTAGGAATGGAAGCACTAAAGCTTAAATTAACAGCTTTATTAAAAGACGTTTTATTAGAAGATGGAATAAAAATCAGAGGTGTTTATGAACGCAGTGATGCCAAGGAACGTACTAAAGAAGGATTAGAAAGAATAAAAGGATTTATTGGTGAAAGCTTTGATACCAAGGTAAAGATTAAAGAGAATGGTATTTCTTATATTGTCGATGTGGAAAATGGACAGAAAACAGGGTTCTTTTTAGATCAGAAATATAATAGACTTTCTATTCATTCAATAGTAAAAGATAGTGATGTACTTGATTGTTTTACTTATATAGGTACTTTTGCTTTAAATGCCGGAGCGGCAGGAGCGAAGAGTGTATTAGGAATAGATGCCAGTGATCTTGCGGTTTCTCTAGCAAATGAGAATGCTAAGCTTAATCATTTAGAAGATAAGGTAAAATTTGAAGTTCACGATGTTTTTGATTATCTTCCTGAACTAATTAATGCAAAGAAAAGCTTTGATGTGGTTATTTTGGATCCTCCGGCATTTACTAAATCAAAGAATTCCATTAAAAATGCTATGAAAGGATATCGTGAGATAAATCGAGAAGGATTAAAGTTGGTAAGAGATGGAGGATATCTGGTAACATGTACATGTTCTCATTTCATGGATAATGAAAGTTTTAAGAAAGCTATTTACCAGGCTTCAAAGAGTATTAATAAACGTTTAAGACAGGTGGAATTTAGGCAGCAGTCACCGGATCATCCTATATTATGGTCAGCAGATGAATCATCTTATTTGAAATTTTATATTTTTCAGGTAGTGAATGAAAAATGATACGAATGCTTATTTGTTGCGGGGGAGGTTTTTCTTCCAGTTATCTCTCTGTTAGAATGCAGAAAGAAATAAAGAATAAGCATTTGGAAGACTATTATCAGATAGATTTTCAGAGTTTTTCTTTAATTGAAGAAAAGATGGATAACTATGATGTTATTTTGTGCTGTCCACATCTCAGAGTATCTTTAGAAATATTCTTAAAAAATCATAATCCTTCAGTTCCTTTCTACCTTATTTCTCCTCGGATTTATGGCAGAATGGAACTGGATGAGATAGTAACAGATGCTTTAGATATTATAGACCTATTTAAAAATAGATCTGCTAATCCGGTTTATTTTCCGGGTGAAAATAATATTTTAACAGTAAAAAGATATAAAGCTTATCATCATGTTCATAAGGGCTTTTAAAGCCTTTTTCTTTTTATGTACATTTTAAGACAAATCAGAATGTCTATGATAATATTATGAAATAAATGAGGAGAAGGTTATGGGGTTTAAAAATAAAGTATCACTAATTATGAATTTTATTAAAGGTAGTAAAAGATATTTTATAGCGGCAGTAATGTTTGTATCACTTGCTTCTTTATTTGATTTGATTAATCCTAAGATTATTGGTTTTATCGTTGATTCTATTATTGGGAATAAGCCTTCTTCTATGTCATTTATATCAGTAAGTTACTTTAAGTCTCATTTTTATATGCTTGCCTTGATAATTATCTTTATTGCCTTAATAGGTGCATTATTCAGATATCTATTTAATCTGACAAATTCTATTGGTGCAGAAAGATTTACTGAGAATACGAGGAATAAATTATTTTTTCATATCCAGCATTTACCTTTTAGCTGGTATAGTAAAAATAGCACAGGAGATATTATTCAAAGATGTACAAGTGATGTAGAAACAATAAAACGATTTCTTTCTGAACAGCTGACAGGTATGTTTAGAATTATTGTTATGCTTATCTTGTCTCTTTATTTTATGACTCAGATTTCTTTTTTGTTGACGGCGGCGGCAGGAATCTTTGTTCCTGTGATTGTGTTGTATTCATTATTTTTCCATAATAAGATTGGGAAAACTTTTGAAATTGCTGATCAGCAGGAAGGAAAGCTATCCTCTATTACTCAGGAGAATCTGACAGGGGTTCGTGTTGTTCGCGCTTTTGGCAGAGAAAAATATGAGAAAGAACGATTTGAAAAGCAGAATGATATCTATACCAATGCATATATGAAACTATCAGTTATCTTGTCAGCTTTCTGGGCAATGGGTGATGGTATTTCCGGTTTACAGGTCATGACTGTTGTTATATTAGGTGCTGTTTTTGTGATTAAGGGCTCTTTAACTGCCGGCAGTTACATTGCTTTTATTTCTTATAATGCGATGCTGGTATGGCCGGTAAGAAGACTGGGACGTGTTATTTCAGAAATGAGCCGGGCAGGTGTTTCTATTGAACGTATTCTTTCTATTATGAATTCACCTCTAGAAAGCGATCAGCTTCATTCTATTAAGCCTTCATTATTTGAGGATATCTCATTTCATCATGTTTATTTTAAATATGCTCCTGATCTTCCTTATGTCTTAAAGGATATTAATTTTACAATTAAAAAAGGATCTACTGTGGGAATACTAGGAGGGACAGGGAGCGGTAAATCTACATTAATGTATTTATTGGATGCTCTTTATTTGCCTTCTCAAGGTTCTATCACAATAGGTGGATATGATTTATCTGCTATTGATCGAAGTTATTTGAGAGAGAATATCGGAATGGTTTTACAGGAACCTTATTTATTTTCACGTACAATTGAAGAAAATATACGTATTGCTAAGAGGGAAGCAAGTATTGAAGATGTAAGAAAAGCTTCTCGTATTGCCTATTTAGATGAAGCTGTTCATCACTTTTATCAAGGTTATCATACATATGTAGGTGAAAGAGGAGTTACATTATCAGGCGGACAGAAACAAAGAGCTGCTATTGCTCAAATGATTATTAGAGAATCTCCTATTATGATCTTTGATGATTCTTTATCTGCAATTGATAGTGAAACAGATAAAAAGATTAGGGAAGCATTAGAAACAAAGATGGATAATGCAACAGTTATTCTTATTAGTCATCGAATCTCTACTTTAAAGAATGCTGATCAGATTATTGTTTTAAATCATGGTGTTATTAAACAGATGGGAAATCATAAGCAATTATCTAAAGAAAATGGAATTTATCAACAAATCTGTAATATACAGGAGGGACATTATGAATAAACATCCATATTTTGGTATACCGGCTATTCTTGTTTACCTCAGAAAATATTATAAGGCAATGATAGAAATGATTATATTGGGAATATTATCGTCTGTTTTAGATAGTGTTTATCCTTTATTTAATCGTTATGCTTTAGACCATTTTATCGGCTTAAAGACATTGGATACAATTACTTATTTTACTATGCTGTATATCTTTTTATTAGTGATACAGGTTATTATTAATTATGTTTCCAGTTATCTTTGTGCAAAATTGGAATTGGATGTAGGCAGAGATTTAAAGAATATATCTTTTAGTCATTTACAGAAATTATCTTTTTCATATTTTAATACCAATAATGTAGGCTATATTCATGCAAGAGTAATGAGTGATACAGATCGTATAGGAACGGTAGTTTCATGGCGATTGATGGATTTTGTCTGGAATTTTGCTTATATCTTATCTGTCTTTATTGTAATGATGATTATTAATATCAGATTAGCTTTTTACTTATTTATGCTTATTCCTGCTTCTGTTTTATTAATTATGTTTCTTCAGAGGCATTTGATTGCTTTAAATAGAAAGATAAGAGAGATCAATTCAAGAATATCGGGCAATTTTAATGAAGGCATTATGGGAGCAAAGACAATTAAGACATTAGTGGCTGAAAAAACTATTCAGGATGATTTTGAAGAAGATACTTTAGAAATGCGTAAGACAAGTATTCATGCAACTCATTATTCAGCTCTTTTTACGGCGACAATCACGATTATGTCGTCTATTGCTTTAGCTGTTGTCTTATGGCAAGGAGGACTTCTTACTAAAGAGAATCTTATGAAAATAGGGACTTTATCAGTTTTTATGTCCTATGCTTTAGGTATGATAGAACCTATTCAATATATTATTGAAGTTTTCTCATCATTGATCCAGACTCAGGCGAATATTGAACGATTTACATCATTAATAGACACAAAGAGTGATGTTATAGATAGTGAAGAAGTAATTAAGAAATATGGTGATATTTTTAATCCTCATCAAGAAAACTGGGAAGATATTAAAGGAGATATAGAATTCAAAGATGTTTCATTTCGCTATCCGGATGGGCAAGAGATGATTCTTGAACACTTTAATCTTAAAGTGCCTTATGGGACTCATGTTGCGATTGTAGGAGAAACAGGAGCAGGCAAGTCAACATTGGTTAATCTTGTCTGTCGCTTCTATGAGCCAATCAAAGGACAAATTCTTATTGATGGCAGAGATGTTAGAGAGCGTTCACAGGGATGGCTTCATTCTCATATTGGCTATGTTTTACAGACACCTCATTTATTTTCCGGAACAATTAGAGATAATTTAAAATATGGCTTGCCGGCTGCGTCTGATCAGCAAATTTATCAAGCATTAGAATTAGTCAGTGCATCCCGGTGTGTAGAGAAAATGGGTAATGGTTTAGATGCGGAAGTAGGAGAAGGAGGAGAACTCTTATCTACGGGAGAGAAGCAACTTCTTTCTTTTGCGAGAGCTATTCTTGCGAACCCCGCTATATTGGTGCTGGATGAAGCAACAGCTTCTGTAGATACAGTTACTGAACAGGCTATTCAAAATGCGATTAGTAAAGTTATTAAAGGCCGTACATCTTTTATGATTGCTCATCGTTTATCAACAGTAGTCAATGCAGATATTATTTTGGCAGTTAAGGATGGGAAAATTATTGAATCCGGGAAGCATCAGGAATTGTTAAAAAATAAAGGCTACTATTATAGGCTTTATACATCACAATATCAGGAAAAACTTACAAAAGAAGTCCTATAGGACTTCTTTTTGTGATATGATACCAAATAAATGGAGGAAATGATTATGATGGGATTAGTCTTGGAAGGCGGTGCAATGAGAGGAATGTTCACTGCCGGGGTATTAGATGTTATGATGGAAAGTCAAACGGAAGTAGATGGTGTTATAGGAGTAAGTGCCGGAGCAACATTTGGCTGTAATTTTGTTTCCAGACAGATTGGGCGTACAATTCGTTATAATAAGAGATTTGCGAAAGATCCGCGTTATTGCAGCTATCGCTCATTAATCAGAACAGGAAATCTTTATAATGCCCAATTTTGTTATTATCAAGTACCCATGGAATTAGATCCTTTTGATCACTATACATTTAAAAAGAATCCAACATCTTTCTATTGTGTAGCTACACAGATGGATGGAAAGCCTCTTTATCATTTATGTAAGGAAGGCATTGGAAAAGATCTTCTTTATATTCAGGGATCTGCCAGTATGCCTGTTTTTGCAAGACCTGTTAAAGTAGATGATAAGGAATTATTAGATGGAGGAATCAGTGATTCTATTCCTTTAGCATATTTTGAATCTATTGGCTACAACAAGAATATTGTCGTATTAACACAGCCTCGGGACTATCATAAAGAGCCTTATGAACATATGAATATTATGAAAATGTTTCTAAAAAAGAAACCTGAATTAATTAGTCTATTAGAAAATAGGCATATCCGTTATAATAGACAAGTAGAATATGTTCAAAGTCAAAAAGAAGCCGGCAAGGCTTTTATTATCCAGCCGGAAGAATCATTGAATATAGGCCCTATTGAACATGATCCTAAAGAATTAGAAAGAGTTTATCAGATAGGGCGTAATGTGATGCAGAAACATATGGATGAACTTAAAGAATTTATGAAAAGAGATTTATTATGATATTTTATGATGCAGAAAATAATCATTGCAGACAAACAGCTTTTAAACTAAAAGAGTATTTTAATCAAGAAATTATAGATATTAGAGAATGTTTAAATAATCAAAAATTTCAGTTTTATGAAGAGAATCATTTAGGGTTTATTATTCCTGTTGAGAAAGTTACTTTTTCTAATGATATTGAACTGTTTTTTAAAAATCTTAATATTCAGACAAATAGTTATCCCTATACTTATCTTATTGTCTGTTATAATCATACAACAGGATCTATTGGTAAAGATGTAAATACCTATATGAAAGAAAAGAATCTTGCTTTATGGGCTATGTATGGATTGAAAGATGAACATATAACAGATATACTAACGAATATAAAAGCTAAAAAAATAGGAAACTATTTAAAAAACAGTCTTCCTTCGATCCTTTCTATAGCTTTAAAAGCTTATTTAAAATATCGTAAATAAAGGAGATCTTATGGAGTTAAAAGAAGCTATTAAACAGTTTAAAAAAGAAACAACACAAGATAATATGTTAGTGGTATTAGATTGTTTAAAACATCATTTAGATACTTATTATTTAGTGCCTGTAGAACTGCCGGATCATATGATTGATGATTCTGTCAATCAGGGTGATATTATTAAAACGAAGGATCAGACATCTTTAAAAATAAAGACATTTGTTTATCAGGATATACAGGCTTATCCTTTGTTTTTAGATAAAGAAAGTGCTTATCAACAAATGAAATCTTCTTTTTTAGAAGTTTCTTTGAGAAATATATTAGAGGCTTGTATGAAATATACAAATGGTGTAGTCATTGATCCTTATCAGGATTCACTTTATCTTCCTCTTTCTTTAATAGAAATGATTATTAAGCCTAAAGTACCTAACAGCCGTATATTCTTTAATGTAGGTGCTATAGAAGATTTAGAAGTACAGTCAAGGGTCTTTATTATTGATCAGAGTGATAGACTGAATGAAGGAGAGGCAATGATGAATAATCAGGATATTCAGATCCTTCTCTCTGATAAAGAAGAGTTTTTAATTGGTGACAGTTATATAAATGCTTTAGAAATTGCTAAGCATAACAATATTCATTCTCTTGCGATTCCTTTTCTTAATACTTTTAATTTGCATCAGGCGATGGCTTTATGTCTTATTACTATTTCTAAATGGCTTAATGAAAATAAGAACTATAGTTTGGCAGTTATTATTAATTTAGATAATGATAATCTTTATCATGAATTTCAGAAATTCTTAAAGAAAGGAGTCTCACATGGATAATTTTTATAAAGATATAACTATGAATTTTAAATGTCCCGAGGTAGATAAAGATGATTTATATAATGCTTATATATCACTATTATCGCAGGTGAGTGCATTAACTCAGATTTTAGAAGAACAACATATTGATTATAGAGATAATATGTATCAGAGAATGTCTTTAACATTAAAAAACAGAAAGCCGGAACTTATATTGGCAGGTCAAATGAGCTTAAATGCCTATTTAGAAGATATTCAATTATCTAAAATAATTGAAAATAGATGAAGGAATTGCTATTATATGAAAGATGGGAGTATATTTATATGATTAAAATATTAATATCTATTTTATTTGGAATTGTTGAAGGCATTACCGAATGGCTGCCTATCAGCTCAACAGGACATATGATTTTATTAAATAAGTTTATTAGTCTAGAGACATTAACTTCAGCTAAATTTTATAGTATGTATGAAGTTGTTATTCAATTAGGAGCTATTCTGGCAGTTGTGGTTATTTTCTGGGACAAGATATGGCCATTTCAAAAGTCTGATGAAACACAAGAAGGCATTAAAAAGTATGTTAAAATGCCGATTATTGATTTATGGCTCAAAATTATTTTAGCTTGTCTGCCGGCAGCAGTCATTGGCTTAGCTTTTGATGAATTATTTGAAAAATGGTTCTATAACTACTGGTGTGTAGCTATTGCTTTAATAGTATTTGGGATAGCTTTTATTATTGTTGAAAATAAAAATGAAGATCATAAACCAAAAGTCAAATCATTAAAACAGTTAAATGGGAAAACAGCTTTAGAAATAGGATTCTTCCAGCTTATTGCTGCAATATTTCCGGGAACATCTCGTTCCGGATCTACAATTGTCGGTTCTTTAATGTTAGGCGTTTCAAGAACTACAGCAGCTGAATTTACATTCTTTTTAGCTATTCCTGTAATGTTCGGTGCCAGCCTCTTAAAAATTGTTAAATTTGGATTTGCTTTTTCAATGAGTGAGATTGTTGTTTTATTGACAGGAATGCTTGTAGCGTTTTTGACAAGTCTTATGATTATCAGGTTCTTAATGGATTATATTAAAAAACATGATTTTAAAATCTTCGGCTACTATCGTATAGCTTTAGGTGTTATTGTATTATTATACGGTATTTTTTTAGGGTAAGATTTCTTATCCTTTTTTTTACAGAAGAAATTATGTTAGAATACATGAGGAGGATAACTCATGATTAATAAGATTATACTAATAAGTGAGCATCATTCAAGAAAAGAGGAGATTATCTTATCACTTCTGATAAGATAAAAATAGAAGCTATTAAAACGATTATTTATCAGGCAATTACAGATACTTTATTAATACCGATGAAGCCATATCATGGATTATGGTCAATAGAAATAATCACTGATCATGAAGTTATTAGAGAATCAGGGAGCTTAGACGGTTTATCATATCTTGATTTAGATGTAACCGGCTATATTAATGAATTACTGGAAAGTGATTTATTATTATTTGGGGAGAATGAATAGAATGAAACATAAAGTGATGATACAGTATTTTGAATGGTATTTAAATAATCAACCACATCTATGGAATATTCTGAAAAAAGAAGCAAAAAAATTATCAGATAAAGGGATAACAGCAGTATGGATGCCTCCTGCCTATAAAGGCATAGAAGGCAATCAGGAGGTTGGATATGGAGTTTATGATGTTTATGATTTAGGAGAGTTTCCCTCTAAAGGCTCTATTGAAACAAAATATGGAACAAAAAAAGAATATTTAGAATGTATTGAAGCATGTCATCAGGTAGGATTAAATGTTTATAGTGATATAGTTCTTAATCATAAGATGGGAGCTGACAGCAGTGAAAAAGTACAAGCTTATGAAGTGAATCCTTTTTTGCGAGAACAAATTATTTCAGATTTAGAAACAATTGAAGCTTATACTATCTATACATTTCCGAAACGTCATGACAAGTATTCCTCTTTTCATTGGAACTGGGAATGCTTTAATGGAACAGATTATGATGGATTAAATGATAGGCATAGTAATTTTTTATTTAAAAATAAAGAATGGAATCATGAAGTAGATGATGAGAATGAAAATTTTGATTATCTAATGGGTGCAGACTTAGATTTTAGTGTTGATAAAGTGATTGAAGAATGTAAAGAGTGGGGACTATGGTACTTAAATACTTGTCATAATGATGGTTTTAGATTAGATGCGGTTAAACATATCTCTGCTTATTTCTTTAAAGACTGGCTTTCTTATTTAAGAGAACAGACAGGAAAAGAATTATTTACGGTAGGAGAATACTGGCATGGTGATATTAATCATCTGCTTCATTATTTAGATGAAGTGAATGAATCATTATCCCTCTTTGATGTTCCTCTTCATTATAATCTTTATAATGCTTCATCAACAAATGGATCATTTGATATGCGTACTATCTTTGATCATACTTTAGTCAGCTGCAAAAGCAACTATGCAGTTACTTTTGTAGATAATCATGATACTCAGCCTTCTCAGGGATTGGAATCATTTGTTAAAGGGTGGTTTAAGCCACAGGCTTATGCATTAATATTATTAAGAGATGAAGGTTACCCATGTATATTCTATGGAGACTATTATGGCATACCTTATAGTCAGATTGAATCAATAAGTCCAATTATTGATGAGATGCTTGCATTAAGAAGAGAGCATATGGCAGGAGAAAGGCATGATTATTTTGATCATCCTGATCTTATTGGTTGGAGCTATGAGGGTGAAAATAATGATGGTTTTGTAGTTATTATGACCAATGCCGCAGGCGGAACTAAGATCATGTATGCAGGCAAGCAATATAGCGGACAATTATTTACTGATGGCAATCATGATATTCTTATTAATGAAGATGGATCAGGGGAATTTATCTGTGATGATGGCAAGCTTAATATATATAAAGTAAAGGAGACTGTATGATCAGACATATTGTAGCATGGAATTTAACTGATAAAGATGCGGGATTAAAGATTAAAAAAGATTTAGAAGGACTTAAGAATAAGATTGATTATCTTAAAGAAATAACTGTTTATCTCAATTCTTGTCATACAAGTGATAGGGATATTGTATTAAGCATTTTATTTGATAAAGAAGAAGACTTAAAAAGATATGCTTCAGATCCTTATCATTTAGAAGTTGTTTCTTATATTAAAACAGTTACTGAAGATCGTGTGGCTTTAGATTATCAGGAATAAAAAAGTAATCTTAGATGAAGTGAACTCTCCGGTTGGACAACCGGAGAGGTGTACTACAAAGGATTACTTTTTAAATAATATTGAGTTTTTTTAAAGCATAATAAATACCATCTTCATTATTGCTTTGAGTATGATTTTTAATAATCTTTTTTAGCTCATCGGGAGCATTATCCATTAAAAAAGGATATCCTGCACATTTAAGCATTTCTTCATCATTAAACTGATCTCCAAAAGCAATAGACTTTTTAATATCTATCTGTTTTATTTCACATAGTTTTTTGATAGCATAGGCTTTATTAACACCTTTAGCATTGATTTCAAGAAGAATATCAGAAGATTGTGAAATAGTTACATTATCAAACAGATCTTGAAGCTTGCTTTGAATAGAAAGAATACTCTTAGGATTACACATTAAAAGAATCTTATTTACATCATTTTGAATATTTTCAAGAGATCCCTGAGTACTCAATGCTTCAACAATTTTTTCTTCATGTATGATTCTAGGATCGTTTTTATCTTTAACAATCCATTGATCCAATGAATAAATATTCCATGTACAATCTATTTTATTATTTTCAAGATAAGTAATAATTTGAGAGGCATAATTCTTTGAAAAGCCTTGATTATAAATAATAGTTCTATTATGATCAAGAATCAGCCCTCCGCTATAACAAATAATATCACAATAAATATTATTCTTTTCAATAATCGGATAAATGCCGGAAGGACTTCTGGCAGATACAATCACAAAAGGAATATTCTTGATTTTAAGAGTGTGAAGAGCTTGCATAGTAAGTGGGGTAATCTGATGATGATCATTTAATAAAGTGCCATCAATATCACTAAAAACAATTGTTTCCATAGTCAATCTCCTTTTTATTTATTGTATTTGATTTATTGAATATATCAATAAATCAAATAAGAAATATGACAATTATTTATGATTAATGACAATTGTCATATTAATTATGTGATATTATGAAGAGGGATTAGGAGGGGAATTAAATGAATATAAAAAAATATACAATAATATTCTGGAGTATCTTAAGTTTTATTATTGTAAGTATTATATTTGGTTGTTATAGATATCTTCCGGTATTTTCTAAACAATACAAGATCGGGGCTACTTATATGACTATGAATAATTCATTTTATACAGCTCTTAATGAGCAGGTGGTAAAGAAAGTCAGTGAGAATAGCGATATTCTTTATACCAGGGACCCTGCTTTAGATTCTGCCAGACAGGCTAAGCAGATCAGAAAATTAGTTGATGAAGGGATTGATGGATTAATTATTAATCCGGTAGATGGAAATGATAAACAGATAAATGCGGCTGTTGATTATGCTAAAAAGAAACATATTAAGATTGTTATAGTAGATTCACAGCTGTATAAGAATGACAGTCCTGATACAACTATTTTATCTAATAATTATGATGCGGGTGTGTTATGTGCTAAAGATATGATGAAAGAAGTGAAATCTGCACACATTCTTCTTTTAGAACATCGATCAGCCTATTCAGCAGTGGATAGAATCAGGGGGTTTGAAGATACTATTAAAGGAAATAAAAACTATCATATAGCGGCTAGAGCAGATTGTTTAGGGCAGACAGAGTTGGCAATGCCTAAAGTTCAGGAAGTGATTAAAAAAGGGATTTCTTTTAATGTTATTATGGCATTAAATGATCCTAGTGCATTAGGAGCCCTAGCTTCTTTAGAGAATAATAATCTTCATCACAAAGTTTATGTTTATGGGGTAGACGGATCACCTGATGTTAAAAGATTATTAAAGGAAACAAGCTATGTTCAGGCAACAGCTGCTCAGTCACCGCTAACAATGGGACAAAAAGCTATTGAGAGTATTTATAAGTTACTAGCCTCAAAGAAAGTCAGTCGTCAGATTATTGTTCCGGTATCACTTATTACAAGAAAGATAATCAATGATTATGATATTTCAGGGTGGCAGTAATGAATATCACTTATAGCAGAAAAAAACTGGAATTTGTCAGAAAATGCTTGATGGTTTTAAACTTTGCAGCCGTTATATACAATACATCACTATTTTTATTCTGTACAAAATATATTCTTGCTTCTCAAAGAGCTCATTCTCTTCTGGAAAATTTAAGTGCTGTTCCTTCCTCACCAATTAAAATGTATCTGGGTTCAATGAGTCTATTTGCTTTATTAATGATTATTATGATTGGGAAAGGGGTTATTGCGAATCGAGAAAGCAGACTGTATAGTTATCTGACATTTGCTGAACTGGTACTTGCGATTTGGATGCTTTTTATCATGTATGACTGTTATAGCGGTATTATATTGTTTGTATTTATGGATATCTTCTATACTGCCAGTGATAATAAATATTGGCTTGGCTATGTTGCAATCGGATTTGGAATGCAGCTGATTGCTAATTATCAGCTGGTCTCTATTGTCTTAAAAATGCCATCATTAGATGTTTATATTGCTTTTCTTCCTCAAAATATCAGATTATTTCTTTTATTTATCAGATATTTTATTGATTCTCTGAATATTGTCTTATTCATTGCTTTTCTGGTTATTTACTTATTAAATTCATTAGAAGAAAAGCAGCATATTGAAGAAGAGTTAGCTATGGCTTCACAAGTTAATGCGGAACTAAAAAATTATGTTGCTTTAACAGAAAAGATTGCTGAAGATAGAGAAAGAAAAAGAATTGCAAGAGAAATACATGATACTCTCGGTCATGCCCTTACCGGGATAGCCGCCGGTGTAGATGCTGTTTTGGTATTATTTGATATTGATCATGAACGTGCTAAGCAGCAGCTTCAGCTAGTTAGTCAAGTAGTCAGAGAAGGAATTGGTGATGTTAGAAGATCATTAAATAAATTAAGACCGGGAGCATTAGAAGAAAGAACCTTAAAAGATGCTTTAAATAAGATGATTGAGGAATATAAAAATCTTTCTAAGCTGGATATTGAATTATATTATGAATGGGATCGTGTTGATTTAGAAATCACTAAAGAAGATATTATATTTAGAGTTATTCAGGAATCTATTACTAATTCTTTAAGACATGGTCATGCTAAAAAAATTGAAATACAGATGTTTAATACAGATGACTTATATTATATTACTATTCAGGATGATGGTATTGGCTGTGCTGAGATACAAGATGGTTTTGGTCTTACACAAATGAAAGAGAGATTAGCAATTATAGGAGGTAGAGTATCTTTTTATAATATGAATGGTTTTAGAACCATGGTAGAAATTCCTAAAATGAAAGGAGAAGATAAAGATGATTAAAATACTGATTGCTGATGATCAGGCATTAATAAGACAGTCATTAGAAATTGTTTTGGCTGCTTATGAGAATATTGAAGTTATAGGCAGTGCCGGTAATGGTTTTGAAGTTTTAGAACAACTGGAAAAAGAAAAGCCGGATGTTATATTGATGGATATTCGTATGCCTAAAATGGATGGTGTTGTCTGTACTAAAACAATTAAAGAAAAATATTCTCAGATTAAAATTATTATACTAACAACTTTTGATGATGATGAATTTGTATTCAGTGCTTTAAAATATGGAGCATCCGGTTATCTTCTTAAAGGAGCTTCAATGAATGAACTTTATCAGGCTATTTTAAATGTCTATAATGGTGGG
>ENA-OWLX01000184-OWLX01000184.1-metagenome-genome-assembly--contig:-NODE-184-length-20653-cov-12.523352_pt1 | contig 20653 bp, 19 predicted proteins | sample MGYA00245351_ERZ651106 | MGnify/ENA primary metagenome ERZ651106 (study PRJEB26857, sample SAMEA4031768) | metagenome | biome: human; feature: oral; material: saliva | place: Philippines | collected 2014... | reverse complement strand
CTGATGAAATCAGCCTAGTAGAGCCCACTCAACCACTGCGTCTTGCTCGACAATCAAAAAACAATTAAGAGGCTAGGACTTTTGTCCCAGCCTCTATTCTTCTATTTCTTCGCCGCCTCTTGTCCCATTTCTTGGGTGCGTTTGTAGGCAACTTCCACACCTGCAATAATGTCACCCCGTAAGCCGACTTGTTCCAAGCGGTTGACTCCTGCGATGGTAGAGCCACCTGGACTACAAACCGCATCTCGCAAGCGGGCTGGATGCTCGCCTGTCTCTATGACCATTTGACTGGCTCCTTGGAAGGTCTGGGCCGCCATCTGTAAGGCCTGCTCTCGTGAAAGCCCCAAACCTACTGCAGCATCTGCCATGGCTTCAATCATCTGATAGACAAAGGCCGGTCCACAACCTGACACAGCAGTTGCAGCATCCATCAACGTTTCTTCGATTTCGTAGAGGGTCCCTGCTCCTGCTAAGAGCTGGTTGACTTGGGCTACTTGCTGGTCTGTCACTGCTTGGGAGCGAACCAGACTGATGACACCTTGACCAATGGTTACGGGTGTATTGGGCATGATACGGATAAGCCCCACTCGGTCATTTTTAACAACACCCGCCATCTTCTCCAATTCCAGACCTGCAGCCATGGAAATCAGCAGGAGATTGGATCGTTGGGTCAAAACCTCCTGGTATTCCTCCAGAAGTGGGCAGATTTGGTAGGGTTTGACCCCTAAGAAGATGATCGCCGCCTCTTCAAAAGCCTGTTGCAGATGAGACACTGTGCCCCCACACTGGCTGATAAACTCTTCCACCTTTTGTGGGGAACGGTTGACCAAGAGCAGGTCTGTGGTAGCCACCTCTTTTGCGACCGCTTTGGCCAGACTAGCTCCCATATTTCCAAGACCAATAAATGCTACTTTCATGCCTACCTCACTTGTCCATTTCCACTGACGATATACTTGTAACTAGTCATTTCTCGCAGTCCCATAGGTCCACGCGCATGCAACTTCTGGGTCGAGATCCCCATCTCACAGCCTAGGCCAAACTCCCCGCCATCTGTGAAGCGGGTCGAGGCATTGACATAAACAGCTGCTGAATCCACCTGCTTGGTAAAGCAAGCAGCTGTCTCAGAATTTTCGGTGACAATCGCATCCGAATGATGGGTGCTGTGGGCTTCTATGTGGTCCGTCGCTTGCTCAACTCCGTCAACGACCTTGACTGCTAAAATATAATCTAAGAATTCCGTATCAAAATCCTGTTCCTGGGCGACTGTCCCAGGAATGATAGCTTGGGCTTGCTCATCCAGACGCAACTCGACGGATCGCTCCCGCGCGTCCACTAAACGCTCTTTAACCAAGGGCAAGAAATCAGACGCGATCGCTTGATCAACCAACAAGACCTCCATGGCATTGCAGACAGATGGGCGACTGGTCTTAGCATTTTCAATAATGGCGAGTGCTTTTTGGAAATCAGCTTCCTTGTCCACATAGACATGGACAATCCCTGTTCCTGTCTCGATCACGGGGACAATGGCATTTTCAACCACGGCTTGGATCAAACCAGCACCACCACGTGGAATGAGCAAATCCAGATAGCCCTTAGCCTTCATCATAGCAAGACTGGAAGCCCGACTCGTATCTTGGATCAGTTGAAGAAGATCTGGATTGAGTCCAGCTTCTTCCAAACCAGCCTTGAGAGCGGTCACGATCGCTTGTGCAGAATGAAAAGCATCCTTTCCAGTACGAAGGACTACTGCATTTCCACTCTTGATGGCAAGCGCTGCAGCGTCTGACGTCACATTTGGACGGCTTTCATAAATGATCCCAATGACACCCATGGCAACTCGAACTTTCTGGATTTCAAGGCCATTTTCTAAAACTTCAGTATCCAGCACTTCCCCAATCGGATCTGGCAGATCGATTAAAGCACGGATACCTTCTGCCATCCCTGCAATCCGCTCTTGATCAAGAAAGAGGCGATCTAGCATGACTTCAGAGATCTTCCCACGTGCCGCTTCCATATCCACTTGATTGGCTGTTAAAATGACTTCTGTCGCTTTCAGAAGCTGGCTCGCCATGGCTTCTAGCGCTTGATTTTTTAGGGCTGTATCAGCTGTATTGATGCTTTTCTTAGCTGATTTCGCTAAGCTTAATTGTTTTTGTGTTGTTTCCATATAATTCCTCTAAAATTCTGTAAAGAGTAGGTCAATCTCAGGAGTTACCGAGATCCAATCATCACGGTGGATCAGGACTCCCTTGGCTTTTTTGGATTGGAGCATATCGCGCACAGCCGACTGGCCGAGACGAACCTTGCCTTTTCCTAGTAATTGTCCTGACTCTTGATGGTAGACGCTAACGATGTCTTGATAAGAAAAATCCCCTTCTGCCTTAGTCACACCAGAAATTAATAAGCTCTTTCCGTATTGCAACAAGGCCTCGGCCGCTCCAGCATCCACCCAAAGAGCTCCTTTACTTTCTGCATAAAAGGCTAGCCATTGCTTCTGGGTTTTCAACCCCTTGTCCTCTGCAAGGAAGTAACTGCCATCTGCCTGCTCTTGCGCTGCTTCGATCAAGGCATCCGGCTTGAGAGACGAGCAAATATAGACGGGAACCCCAGACTCTGTCGCCAGGGTCGCTGCCTTGAGTTTGGTCAGCATCCCTCCAGTCCCATTGCTACTACCAGCACCCCCAGCCATCTCGATCATTTCTCGTGAAATATGCTCGATTCGCTCCAAACGCTTGGCTGTTGGATCCTGAGAAGGATTGGCTGTATAGAGGCCATCCACATCCGTCAAAAGCACTAAGAGATCTGCTTGAACCATGGCCGCAACTTGCGCACTCAAGGTATCATTGTCTCCTACTTTTAACTCAGCAATAGAGACTGTATCATTTTCATTGATGATTGGAATAGCTCCACGGTTGAGTAAAACAGAAAGGGCCTGATGGGCATTCTTATAGCGTCGTTGATCCGCAAAGTCATCCTGGGTCAATAAAATTTGCGCAGAAACAATGTTGCGTAAAAGAAGATTAGCAGTATATTCTTCCATCAATAAACCTTGACCAACTGCCGCAGAGGCTTGCTTGTCAGCCACCTTGGTCGGTCGTTTTTTAAAACCAAGGGCACCAAACCCAGCAGCAACTGCCCCTGACGAAACCAAGATCAACTCATGACCTGATTCATGTAAGAGAGCCAACTGCTGGGTAATGACCTTGACTTTCTGTCTGGAGAGGCTCCCGTCTGGGTTCGTTAAAGACGAGGTCCCTACTTTAAAGACGATTCGTTTTGCTTTCATCTCTATGATTCTTTCTAATACTAGTTATTTCGAATTTAATGAAAGTGACTGAATCTCCATTCAGTCATCTTCATTATCCTTTTCGAAGGTCTTCCAGTGTCTCCTCAAAGATCGCTGGCACTTCTGTCGTAAATTCCAAAGTCTCACCTGTTCTTGGGTGGGTAAAGCCGAGTGTCCGCGCATGAAGAAACTGACCTTGTCCTTTGAGTGTCTTCTTAGGACCATAAGCAGGATCTCCAGCCACTGGATGGCCAATATAGGCCATGTGCACCCGAATTTGGTGGGTGCGGCCGGTCTCCAGTTGCAACTCTACCAAGGTATAATTTCCAAAGCGTTCCAAGACTTGAAAACGGGTCACGGCAGGCTTGCCTTTAGCAGTAACCGCTTGTTTTTTCCGGTCTTTTTCACTACGACCAATTGGTGCTTCGATCATGCCCCGATCGTTAGGAAGATTGCCATGGACAATGGCCCAATACTTCCGCAGAGATTTTTTGTCTTTTAGTTCCTCTGCTAAGGCGACGTGGGCTTGGTCATTTTTTGCGACCATCAAGAGGCCTGACGTGTCTTTGTCAATCCGGTGGACGATTCCTGGACGCAATTCCCCATTGATCCCTGAAAGGTCTTTGACATGGTATAAGAGCGCATTGACCAAGGTCCCACTAGTATGGCCCGCACTTGGATGCACCACCATGCCTTGGGGTTTATTGACTACCACAACATCCTGGTCCTCATATACGATGTCTAAGGGCAGATCTTCTGCTTCATAGCTGATCTCTTCCACTTCTGGGATGTCATACTGGATGATGTCCCCTTCTTTAACCGTATACTTGGCTTTTTTCACCTCTCCATTGACCAGAACTTTTCCTTCCTTGATCTGCTCACTAGCAACAGCTCGTGACAAGGGGGTCAAATCCGCTAAAGCCTTATCCAGTCGCGCACCGGCTACTTCAATTTTAATGTCCATGCGTTTCCTCTTTCAACATCAGGATTAGGAGCAAGAAAACTCCAACTGTCAAATAGCTATCCGCTACGTTAAAAATGGCAAAATTCATAAAATCTAAGTGGAACATATCGACCACAAAGCCCTGACGCAGGCGATCGATAAAATTCCCCAACCCACCTGCAATGATCAAGGTCAAGCCCGTCACCATCCATAGCGATCCCTTGAGGTGCTTATAGAGATAGTAAAAGGCCCCCACCATCACTACTAGAGTGATGAGGGTAAAGAACCATTGCTGATTTTCAAGAAGCGAAAAAGCAGCACCTGTGTTTTGAAGATAGGTCAGACTAACCACATGGGGGATAAAAGGCTTAACGACCCCCAGTGGAATGTTCTTCACCACATACCATTTGACCAACTGATCCAGTAGGACCAATAACACGATCGCTACCGGAACCATTGTTTTTCTCTTCATGACTTACCTCTTTTGATCAAAATATTCGACCATGACTTCGACAAACTTCTCTGCTACAGGCGAGAGGTCCACCTCTTCACGTTTGACATAGACCATCTTATTGTCCAAGTTGTCCTCAAGCGGTATCACAGTGATCCCATTCACAGACTGGCTGTCCAAAAAGCCAGAACCTGTCGCATAGGCATCTGTCCGCTCTAAGATTCCATTCAAGGTAGCCCGGTCGGTTACATTAAACATTTGGGAGCTCGAGCTGGTATCGACAAAGTTCTCTGAATAATAGAGGTACTCATCTTTTTCTTGGGTAAAGCGAACAGTTGGCAATTGAGCTAGATCTTCCATGACCAGCTTTTTCTTCTTAGCCAGAGGGTGGCCCTTGCGAATATAAATATGGGTCTCAAAGGGAATTAATTCCACCACTTCCAGTCCTAATTTATCGACCCGTTGCATAATTCCCTTCGTATTCTGACGGTTGAGATAAATAATCCCCAACTCACTATGCCCCTGAGCCACTTCGTCCAAAATTTGAACCGTCGTTGACTCAAAGATACGGAAGTTTTTATTTTCCGGGTAACGAATGGAGAATTCTGTCATCAAGGGTGGCAAAAAGTCATAGTGTTGACTAGAAATGGAGAATTCTTTCTTCTCTTCTTCAGGACTTGCATATTGATTTTGAAAAACATCAAACCCCTTGACCACATCCTGCGCTTTTTCATAAAATTCCATTCCCCGACGGGTCAAAAATGTCCCCGAACTCGTTCGACGAAAAATTTTAAAGCCCAGTTCCTTTTCCAGATCACGTACTGAAATAGATAGGCTTGGCTGACTCACATACATTTTTTCAGCAGCCTCACGAAAAGTACCGCTATTGGCAATCGCCACTACATATCGTAATTGTTGTATATTCATTCTATTTTCCTTATTACAGTATCGTCCTATTATACCATAAATTAGAGACTGAAAGAAGTGATCCGTTTAAAAGCCTTTCGTCCAGTAAAAATAAAAAATCTGGAACAAGATCTGTTCCAGATGACCTTTATTCAAGGATGCCCGTTTCTGCTACTTTCTTGTACCAGTGAGCCGATTTTTTCGGATAGCGCTCTTGGGTTTCAAAGTCCACATAAAAGAGACCATAGCGTTTTTCATACCCATTAGACCAAGAGAAGACGTCCATGAGCGACCAAATGAAGTAGCCGTTGACGTTTGCCCCATCCGCAATCGCATCGGACAGAACTTCCAAGTGTTGCTTCACATAATCAATCCGTCCATCGTCATAAACCGTATTGTCTACAAACTCATCTTTGTATCCCAGTCCATTTTCTGTGATATAGATTTTCTTGTAATTTGGATAGTCTTTCTTAACACGCATAATTTGGTCGTACAAACCTTGCGGATAGATGATCCAATCCCAGTCTGTCCGAGGGACATAATCAGGAGCTACACGACGTCCAACTTCTTTGATTTGGTATTTGGAGCTTCCTTTTTCCCCTTTACCGTTATGAATGATTTCTGTCTCACCATCAAAAGCTTCCATCCAGTCACTCATGTAGTAGTTGATTCCAAGGAAATCATTTAGATCTTTGGCTGCTTCAAGCACTGCAAAGTCTTCGTCACGAAGATCCAAGCTACCACCATTGACTGAAAGAATGTGGTTGACACCTTCCATGGTTGCTTCTGAATAATGTCCAAGGTAAGTCGCATCTAGAATAAACTTGTTGTGGATGATATCTTCCAACTCAGCAGCACGAACGTCTGCAGGATTTTCTGGATCCAATGGATACTTAGTTGGAAGGGCGTGAACAACTCCGATTTCACCTGCATAACCTTTGTCTTTGTACAATTTCACAGCTCGGGCATGCGAAACCATCATATTGTGGTGGGATTGGAAGACTTTGGCAAGGTCGTATTGAATACCTGGTGGGAATTTACCTACCAAGTATTGACCATCACCGATTGGGCCAATTTCATTGAAGGTTGTCCAATAGTTGACTTCTGGGAATTCTTCGAAACAGAAGGCAGCATAATCTACAAAGTGTTCAATATTTTCACGATTCAAGAAGTCTCCATTTGAGTGAAGAGCTTCTGGTGTATCGAAGTGATGGAGGGTTACAAAAGGCTCCACATGGCGTTTATGACATTCTGCAAATAACTTATGATAGAATTCTACCCCTTTTGGATTTACTTCACCATAGCCAGTTGGGAAAATACGTGACCAAGCGATAGAAATCCGGATACCGTTTACGCCATATTCTTCAGCCAACTGAAGATCTACTGGATATTTGTGGTAGAAATCACTCGCTGGTTCAGCAGTATACCAATAGTTATCAGCCAAGTATTTGTCCCAAGCAACTGGTCCTTTCCCGTCAGTATGGGTAGCTCCTTCTGCTTGATAGGCAGCCGTTGCCCCACCAAAAATAAAATCTTTAGGAAGTTTTTTTGTCATTAGTTCACCTATTTCTTAATTGGATAAAATAAAAAGTGAGGGGAGAGGAGTTAGTGAGCCATCCATCTCCATCTCACTTCTTGTTCCAAGCCACCGAATTGTGACATGAGGAGGTAAAAACGATATATTTTTACCGACGAATGAACAAGTCGATTAGGGAGTGGGAAAGAACTCTCACTGGTTATAAAGAGTTCGTCTTCCCACCCCCACACAGTTGATTAGGTATCTTTGGAGCAAAGAGCGAACAAAGATATCAATCAACCACTGTGTCATACAATTATCGATATCATTCAGCAAAGATTAAACACGTTTTAACCCCGTTACGATAGGAGACTGTTTCACAGTCCCTATCGTTAATCGAATTGAGCTTGCACAAAGGCTAGAGCACCTTGTCCATCGCGTGTCAATTTAATGTACTGGGCACCTTCTGTCTTCGCTAATTTGATGCCTAGTTTATCTGTTTCAGCCTTCATATCTTCATAGTTTGAAGCTACTTGAGGAGCCAAGATAACAAGGTCAAATTCTGGCAACATTTCACGGTGAGCACCGTAGCCACCAGCAGCAGCCTTCACAGGAACCTTGTATTCTGCTGCAGCCTTGTTCAAAGCATTGGCAAGGAGTCCACTGGTACCGCCACCGGCACAAAGAACCAATACGTTTGTTTCTTTTGTGATATTGTTTTGAACTGGTTCACCTTCAACACCTGCTTTTTCAAGAATAGCGTCTGCTTTAGCAGTGTTAAAGTTTGCAGCGACTTTTTCTTTCAAACCATCGTTTGATTTTCCTGAACGTTCTTCTTCAAGAATTTGTTCATCGTAAACTTTAACGAATGGGTAGTAAATGACCACATCTACTACCACTAGAAGAGCAGCAAGGATGAAGGAAAGAACTTGGAAGTTTGTACCAAGGACAATCCCCAAAGGTCCAGGCGTAACCCATGGAAGGTTAGCCGTGAAGGAGTTCATTCCCAAGGTATCAACAAAGAATTTAAAGATCCAAACGTTGGCAATTGGTGCGAAAATGAATGGAATAAAGAAAATTGGATTCAATACAATAGGTGCGCCAAACAAGATTGGCTCATTGACACCAAAGAATGTAGGGACAACGGATGCACGACCAATCGCACGGTTCCGTTCTGATTTACACAACCACATGAAGAGGAATGGAACAATCAAGGTTGCACCAGTACCACCCATGGTAACGATAAACATTTGAGTCCCAGAAGTAATAACCTTATCTGCATGTTGACCAGCTTGAGACAGAGCCAAGTTGGCATCGATATTCGCGTAAGTGATCGCTGCAATCGCAGGCTCTACGATAGAAGGACCGTGGATTCCCACAAACCAGAAGAATGCATACGCACCAAAAATAAGCGTAATCCCAAGATAGCCATCTGCAGCTGAGAAGAGAGGAGCAAGAAGCGTACCAATAGATTCAGCTACTGTTACACCGAGACCGCCCTTCACAATTAATTCAAGTCCATAAAGGAGAACCACTGATACAGTGAATGGAATCAAGTCTTTAAACACTTGAGAGATATTTGGTGGAACCTCGTCTGGCATGCGAATCGTCACATTATTTTTCACGCAGACCTTATAAACATTAACGGTGACAAAGGCCGCGATAAAGGCTGTCAACAGACCTTTTGTTCCCATGAAGGCAGTCAGGAAGCCGCCTTCTTTCGCTGGTTCAGCTGCCATTAAAAGGAAACCAACCATAGAAGCCAACATGGTTGACAAGAAATTGATCTGGTTTGTTGCAGGTAAATCACGGTTGACAGAATCTGTCAAAGCTTTGGCTGTGGTTCCACCTACGAAGAAAGCCAGAATTCCCATTGAATAGCTATAAGGGGTCATCAAGAAATTCTCAATTTCTTTTGACCAGTGGAAGCCCCACGCATTTGGAACGTAGGCAATCAAGATAAAGATAGATGAGAATAAGATGACTGGCATCCCTGCGATAAATCCATCACGGATCGCCCGCAAATATTTATTACGAGAAATCTTCTCAAAGAAAGGTTTCCCTTTCTCAATCAATTCAATTAATTTATGCATTATTTTACTCCTCTTTTGTATAGTTCAATCAGATGATGAATCACATCTTTTAATAGGATCGTTGTCATTAAGTGGTCCTGCCCATGCATCATAGTGATGCTATATGGGATTTCCTCCCCAGCTGCTTCTTGCGCTAGCATGGTCGTTTGCGACTTGTGAGCTTCAGCGATGCAGCTACCTGCTTCTTCTACCAAGGACTCTGCTTTTGCAAAATCAGCATTTTCAGCAGCTTTTAATGCTTCCATTAATTTTGATCGAGCATCACCTGCATAAGCGACAATTTCAAACCCAAGTAATTGGACTTCTTCTTTATTCATGATGGTTCCTCCTTATGAGACCCTTTAAAAATTTTTATAATAGACGTTGAATATGAAGGGCTAAATAGACTTTTTCATTGGGAGATATCTTAGCTCCCGTCTGTTCAGCGATCGTTTGGTAGATCTGATGACTGATCTCATAAGCCTTTGGATAGCTTAAGCGAATCAGCTTTTCCATCTCACTCAAACCTTCAGGATCTTCTCTTCCCTTGTCTAAAGAGTCAAGAAAATAATTGAGATGGATCATGAAGCGATCATAGAAATGGCTGTTTTCTTCTTTCCGTTTCAAACCATTTTGAGCTAGTTTTTCTTCTACAGCCGTCAAAATAGCTTGGCGATCTTGGACATCTGGGTCTTGCTCATGAATCATTTCCCCTTGTGCATTGATAAAGTGATAAGCAATGCGATTCACTTCATCGTCTGGGAACTTGTCCAAGAGCCGGGTTCGAAAGATATTGATCGCTTCCTCAGCAATTTTATAAGGAATCGGATGCATACTAGACGCATCTGGAAGGTCACTCTGTTTGTACCTTCCCTGCTGAACAACCTGGTAAGAACAAAAGATATGATCTGTCAGTGTCACATAGATATATTCTTGAACAGGATAGGCATACTTCTTAGATAAGCTATCAATCACTTCATAAGTGGTAGTAATGAAATCAAGGGGAACATCTTTTAGCAGGGCCATAAAGTTTTCTCTTGATTCGTCCGTTTTTAAGCGAAATACCTTCTCTACCTTGTCATCTGCGACTAGATCATTTTTCTTTTTTCCAAAAGCAATCCCACTCCCAACAACAATTAACTCTTGTTGCTGCTCATCTTGAACCAAAGCAACATTATTGTTCATTGGATGGATAATACGATACATGACGCTCTCCTTTTTGAATTTGTTAAATGCAAACAAAAATGACCACGAAGTAACTGAAAGAACTAGCTCACGCTAATTGTTCAATTTACTTGTGGTCACGCCTAATCTATCTTAGTAACGCTCACTGCTATTCAACTTATAACTTATTCTATCATAAGCTTTTAATTTTGTAAACCCTTACAGTAATTTTTTTAAACATTTTTTTAAAATCAAGAACAAGGTCTCTAAAAGAAAAAACTGGAAGACCTTCTCCCAGTTTTTGAATGTTGCTTTAGGAGGCAATAATTTTTTGAATCTTATACGCGTTCTGTCCAAGGTGTTGCTACTTTAGCCAAGACTGCGTTCAATTCTTCGATATTTTGACGACCTTCTGTACGAAGCCATTTCCGAGCAGCTGCTTCTCCATCTTTGATGTAAGCTTCTACTGAACCTGCCCATGTCGCACGTCCACAAAGAACACCGTTGAAGTTCGCACCAGATTCATGAGCAAATTCCAAGGTTTCTTGGAAGAGTTTTGCAGATACACCGGCACTGAGGTAGATGTATGGAAGGTTGGTTGCTTCTTCTTGTTCCTTGAAGAAAGCAGCGGCTTCTTCACGACTATAGACAACTTCTCCTTCTCCAAATCCTTCCACAAAGTTCACATTGACTGGAACTTCCACTTTCAAGACATCGATATTGAAACGAGGATCTGAGAAGACTTTCATAGCCTCAATCACCTTACGTGGTTTCACTTTCGCATATTCAGCTGACGTAGCATCCGCAATTCCTTCATCATAAGCCAAGATTTCAAGGAAGAATGGAATATCTTCTGCAACACATTCAGAACCGATGCGTTCGATATAAGCTTGTTTTTCTTGGTTGAGTTCATCTGCACTGTCCACATCATAGTAGAGCAAGAATTTCACAGCATCTGCGCCTTGTTCTTTGATGCGTTTTGCTGACCAGAGGTTAAGGCAGTCTGGTAGACGCTTGGTGCTTGATGTATCGTAACCTGTTTTTTCGTAGGCAAGTAAGAGACCAGCATCTTTGTCCAAGGCTTTTGTAGCAGGCAGGCCATATTCTGGGTCCAATAACATAGAGGAAGCATATTTTGTCAATTCATCTGCTACAAGGACTTTCAATTCTTCCATTTGTGCGACTGTTGGTTCTGTATCTTGATATTTAGCCATCAAACGTTTCAAAGCACCACGTTGGTCAAAAGCCAAAGCTGAAATGACACCATCTTTTGTGCTGAGACGTTCCATATACTTGCGTTTTTGTTCTGTTAATACCATCTTATACCTCTTTTACGATTAATTGTTGATACAAGGCATCATAGTGCCCCATGTTGACATGTCCTGTTTGTGCTTCTTGCGCATTTAACATTCCAAGAACATTTGCTTTCTTGAGCAAGTCTGCGTCACTCTCATGATGATAGAGACCAGATGCAATCCCTGCAACAGTCGAATCACCAGATCCGACTGGATTGACGACATCGATCTTAGGAATATCTACCTTATAGAAGACTTCCCCATGCTTAGCGAAAGCGCCATTTGCACCAAGGGAGACAATTACCCATTCGATGCCATCAAAGAGAGAATCCTGAAGGACTTCTTTTAAGTCTTCCACATTCTTACTCACTTCTTTTCCTAACAACTGAGACAACTCTTCGTTGTTTGGCTTAATGACCGTAGGCTTGACAGCTACTTGAATGGCTGCTTCCAAAGAAGCACCGGAGCAGTCAAGCACAACTGGTTTTCCAGCTTCGCTTGCAATCTTGACAAGGCTAGCATAGTAGTCTACTGGTAAACCAGCAGGAAGACTTCCAGAGATGGCAACAACCTCTACTTGTTCAACCAAGTGACGATAATGGTCGAGAAAGTCTTGCCCTTCTTTCTCAGAAATGGTTGGACCTTTTTCTAAGATTTCTGTTTGCTTGCCTTCGTGAAGGATGGCGATACAATTCCGCGTATCTCCTGCAATTTCATAGAAGCGCTCTTCAATGCTTTCTCCTAAATGATCAAGAATGAATTGACCCGTTCGACCACCAAGTAAGCCAGTTGCTGCCACTGGATCCTGGATCTCAGAGAGCACACGAGTGACATTTAACCCTTTTCCACCAGCTGTTTTACTCACCTCTGTTACCCGATTGACAGTATCCAATTGGAGATGATCCAAAGGATAAGAGATATCAATCGATGGGTTCATTGTGACCGTTAATATCATACGTCACCTCTTAGTCGTGGTACTCACCACGGTCCCATTTTTCAAGAAATTCGGTGAAGAAATCAGCATCCGCTTGATGAGCATTATGGCTTTCCACATGTTGGATCTTGGCGATCAACTTTTTGTTTTCTTCAGTAGGTTTGTATTCTGCATTGATGAACGCTTCAATGATATCGCACATAAGCAATTCTCCAGTGATTTTACCACCAAATCCGATAACATTGGCATTGAGTTCTTCTTTAGCATAAAGAGCAGTTGTCATATCGCGTACCAAGGCAGAACGGATACCCGGTACTTTATTAACCGCATTGTTGATTCCAACACCCGTACCACAGATACAAACTCCTAGATCTGCTTGGCCACTTGCTACGGCTTCTCCAACTTTTTTACCAAAGATTGGATAGTGAGTCCGTGTATGGTCATAAGTTCCAAAATCGAGCACTTCATATCCTTTTGATTTCAAAAAATCAGAAACAGCCATTTTTTCATTTGTCACAATGTGATCACAACCAATTGCAATTCTCATTTGAATTCTCCTCTCATTAGCACATCTTATTCAGCATATCGACACGGATCTGGTGACGACCACCGTCGTATTTCCCATTGACGAATCCTTTGGCAATGTTTTTCGCCAATTCATCCCCAACAATTTCAGCACCCATGGTAATGATTCGAGAATTGTTGTGTCCACGAGTCATATAAGCAGAACGTTCATCTGAAACTTCTGCTGCAACCATCCCTTTGATTTTCGTTGCCACCATAAATGGACCAGCACCATAAGCATCAATCACGATTCCAAGATTTTGATCGTTTTTGTTCACTTCGCTTGCAACTGCAAGTGTCACATCTACAAAATCTTGACCTTCTGTGCTGACATCCACAACATCGAAACCTTCTTCTAAAAGAAAGTCTTTTACGAGATCTTTTAATCTTAATCCTGCAGCATCTGCACCAACTACAATAGACATATCCTGTCCTCCTTTTGTTCGTTCCACCAATATTTCTGTTGTTATTTTTTCACAAAGAAACATTTTCTTACTTTCGATATTATATTACACCTATTTTGAACGAAAGTCAACATTTTCTTGTTTATTTTCGAACATTTTTTAAAATAAAAACACCATATCTACAAAAGATATGGTGTCAGTTTTCAAACTACATGTGATGATTATTTTGCATTTGCTGCATATTCTTCATTACGTTTGATCATTTGTTTTCTGTACCAAGCGAAGATTCCGATATAGAAGGCTAAGAAGACAACTACACCAAGGATCAATTTGATATCACCAGTTGTTGCGTTACCGATTGTCCAACCGAGCAATTTTTCAACAGGTCCTTCAAGAGTTGAGTGAGTGATCAACTGAGCTTTGTCAACTCCATCTGGGAAGGCATTTACACTTTTCGCCAATTCAGTAGCGAATGGTGCAATCAATGTTCCTGAAAGAAGGAAGAGTGGCAACAAGAGTGTTCCAAACACGATCATACGGATCAATTTTCCACGTGTTACAACCAAGAGAGCTGGAGTCACACCCATAGCGATGATCCCTGCAAGTGGCAAGATACCATTTCCTACTTTAGAAAGAAGCACTGCTTCGATCAACATGATTGGTGCAAGTACGTTCGCACAAGCCCAGATTTCAGCACGACCAGCAATAAATGGCCAGTCCAAACCGATATTGAATTTACGTCCTTGAAGACGTTTCGTAGCAACGTTTGTAATACCTTGTGACAATGGTTCTACCGCTGCGATGAACCAAGAACCGATCAATGAGAACAATTCCAAGCAGACACCGGCTGTCAAACCAAGGCTGATCCAACCTTTAATAACTTCTTGCCAAGTTCCAGCATCTTTAAGTCCTTCAACAGGATGTGGTGTTCCCATTAAACCGATAACGATACCAAGAATGAAACCGATGAAGAATTTAGATCCCCAGAAACCAATTTTCTTGTTTAACTTAGCTGCATCAAAGTCGTATTTGTCAAGCCATGGGAAGAATTTGTCAAAGATTTTATCTAAAACCATGATGATTGGGTTCATCATGTAGTTCATGTGAGTTGATGTCATAGGTGAAGAGCTAGGTGCATTCAATAAGTCATCAAATGTTGGTTTCATCAAGTCTGAGTTGATGATCTTCATAATTCCAACAAGAACAACTGCAAGAGTTGCGACAAAAAGCGAAACTCCTCGGCTGACCCCATTGTTGTCCGCATACCATTTGATCAAAAGACCTGTAATAGACAAGTGCCAGATATCAAAGATATCGACATCAAGTGTGTCTGTTTTCTTCATTGCAAGCATGACAACGTTGACAACCAACATAACTAGCAAGAAGTAAAGAGTCCAGGCAGATCCCCAAGTGATCGTCGCAAGTGGTGCCCAACCAACATCTGTGATATTCAATTGAATACCAGTGTTCTCAACGAATTTTGCAAGAGATGCTGAGAAAGCTCCATTTAACATACCGATGATCGCACCGATACCAGTAAGGGCGATGGCAAGCTTAATACCACCTTCAAGAGCTTTGGAGAATTTTACTCCAAATAAGAGAGCCAATAGAGTTAGGACGATCAACATGATGATCGGTGCCCCCATGTCTAGGATGGGTTTGAAAAACGTATTGGCAAATTGAATAATGCCATTCATAATAAATCCTCCCAATTTATGATTGTTTTAAATTACACTGTTATCGTTCCCAATTTAATTTTTGGATAACGCTTACATACCAATCTAAAAAAATATTAACTTAATCCATGTTCTTTGATGGCTGCTTCGATATTATCAAAGACTGGCGCACTCATTGCAGGTATACGGAATAGAATTGGTCCTGCTTCAACAACTGGAATACCAGGATCGAATCCCAAATCAGTTGCTGCGATTGGAGTAAAAATATCATAACCAGAAATCAAATCTTCATTGACGTCTTTGACCATGACAGCATCACAACGCACATCATAACCACGGTTTGACAATTCTTCTTCTAGCGCATTTTTGATTTGATGGCTAGAGTTTACGCCTGCACCACAGGCAGCTAAAATTTTAATCATTTGGATGTCCTCCATTATAAATATTTACAAAGTTTTAGGAAATAGCTTCCGTGATGTATTGATAAAGCTTATCTTCACTATCTAATTTCGACAGAGCTTCGAGATTCCCATTGGAAGTAAAAAAATCCATCAGCTGGGCCAAAATATTTGTTTGGCTAGAGCTCGAATTATTGATAATGAAGAATAAGAGTGAAACTTGGACTTCCTTATCTGGAGCAATCATATTATGGAAGGTTACGGGTTGATCCAAACGAACCACGACCACATTCTCTGTGAGATTATGGATAATGTCTGTGTGCGGAATCGCCACATTTGGTAAATCCTTACCAAGAAATTCCATGTCTAAACCAGTCGGGAATGATTTTTCACGCTCAATCAAAGCGGAACGATAGGTTGGTGTCACAATCTGTCGCTCTTCCAATAAGCTTGCTACTTGCTCAAAAAGATCTGTTTGATCCTTGGCATGTAGACAAAAGACAAGATCTTTGTTAAAGAGTTGATTTAATCCCATTGTTGCCACCTCCTTATCTAACTATTTATTTATAGCTTCAGTATATCACTATATTGATTGAATGTCAATCATTTTTTGTCTAAATTTGTTCATTTTTGTTTATATAACATTCTAAAGCGCTTTCTATCCGTCATTTTCCAACATCATTAAATCAGTAAAAAGAGAGTGGGACAGAAATCGGTCATTCGTTAGAATTCGATTTCGCGTCCCACCTCCGCACAGTTGAGTAGGGCTGTAAAAGCTGATGTAATCAGCGTAGTAGAGCTCACTCAACCACTGCGTCTTGCACGACAATCCAAAGACAATTAAGAGGCTAGGACTTTGGTCCCAGCCTCTTTTTACGAAAATGATTACTCACTGAGGAAACTTAAGAATGGTCCTCTTTCCATCTTTTTCTAATGATAACAAGACTCACAACTGCGACAATAGACAATAGGGCACCGATTAAGCTGCCTCTGGTTTTAAAGACAAACTCGACCTGATGTTTCCCTTTTGTAATTGGGAAAGACAGGAAGCTATTCCAGGCTCTTTCGGTCGTGACGGATTGACCGTCCACTTTCACTTGCCAGCCGGCACTATAAGGGATAGAGGTCATCATGACATCACTATCATCCGTAATGGTGACATTTCCCTCGATATGAGTATTGCTGAACTTGGTCACCTTCAGACCTTGCTGCTTGCGCTTCTCTAGCACTTCTTGGATCTGATCCAGCTCGGCCCGATAGACACCTGCTTGGCTCATGTCGATGGTATCCGTTCTAAAGCGGAACTCAATGACTGACTCTTGATTTTCAGTCATGTCCGTCAGCTGCCAGATTTGCCTTTGGGTAAAGGTCTTACTATTTGGCAACCATTTGTTGTTGACCAGGACAGAGTAATCTTGCTTAGGAATCAAGGATGCTGGTACAAAGAAGTAATAGGTATTGTTGGAACGCGGAATGATTTTATAGCGGATAATGCCTTCCTTAGAAGAATCTGCCCGTCGATAGATGGCCTCTCCTGTCTCCTTGTTGACCTTTTCTTCTATTAAATTTTCTGTTTCAATCCCAGTAAAGGCCAAGGGTTTGAAATACTCGACATAATCGCCCATATTCTTTTGATGGCCTTCCATAGAGTTAAGGATAATGTTTTGGTTGGCAAAAGCATTGTTGACCCCAAACTGAATGTTCTTCACGAGGGAATTCGTCCCATAGGCCAAAGGGAAGGAATGAGGGTTTTTATAGACGACAAAGCGATTGTCTTCATAAACAGTCTCTGTGTAGTAACGCCCCATGTCAAAGCGGTTGGTAAAGCGATAGAAATACATCTTTTCTGGATGTGCTTCCATCTCTTTTGGATCGAACTCCTTGGCATGCATGTAATAGCGAACACCGTACAAGGCATCCGTCAAGGGCGTCCCATTGGTATACTCAGTGGCTGCATTGACCCCCAGATCTCCCATGTAAGCAAAGTGGTCCATGGTCGACCGTTCTAAGCTCGAGCTGAAGGTACTTAAGCCTGGATAAGATACCAAGGATGGGACCGTTCGAGAATAGGCGAAGTCAGTCGCAATCCGGTAGAACTTCTCATCCGCATCTGCCTGGACTTTGTCCGTTACACGCTTGACCGAAACAGCAGCATCTGCAAATTTATGGACACTGTCATAGCCTAAGGTCACCTGAGAGAGATAGGCATTGTAGCCCAGTTCAAAGAAGGTTAAGACGGATACTATCACAACTGACAAGCGAGTCCATTTTTGATTCAAGACCAGAAGGACAAGCAGATATAGTAGAACTGTGATTCCGACTTGGGACAACAAATAGCCTGCTTTTAAAAGGATGAGGGCAAGGACAAGGAAACCGGCAGTCCAGCCAATCCGAATGAGCTTTTCTTTCTGGCTCTTCTTGGACTTGTCCCAATAGCTGTAAAAGCCATAGGAAACAACGACCAGGAGCGCCAACAAATGAAGGGCAGTAAATCGGCTGATGTAACGGGAGACACCAGACGGTTGAAGCTTGGCAATAAAGCTATAGTTCTGCGAATAGACATAGACGACTGCCAAGGCTAACACCAGACCAATCACTAGGTTGGCTAGGCGTGAAAGCACAATTTTTTCTTTCATCGCTTGGTAGGCTAAGACCAACATAAAGAAAGAGAACAGCCAAGAGAAGCGGAAAAAGAAACCAGCTGGATTTTGTCCCATATGCCAAATCTTGCTGACAAATTCATTGACAAAGGAAATAAAGAAGACCAAGGTGACCAGACCGGCAGCCCATTTCTTGACGGTGACAACTTTTTTCGACAAGAAATAGGATACAAAGCCTAGTAGCCCCAAGGCTCCGATATAGATATTGGGAAGGTTTGGCCCAGCAGACCAGCCTGAGGTGTTATCAAAGCCACCCACAACTAGCTTGGCAAAAATATCCAAGGGGTTAATTTGAAAGGCCAATGAGAAAGTCATCCCTCCTCCGACCTGGCCCTTACTTTCAATGAGGTTGAAGAAGACCGGCAAGAGGATGACAGAGGCTAGCGCGACCCCGATAATCGAATAGATTATGGCCTGCAAGAGTGGAAGACTAAGGTTTCTAACTTTCTTCTTCCAATCTCCTTCGATCATCAGCCTTGGCGATACATAGTAGCAAGCATACAAGGCGATGAAAATGGAGATCATATAGCCCATATAAAATTGAAGCAAGACGGTCAAACCTAAAGCAAAGGCATAGCGATAGGGAGCGCCTCCATCCAATAGTTCTTCTAGGTAGACAATGACGATGGGAAGCATGATCATGGCATCGTAGAAAATGACATTCATCTGATACGACACCAGCATCCCAGATAGGGCATAAGCCGTCGCAAAGAGGGGCACCAGCCATTTCCTAGATTCCAAGCCCTTATACCGCTTGATCAAAAGGAAGGCAAAGGCCATCCCAATAGCCCCGTAACGGAGCCAAATGGTTAAGAAGACCGCAAATCCAAAGTACTTGAGGGGCGTCAAAATATAGATGATATTAAAAGGACTCATCAAATAGTAGCCAAGCACCCCTATCATATCTCCCCCCAGAGACTTGGTAAAGGAATAACTCAAGCTAGATAAATCTCCGGAGAGCACGGCATTTTTCAACAAACCAAAGAAGCTGATGTATTGTTGACCAAAGTCAACAGCCATCAAGCTTTTATCTCCAAATGGAAAAGTCCCCATAAAAGCCCAAACGACCAGCATGATGGCCATTGGGAGCATGGCGCTAAAAGCATACAGCAAGCTCTTCGGATTTCTCTTCCAAAGCTCTTGCCAAGGCTTGGTCCAGACAAACATTCTTCTATCTCCTATCTTCCTTATCCAATGCTATCCTCTTTTGCCTTTTCAATATTGGTGTCTTCAATAATGAAATGAGGGCGACGCTTCACTTCATAGTAAATCTTCCCGATGTATTCTCCAAGAATTCCGATAAAGATTAGCTGAACCCCACTAAAGAGAATGATGGCCGCAATGGTGGTAAAATACCCACTCACATAATCCCCCTGAGAAAAGATATACTTCATCAACTCAAAAACCAAGTAAAGAATAGCCAAGCCCAGACAGATAAATCCAAACTGGATACAAACGCGAAGAGGACGGTCGTTAAAGGAAATAATCCCTTGAATGGCATAGTTCATGGATTTCTTAAAGCCAAACTTGCTCTTTCCAGCCTTGCGAAGTTCATTTTTATAGGGGATGACTTTCTCCTTGAATCCAATCCATTCGTACAACCCTTTATTAAATCGATTGTATTCTGGCATGGAAACAAAAGCGTTGATAGCCTTCCGACTGAGAAGTCTGAGCTCGGATTTCCCATCCGTCAAATGAACATCCATCGACCGGTTGGATAGGAAGTAAAATAGACGAGCAAAGGTGCTACCCACAAAGGATTCACCATCACGAGTCCGCTGTCCACTGACGACATCGTAGCCTTCCTTGTAAGCCTCTAAAAAGAGGGGGATAAGATAGGGCGGGTGTTGCAAATCTCCATCCATGACCATGACAGCATCTCCCGTCGCATACTTAAAACCAGCCAAGATCCCACTCTCCCGGCCGAAGTTTCGACTAAAGCGAATATATTTGACCCGATCATTGTCTCTGGCAATCCCTTCGATCAACTCAAAGGTCTTATCATTGCTTCCATCATCAATATAAAGGATTTCATAATCCGAAAGATCTTTCCCAAGCATGTCTTCCAGCTGGGCCGAAATAGCTGCATGAGTCTGAGCTAGTACTAATTCCTCATTGAGTAGTGTAATGAGTATTGATAATTTCATCCCTTTTCTCCATCTATCGTTCTCCCAAAAAAGAGAGAGCTTTCGCTCTCTCCATCATACGGAAACTCTTTGTTTATTTATTAGAAATTTTGCGTTTTAAAACGATCGCACCGATGAGGACAACGACTCCCGAAATAACGAGACCAGTTGCTACGACTTCACCAGTACTTGGAAGAAGTTTCTTACGACCTCCACCAGTACCCCCTCCCGGTGTTGGTTCAGTGCTTTCACCAGTGG
>ENA-OWLX01000178-OWLX01000178.1-metagenome-genome-assembly--contig:-NODE-178-length-20960-cov-6.184932_pt1 | contig 20960 bp, 19 predicted proteins | sample MGYA00245351_ERZ651106 | MGnify/ENA primary metagenome ERZ651106 (study PRJEB26857, sample SAMEA4031768) | metagenome | biome: human; feature: oral; material: saliva | place: Philippines | collected 2014... | reverse complement strand
AATGTCCATTACTAAAACACGTGAGGTTTTCAGCCTACCAAATGTCCATTACGCCTGTTTTTCTAATTTCTTATTATAAATTTAGCAGAGTATTTTTTATGGTAGGGAAGTATATTTTATGGTGTTAAATATTGATAGGTTTTATTCGCTATGGTGTCATCATATTTCTGGCAATACTCTCCTTACTTTCGTTAAAAGTAAATTACTTTGCTCAATATAAAAACACATCTGCAAAAAAATAATGAACATATTGAACAAAAATGCCTTTCGTAGCCCATTGAGTTGGCTTTGATTTATGGGCTAATTATATTTGTTTTGCATTATTGGTTATATTTATTTTCTGGAGAAAAAGTAAAGGTATAGTTTGTTTTTATGAGGTAAAATGCGTTATGGCAAATGTATATCGGGCGGATATAGAACAAACAAGAGGGTGTTTGCAAGAAACACCCATCTGTTATTCTAAATCTATGTGTTCCACTTCAATATCATCGGTTACAAATATGCGTGCAACCTCTTTAAATTTTTCGGCATTTTCGGTGGTGTAATAGTGTGCAGTTCCATTTTTTGTACAGCGAGCATCTATTTCTGTATGACGTGTTAGATAGTCTTTTAAACTTTCTGCAACATATTCGCCTTGCGATACTATTTTTATGCCGTCAGGAACATATTGTTTTATTTTTGGCATTAAAATAGGATAGTGAGTACAGCCCAAAATTAGAGTATCAATATCGGGATCTAACCACAAAATATGGTCAATTCTCTTTTTAACAAAATAATCTGCCCCAGCTCCTGTAGCTTCATTATTCTCAACAATAGGAACCCATAACGGACATGCTACTCCCGTAACATCTAATTCGGGCCAAAGTTTATTTATTTCAATGTTGTAGCTATTGCTTTTTGTGGTTCCCGGTGTAGCAAGAATACCAATATGTTTTGTTTGGGTAAGTTTTCCTACTATTTCAGCTGTAGGACGAATAACACCAAGTACCCTGCGTTGTGGGTCTATTTTTGGTAAATCGTTTTGCTGAATGCTGCGAAGAGCTTTTGCCGAAGCTGTATTACAACCAAGAATTACCAATTGACACCCCATTTCGAATAGTTTTCCTACAGCCTGACGGGTGAATTGATATACAATATCGAACGAACGTGTACCGTATGGCGCACGAGCATTATCGCCAAGATAAGCATAATCGTATTGTGGAAGTAGCTCGCGAATAGCTTTTAATATAGTAAGTCCACCATATCCAGAGTCGAATACTCCTATTGGACCAGGTGTTTGTGTTAGCAATTTGTTCATACTTTTATTGCAAAGCAGTTTTTAAAGCAACAGTAATATCTTCGCCAACCATATTGTTTACGTATGGCAGTGCATTATTATCGGCATTTAGAATAAAAGCGTAACCACTTTCTTGTGCCATTTTAGCTATTGTTTTTTTTAGTTTTGCATGCACTGGTGCATATATTTGTTGTTCGGCTTGTTCAATTAGTCGGTCAGCTTCCTTTTTAAAAGCAATATTTTTGTCTAACAATTCTTGCAATTCAGCCTGTCGTTTTTTTAATATAGATGGTGCAAAGTTGCGTTGTCCTTCTAAAAATTCCTCGTATTTAGTGTGGAAATCGTTCTCAGACCGTGTTGTTTCTGCATCGTATTTTGCACGAAGATCGTTAATACTACGTGTAGCTGCAGCATATTCGGGCATAGATTTCAACACTTCGGTATAATTGAAGTAGGCAAACTTTAGTGTGTTTTGTGCATTTGTCGTAATTGTAATGACGGCAAATGCAAGACAAACGAAGATTTTTTTTATCATAATTGCATACTTATTTTTTTGTTATATAAAAAAAGACCACAGCAAGAACAAAGTTTTTGCGGTAGTCTTACTCTTTCCATAAAGCATTAATGGCTCTGGAAAATAATAACGGGGCAGACGCCCACTTTATTAATAAGAGTTTGCAGCATAAGCCGCAAACATTCTTATATCTTACTTCATTTTAGCAAGCTGAGCTTTAACTTCTGCAGTAATATCTTTGCTAATGGCTTCGTTAATATACAATGGTTGGCCAGCACCTTTTTCCATAATATAAACATAGCCACCAGTTTTAGCTACAGTTTCGATAGCTTTACGTACTTTATCGAGTACTGGACCCAACTTTTGTTGTTGTTGTTCGTTAAAAGCCTTCTGGTTGTCTTGAGCAGTTTGTTGGATTTTAGTGTACATATCCTGAAGAGCTTTTTCAGTTTCAGCCTGTTTTGTGGCATTCATTGTACTCTTTGTTTTGTCGTATTCCTCTGCTTTGCGTTGCAATTCGGTCTGCATATCGGTAAGTTGTTTCTCGTATTCCTTACCTTTAGCCTCTAATTCTTTTTGAACATTAGTAGCTTCTGGCAATGATTGCAAGAGAGCTTGTGAATCGAGATGACCAAATTTCTGTGCAAATAAACTCATAGGAGCACAGAGCATCAACATTAAAATAAGCTTTTTCATATTCTTTTGTGTTTTAATTGTTTGTAAATTTCTATTTTTTTGTTTACTTTATTTTATCTCTCTCAACTATTATTGGTTACCATAACCCAATTTTGCTAATACTTCGTTGCTAATATCAACCTTTGGCGAGCCATATATAATGCCAGAAGTAGAACTTGAACGGTCGATTACAAGACTATAACCACGTTGGTCGGCAACATCTTTAACAGCATTGTATATTTCGTCTTGAATAGGTGTAATAAGACTGGTGCGTTTTTTGAAAAGTTCGCCCTCTGGTCCAAAATACTTACGCTTTAAGTCGGCTGCTTGTTTCTCTTTCGCCATAATAGCTTCTTGTTTCTTTTTCTTCTGTTCTTGCGAAAGGAAAACAACTTCGTTCTGATAATTCTTATACATTGTGGAAGCTTCGGTGTTAAGTGCTTCAACTTCTGCCTGCCATTTCTTACTAACCTGATTTAATTGTTCGTTGGCACGCTCGTAAGCAGGAATATTACTAAGCAAATATTCCATATCTATGAGTGCAAATTTCTGTGCATGGGCTGCAATAGACGCTACAGCCATTAAACAGAATACTATAAACTTTTTCATTGTTAATATCTTTTCTTGTTATTTATGTATGCTGCCGCTAAAAGCGTAGCATTGTTAAGTTGTTAGAATTCTTGTCCCAATATAAAGTGGAACTGACTTCCTCCTCTTTTTCCAAATACTTTATCGAAACCGTATGCCCAGTCGATACCCATCATACCAACCATTGGAAGGAAAATGCGTACACCTATACCTGCAGAACGTTTTACATCGAATGGATTAAACTTAGAAGTTTCTGTCCACGCATTACCAGCTTCTACAAAACCAAGACCATAAATGGTGGTATTACCCAAAAGGAATGGATAACGAAGTTCAAGAGTCATACGTTCGTAAGCATAACCTTCTCCGTGTTGTGTAAGTTGTCCGTTCTCGTAACCTCGTAAACCAATAGTTTCTTGTGCATAATTAGAAGAGTATCCACTCATACCATCACCTCCCATATAGAATGTTTCAAATGGACTCTTTTTATACTTGTTGTAGCTTCCTAATAAACCAAATTCTATACGCGTCATTAGCACGAAACATTTGTTGCCATTATTGAGAGCAGTAAAGGTACGTGCCTTAAACTTCCACTTATGATATTCTACCCAACGGTATTTTTCTTGTTGTTCTTCCTGATAAGTTGCTGAAAAACGGTCGTTGGCAAGATGTTTATAATCTTTCTTATCGAATTTAGACCATGGTGGTGTAATTGATAACGAGGCAGAAAATTCGGAACCTGTACGTGGATATAGTTGGTTGTCGGTAGAACTACGATTGAGCGTTATGTTCAAACTTAAATTATTGGCTGTACCATTAGACATTACAAAGAAATAGCGCCAATTCTTTAAGATATAACGTTGGTAAGATAATTGTAAAGACAACTGGAAATAGTCGTCTGGCCATCTTAAACGTTTACCCCAACCAGCATAGAAACCCCATATTTGAATGTATTTATCTGGATCGAGATAATTTTCGTAGTTATTATAATTATAATTTCCTACACCATACATATAGTTATAATAATTCTCCATATAACTACGGTTGTAATAGCTGGAATTTAAATCGGTAGATTTAGAAAAGTTTGCACCTAATGTAAACTGAATAGGGCGTTTTCCACCAAACCAATTTGTTGCATATTGCAAACCATACGATTGATAATACTTACCATTAGTTTGAGCATTTAACGACATAGTTTCACCATCGCCAATAGGTAAGAAACCTTTGTGATCTTTATTCTTTTTCAGCAGATTTGCTATAGAGAAGTTATTCAGTTTTAAACCTAATTGTAGCAGAGCACCCATCTGTCCCCAACCTAATGACATTTGAATTTGGTCGTTCGATTTCTGTTTTAAGTTCCAGTTTATATCTACAGTACCATCTTCGTAATTTGGTTTTGGTTCTGGATTTACCGACTCTGGGTCGAAATGTCCCATAGAAGCTAAATCGCGTGCAGTACGCATTAGTGCAGCTTTAGAGAAAAGATCGCCCGGTTTTGTACGCAATTCACGACGAACTACATTTTCGTAGATACGAACGTTTCCATTAATGCGCACACGTTTAATACGTGCTTGTTGTCCTTCGTAGATACGCATTTCCAAATCTACAGAATCGCCAACAATGTTTACTTCTGTAGGCTGTAAGTTATAGAAAAGATAACCGTGGTCCCAATATTGGTTACCAACAGACGATTCATCTTCCGACAAACGTTTATTAAGATATTTCTGATTGTAAACATCACCTTTCTTAATGTCGAGTAATGAGTTTAAGAAATCTGTAGAATAAACAGTATTACCCACCCACGTGATATTACGAATATAGTATTTCTTTCCTTCGTTTACTTTAACATATATGTTTACATGTTTATCGTCTGCATTCCAAATACTATCTTTTAAAATAGCAGCATCGCGAAAACCATATTCGTAATACTTATCTATTAAATGCTTTTTATCTTCTGTCCAACGTTCTGGAGTAAACTTTTTAGCTTTAAGAAGAGTAGAAAGTTTTCCAGCTTCGTTTGTCTTAGTGAAAGCTCCCTTCTTAAAGAAAGTTCCTTTTATTATTTTATCGGATAGTTGTGCATTACCGTCAATAAAAATATGACGTACCTTTTTCTTTTCTTTTTTATCTACGTCTATATCAAGAATAACCTGATTTTTTGCAGTAACATCATCGCGTTGTCTAATTTGCACAGTGGCATCTTTATATCCTTTATCATCGAAATACTTTTTTGCAAGTATCTGAGCACGGTCTATCATATTAGGTGTTATTTGTCCTCCTTTCATAATACCTAACTTCTGTTCCATATCCTCGCGTTCGCTTTTCTTTAATCCATTATAGTTAATGGTAGAAATGCGTGGACGTGCCTTTAGATAGATATGAAGATATGCGTTATCTCCTACCAAAGAATCTACAGCGATTGAAACATCAGAGAACAAACCATGTTTCCAATAGCGTTTTACAGCATTTGTTATAGCTGTTCCTGGAATTTCAATATCCTGTCCTACAGACAATCCTGATATTCCTATCAAAACATAATCTTCGTAGCCATCTACTCCCGACACAGATATACCAGCTAACTTATATGTTTGTGGATTTGCGGCGTATGAGATGATTGGATTTACGATCTTCTGTTGGGCTTTTATTTGCAAACCAAAGCTAAGAATAAAAGCTAATAGTATTAAGACCTTTTTCGTATTACTCATTTATAGCGTATCTTATTTGTTTCTTTGTTCTGTTTCTATTTGTTTCTCTGTTTTTCCGAAACGGCGTTGCCGTTTTTGATAGTCGGCTATTGCTGTATGCAAATCAGCTTCGTTGAAGTCTGGCCAATAAGTATCGCAAAAATATAGTTCCGAATAGGCTAACTGCCAAAGTAAGTAATTGGAAATGCGATACTCTCCTCCTGTTCTAATCAATAAATCAGGGTCGGGCATAAAGTTTGTACAAAGATGTTTATTTATAATATTCTCGTCGATGTCTTCTACTTTCTGCTCGCCTTTTTGTACTTCTATTGCTATTTGTTTTGTTGCTTCTGTAAGTTCCCATCGTGCCGAATAACTTAGTGCAACAACCATAGTCATAGCATTGTTGTTTGCTGTATGTTCTATCGTTTCTTTCAGCTTTTCGGCAACAGCAACAGGTAAACGTTTAATATCTCCGATAACTTGGAAGCGCACATTATTCTTCATAAATATTTCGTCTTCAAGAGAAGTCAGCACTAATCCCATAAGTGCAGCTATTTCATCTGACGGACGATTCCAATTCTCTGTAGAAAATGTGTATAATGTTAGGTATTTCACACCTAATCGTGTGCATTCTGATGTTATTCGACGCACAGTTTCTACTCCCGCTTGATGTCCATACGATCTTGGTTTATTGCGTTCTGTAGCCCAACGTCCATTGCCATCCATTATTATGGCAATATGTTGTGGAATGCGTTTCATATCTAATTCTTCTACCATATTTTTCGAAGATTGTTTTTATTTCTTTATTTATAGATGCGATAAACTGGAAAGCTACATCTTACTCGTCTTCGTTATGACACGTTCTACATTTAGCCATAAAGCTATAAGTTACGGTAAGTTGTAAAGTTGAATAACAGTCGGTATTCTTAAATGCTCCACTACTTTTTATATCGTATGGATCCTTTTGTCCGTCCAATTCATCAGATAAACAAAAGTGCATTGCCCACTCCAATCCAATATTTGTTCGTTCGCCTAATTTATATTTAACACCTATTCCTATTGGGACATTTGCAGAGAATGCCGATTTTTTTGCTCCGTTCTTTATTTGTACATAAGTAGCACCTAATCCTCCAAAAACAAAAGGAGTTAAACGTTGCGCTCCTCTATATTCTCTTCCAGTACCATAAGGCCAGAAATTGTATTCGTATGTAGTTCCTACATCTATTAATGTATTGTTAAACTCGTAAGGTGTTGTAGCAAATTTTGGGTAATAGGTTTTGATATCGCTTGATTTTCCCTTTATCTTGCCATACGAAATATTGAATTTTAAGCCCATATACGGATTAAATGCATAACGTGCTAATACAGTTCCCATTGGCTGAAGGTTTTTTGTTAGTGAACTATTAAAGTCGCCTAAGTATCCCATCATTCCTATTCCTGCACCCAATTCCATTCTGTACTCTTCACCATCTTGTGCCTGAATAGGAACATAAGCTAAGAGGAACAATATATAGAAAAGGATACGTTTCATTTCTTTTATTTTATAGTTTGACAGTTTGCCCGATAGAGCCTTATAGTCATTAATAACTTCTTGTAAATTCGGTTTGTTGTTTACTCCAACCTTCGCTGTTTAATCTGCCTTTCCAAACCTTATTGGCACAAACAATCCAAATATATTTCTGACTGTCTGCTGCTATTGCAAAGTTTCTTGATGGAGTTTCTGTTGGATAAACATAATGTTTATTGGTTGTCCAAACTATGCCATTGTTTATACTTTCTTTAATTGGAGCAAACTTGCCATTGTCTGTAGCTCCAAATGCCATAGCCTTATTGTTGTAATAAATCACTGATAGATGGTTGTATTTAGGTAGTTGAAACTCACTACTTACTTCGGTTTCAACAAATGACCATTTGTAACTTGTAGATGTACTCGTACCATCAATTAGTTTAGTCCATGCCACTACGAAATTGTTGGTTGTATTTGTGCCGAAAAGTGTAACTCTACTTATTTGGTTATCTGTAGCCGATGGTTGATATATAAAACCAATGCCGTTGGTTGGCAGATAAGAAGAATTTGCATCTAATGCTTCGTTAGTCCAACTTACACCATTATCTTTAGATACCATAAGTGTATTACTATTCGATAGTGCATACAGTTCTGTTGCTCCTGCAGCTACTAATTGTTGTAGTGGAGCAGTACTTACCGTAGTCCAAGTTACTCCATCGTTCGAATGTTTAATTTGTCCATTGTCAAGCAAAAACATTCCATTTTCAGTCGCAATTACGCTTTTATAACTTGTGGCACCGAATGTTGTTGGGACTTGTGTCCACGTGTTTCCATCGTTCTCTGCTGTGAAGTAACATATAGTTTGACTTCCTTTTTTGCCAAACACATACATTTTTTTATTATAACTGACCATTTTCACATCATCGAATAATGCAAAATTTGTATTATCATTAAGTGTGTTCCACTTAAATTCGTTACCACGTTGCTTGTGTATATTTACTGTTATGGTGTATGTTTTGCGATATTCTCCATTCTGTGAGTAAACTTCGATAATGCGTGGTTGTGAGAAATCGATAGAGTCGTTCTCTTTATAAGGCGTTGCTGCACCAATGGTTAGCGGTCTTATAAATATTTTTCCATTACTCTTGGCAGTTATGTTTGTAAGCACTGCTTTTGCTCTTGTTCCATAGGGCAATGAATCTGGGTTGTAGATAGTTCCATTATTCTGATTTATATAGAACCTATATGTTGTGGGCTTATACTTGGTAACAACAACAGTATCTTTTCCAGCTGCATTTACTGTATCGTGTAGAATTTTTACTTCCTTAATAGAGAAAGCAACAATTGCTGTGGCTTGCGAACTATTATCTGGTACTTTTTCTTCTTCTTTAAAGCAAGATGTTAGTGCAAGTGCCATTGTTAGCATTGCCACAAGGGAATATATCTTATGTTTCATCGGACAATAATTATACTATATTGTGTGCAAATTTACTTAGAATTCTTTAGATACTGCTCACTTTTGATAGTTTATTATGTAAATTATTGTTTTTAATGCCTATTTTTAAGTTCTTTAAGTAATGCCTAATCATCTAAATAACGTAAGTCTGATGACCATTGTATTCCCGATTAAAAATCTTACAGGCCATTGATAGACAAGAAATATCGGAAGATTGATGTTTTATCTATTCTTTAATAACGAAGTGGCTACGCCCATATTCCAGCTGTGAATGCTCTTTTGATTGTACAATAGGTATTCATTTCTGTCTTAATAGGTATAATCAGTAAACAAATAAATAGTTGGTGTGAAAGCATAGTTTATATTTACTTGCCCATTGAAAGCAATTCTTGGTAAACAAGTTCAAAATTTAACTGAGCAAAGTTTGACCGGGTAAGATTCTTTCTGTAGTTCAATTGGAAGAACCAATTATCGTTCGGTCGATATTTTATAGTAACTATAGGAATGTAACAAACCCGAGAAAATTTGTTTCGTTAAGTACAAACATAAGTTTTTGCACAAAGGTAGCATAATCGCTATAGTAGGCAAAGGCGGATAGTATAGTCATTCCCTTAAAAGCCGAATATTAGGCTTTTAAGGGCTGACTATTTAATAACATCTATTCTTTTAAGGATTTTCGAAACCTCTTTATCTGTACGTAAATTTATGTTTATCTGCTACTTCGTTGTTGGTACAATACCTGCATCAGTATCAGAGTTATGAATACGTTGGTTCACCTCAGAGCTATGCTTTCCAAAGTTCAGGTTGAAATGAAAGTCTATGCCGAAAACCTTACATAGATTTTTCGACCATACCATTTGATTATAAGGAGCAAGATGGGAAAGATTTTCTACAGACATTTCATAACGTGAACTGAAGATGTTCTGCAACTGGAGTTCTACACCCCATTTTTCTCTATTGTACCCAAAGACTATACTATGTGATTTCTCATCTTTGTTAAGTGTCTCCCCCCACAGGCTATGAAAACTTGTCTCAAGATTGGCGCCTACATACCAATTCTTGTACATTCCCATTAAGTTGGCACGCAAGCCCCAATTGGTATGTGTATGCGTATAAGTATTGCCATTGCTGATATAGCGATTGACAAATGGGGCTAATTGAATGGATATATAATCCTTCCAAGGTTGTACTTTTAGGTTTATTTGAGAGTTTAGACGATGGAAGCCCCTTTGATTGGCATAACTCCTAACATAGAGGCCATTCGAGTAGGTTGTTTCTTCCATATATGGTTTGTCGTCATAACTGTAACGGGTAAACCATTCTGCACTGATATACTTTGTTTCTACGCTAATTGATAGTTCATTAGAGAAAAATCTGACTGCCTGTAGATTTGGATTTCCACGGCCTATTTGGTAAATGTCTATGTGCTGTTCAACATCGCTTAATTCGGCAAGTGAGGGTGCGTATCCTCCCATGTAGGCTTTGTAGCGTATTGACAGATAATTGTTGAAACGGTACCCCAGCTGAATAGTTGGGCGAAATATATATTTTACCTGTTTTGCATTTCCTTGGCTAACATAGGTTCTCATAGCACCTACACCTACCATATAATCCAGTTTCCCTAACTTTGAGGCCCATTCTCCAAAAGCATAACTCTCACCTGTATTCATCTTTACACTTGAGGATGTATTTCCATCGTATGCATTTTTTGTGTACATCTGCTGATGTCGCAGACCGAATGACAACCGCGAATACTTGATTTTCTGCTCGTAAATAACTTCAGCTATAGCCGAATATTTATTACCATCGACATGAGATGTTATTTCTTGTACAGCATTTCCCTGAGATTGGCGATATAAACGGTCGTTTTTAGTATTGATATATGTTCCTATCAGGTCAAAGAAAAGATGCTTATCCTTGGTAAACTCATGTTGATAATAAATATCTAACGATGGATTGTTGCTCCTTGACTTGGTGCGGTCCATGATATCGAATGTGTTGCTATCCTGGATAAGTTTGGAATTTCTATCAGATACCGCATGCGGTGTATTGTTATATAAATCACGAAAAGTAACACTCAATATGTTTCCGCTATTTATGTAATCGTATCCTATGGATAGATTGATGTTATCATATCGTGCCTTTGTCTTTTGCCCTATCTCATAGTTCCTGATACTGGGTGTCGTTGCATTGAAAGTCTCTATGTTTTCACGTAACCAGTTTATATCACGCCGATTCCAGTTTACAGATGTCTTGAAGCTTGACTTACCTACATGATAATTACCCGATAGCTGATAATCTCCTATACCTAAAGGATTGATAGTGTTCACCAACTCTCCGGAGATGCTCCCTCCATTCTTCTTTTCCTTTAAGATAATGTCAATTACAGCAGCTACATTTCCATATCTTAGACCGGGACTATCATAGTATTCTATTTTCAATACATCTGCCGGCAAAAGAGCCTTCACCTCCTGTATCTCTGCCTTTACACCATTAATACGCAATTCTACGGCATCCCCTATCGTGGTAGTTACCTTACTGTCAAGCGTATTCACTGAGATGCGTGAAAGCTGAAGATGCTGCAACAAATTAAAACCATTGCTTGATGTCTTTCGCTGAAGCTGATTAGGGATAATAATTTGTCGGTCAGCTTTCTGTGTTACGCTGTTGACTGTCACGGTTACGCCATTAAGCTGCTTACTATCTGGCTCCAACATTATTGTACCTACCGATAGGTGCTTAGAAATGTTTTGGCATTTAATTTCCTGCGTAGAATATCCAACAAAAGATATCCTTATTCTATAGTTCTCTCCTTCATGCGTATTCAGTTCAAAGTCACCATTCATATCAGTTACCACTCCACCAATCATTTTATTTTCGCTTTCACGAAATAACGAAACAGTTGCAGCTGGTAATGGTTGCTTATTTTCATCTACTACCGTACCCGTAGTTTGTGCAGCAAGAATACCATAGCAGCCAGACATAAGCAACGTGAGAATTTTCTTTTTCATAGACATTATATTATTTATTATATGTATTGTCTTATTATAATTTTGGAGTAAACATCATGATATGCCGACAACTTTTCTTGTCTTTCGATGTTGCAAAGGTAATATTTTTTTTATTTTCACTACGCAAAAGTATAATTCTTAGTTGTTTGCTTAAATTTAACATCAAAGTGTGATTATGTTGCTTTATAAATACAATACTCATTTATAATCTATTTAATTCAGTAGTTGATTTTTCCCCTCTATATTTATTTTTTGTTGGATTTATTTGATAGCTTGCAGTGAAGATAAACGTACATCTATTGGCATCGTTCCATTTATTTAAAATTATATTATTGGTATTTTTACTCCACTTTTCGCGACTTGTGTTAAATAAATTATTAACTGCAAATTTTAATCGTAGCTTTTCATTAAAGAAGTCTTTTACACAATGAATGTTACAATTGAAATTCTGAGAGTAAGAAGCTAAATCTGTATCTAAATTCCCACATGTATTAAAGCTCATATCTACTCCTATTTGGAAATGCTTAGGCAGGGTTATTATATTATCGAATAGCAAGGAATAAATGGGCTTATTATATTTACTGTTATTGTAAACCAAAAAAGGTTTAGTAAAATCTATTGTAAATGATGGTCTCCATATTTTAAACCATATCGGTGAATAATATAAAGCAATATCAAAAGTTTGGTTGCTTTTTATATTCTGAGTATGAAAAATGGCAATGGAATCACTTCCATTGTATCTATCGTATACATACATAGTACTATTTTTCATAATAGAATAGTTTGCCATTACCTGAAAATCATTCCATCCTAATGAAAATGAAAACATATTAGTTTTTTGTGGTAAAAGATTAGGAGTCCCACCCTCATATTCATAAGGATTATTATACTCAACTGAATTTCTAAGCATAAAATAACTTGGACGTAATGTTGTATAACGATATGCAAGCGTCATCTGTACATTATCGTTTTTATAATTAATGGCAGCAGAAGGATAAAAGCCTTTATCTTTCTGAGAATCCTTCTTTGAATTATTGCTATTGTTATAATAATTAAAATTCATATATTCAAACCTAATTCCCATACTTATATCCCAGTGTGTACCAAAAGATTTTTCATATTCTGAGAAAAATGAATATAGTTGTTGTTTAGCTACATTGGAAGCAGGTAATAGGCTATTTTGCAAGGTTGTACCATCAAGTATTGAATAACGATTTTTATTTGTAGTAAATGCCCCATCTGTCCCAGATGTCAAAGTCCCACCAAATAAAGGACTTATTACCTTTGCACGATACGCATATAGCATATTGTTACTATGATTCTTTGAATGGATTTCCTCGCTATTAAGAGAATAATCTTGCTTACTCTCATTAGACGAATTCATATAATCAAAGTCAACCTTTAGATATGCGTCTTTTGTAAAATAATAAGAGAGATAACTATTTATATAATGGCTGTATATGACAGATTTTCTTTTATCGTTTGAAATAAAATCTTTAAGATGTCCCATATATTTAACTTCAACATAATCATTAGTTGTGAAAGTTTCATAGGGTAAAGATGTATACTTGTATATAGCACCCATTGCTAACTTATCTCTATGCTCGTAATTAAGTCCTACTGATCCGTTCCAAGAGAGAGCGTTAGTTTGCATATCTATGTTCTCATTTACCTGCTGAGTTAAAAAACTTCGATTCGAGAGCTGCTTAGCCTTAGATGATGTTCGATTATATTGTAAATCCGCAAAAAGGTCAAATTCTTTCTTGCGATATTTTATGTTTAGTCCACTATAATGAGACAAATTACGCTCCATACTTAAACCTGCATTAGCCAAACAGCCAAATCCTTCTCCTATTGGTTTTGATGTGATTATTTTTATCACAGCACTTATCGTAGCATCATATTCAGCTCCAGGATTGGTTATGATTTCTACTCGTTTAATATCAGAAGAATTTATTTGATTCAATTCGCTTAGATTACGCACCAATCTATTATTGATAAAGATTAAAGGCTTTCCTTTCCCCAAAACACTAATATTTCCATTCTTGTTTATAATAAAGGGAAGGTGAGATAACACATCTAAGCCATTACCAAGTTTGCTCAATGGCCCAGAAGCAATATTAGCAATAATACCTTTTGCTGTATGTAAGTAGGTCTTTCTTTTTACTATAACTTCTTTTAAAAGGTTTTCATTGGGCTGTAAGAAGAAGTTATATAAGGTGTCTTTAGGCATTATTTGCCTAAATTGGGTTTTACAGTCAATGTAACTTACTTTTAGAATACCATTGGTTATGGTGTTTGGGATCGTAAACATACCCAAAGAGTCCGTAGTGGTTCCTGTTATAAATGCACTATCAGATGCAGAAAGAAGGGTAACGTTTACAAACTCCATAGGTAAATTACTATCTTTTTCTCTTACTATTCCTTTTATTTGTGCAAAAGTACAAAGCGAAAGCATGAGTAATTTTATAATTAATATACTTCGTGTCTTACTATTAGTATTCATAATTTCTTTTGTTTCTTGATTTATACGGCAAAGATACTTCTTATGCAAATATCACCTATTACACTTTTGTGTAAATTTGCTCCTCTCTCTTTGTTTTTTACACTTTTGTGTATTCTTTTTGCGGTATTCCACATTAAAAATGTACTTTTGTAGTGAAATATATCAGAGAACCTTATCACGTTTAGCATATATGACAGACATAAAAGATTTCTTTATAGCATCGAACACTGTGCATAATGCACCAGATTACGATTCAAATGTATTGTCAACATTGGTGCAAACCGTAGAGGCTTTTGCTCGTGTAACCTATCAAAGTGTTTATTTGATAGACTGAGACCTCTGCAAAACCTACCATTCTTTCAACTTTCATCCGTATGCTCTTAGATGTATGACTATTTTCTGACCAACTGCTACCGTTAAAATTTGAGATAGACAAATAATATGAGGGGGCAGTGGTCTCTATTAATCGTGTTCTTATTGTTCCGTGCACCTTTTAGTAAAGTTTAATTGCAGTTCAATATAAACTTTTGAATCCTATCGAAACTATTAGGAATATATCGATGCCATACTAATTGAAGCTGTGTGTGATATGTACGTTTATGTTGGCATGATGCGGAAAACACATTTATATTAAATATTTTTATGTAATTAGGCTGACATGTTAGAAAAATATGCTAACTTTGTATTTTTACAGTGCAGTATCATGACAAAAACAAGCAGGGACTTGTGATAACATTTGGATCATTAGCTTTGTTGTTTCAACCATTTTTCAAGGTGGTGTTGGGAAGAACGGTATGGAATGTGGTGGATGTATTAGTAGCAATATTCCTTGTAGGGTTGGTTGTTTTTGGGTCAAAAAATGATAAATAAAGTATTTACGAATATATGTTAAGTAAAAATAAACGCTTGTCGTTTAAATAAAGTTTGGTTTATAGCTTTTCAAATTTCCAATGACCGTAAATGATCTTAATAACAAGATTTAAAGGTTAGTAGTAGGTCTGCAATCATCATCATGAAACAAGTACTATTTATTATATCAATAGTTTTTGTCGTATTATTCGCAAGGTGCAAACATTCGGATGTGAAACCGCAAACGAATAAGAAATCAGTGGCGGCAATAGAGGCGAAGCAAACTGAGCCATCGAAAGAAGAAATAGACCTTGAAGAAGGACAAGAGAAGGCTGCGTGTAGAGCCGCTGATACACCGGGACTAGACCCTCATAGTCCTTATTGGTATGATCCCACTATTTCTGAGCCACAGTTCTCGGAAAATGGAGATACGATGATGTATTTCCCACGGAAAAGAAAAGGCGGACATTATGTTGTGCCCGAGGGGGTAACGTATCTCCAAGAAAGGGTATTTCAATGCTGTATGAAAGTTCGTTCGATTATATTTCCAAAATCATTGAAACACATCGAAATGGCGGTGTGTGATAACTGTCCACAGCTAAGAAAGGTTGTGTTTAAGAGCCCTATTCGTGAAGTGCCGTTCCGTGGATTTACGTATTGTCGCAGGCTTAGAGAGTTCCATCTAGTGGACCGATGGCCTCCAGTGACATTTTACGAGGGGTATGAAAACGCAGAAGAAGAGGAGTGGTTTTATACTTTTGGAGGTGTAAACGCGAAAAAGTGTGTTATCTTTGTTCCTAAGGGATGTGCTAAAAGATATAAACGACATAGGCTTTGGAGGCGATTTAAACATATCGTAGAAGAATAATGTGGTATGTGGGGAATGTGATGGTCTGTTATGAATAATTCTTGCACAGTGATAACAACCCCATCACCCTCGTTTTTTTTATTATTCTGAATTAAAAAGATATGAACGCAAAAAAAGTTTTATCGGACACTAATATATCTTAATAAACATTCTTACATTTAAACCTAAAGTAAAAGGAAAAGCCTAAGTATAAGTTATACCACTTTAACCATAATACTCAGGCTTACTCCTATCATCACTCCATAGCGTTTAAATCTTCAAACAATATTTCATTCGCCTGGCATACATACATTAGTTTGCATAGCCTTGTATCATAATAGAACACATAGTCTTGATGCCCATTCTCTCCTGCAGTCATATTGCTATAAACTACAATAATGTTGTCACCCTTGGCGAGAACTTCCGAAGAATAAACCATATCGTTTACAATCCGACCATCATCAGACTTAAGTTGCATATCGTCCTCTTTATAATATTTAGCCAAAATATTAACCACATTATTGGTTCTTAAATCGTATCGGAATAGTTCTGTATATGCCCAACTATCTTCTGACTCTATAAGCTTACTATAATAAATACTCTGTCGATCATCCTTGTCACACACGCAAAGAATTGTTCCCCCATCACGCTTCAGTTTTGATACGATTGCATTTACATCTGCTGAAACATTTTGCACAGATGTACAAAATTTTTCTTCACCAGTCTTGTTGTTTTCAGCACAAGCCAACGTGCCTAAAGAAAATAAGACCAAAAACATTCCTAATAAAAAGCTTTTCATTTCTTTTATTTTTTGTTACTATATACAATTACAAGAGATATAAGATTTCTGAGAGTTTTATCAATTCCTAAGCCCCATTTTATATCTGCACCAGATTTCTTCAAATTCAGATATTTACATAAGACTTCCATCTCATCCATTGTCAAATCGGATGATGCTGATACGTATAGTGTGAGATGGCTACTATTATTCCAAATAGAAATTGGAATACTACCGAGTGCATGATTAAAAGCATCACACCTTGTTTGATCTTTTTTTGGGGAAGCTGTCACATGAATCAAGCTTAGCTTTTCTTTGTTGTTTACAATAGGAAAATCCTGCTCATCAATTCTTATACGATGTTCTCTTTTTGAAAGCCAACCTGCTAAGACATCCAAATCCTCTGGTACTTTTAAGATTCCAGACTGAAGGGGTAATCCATCTGCAAAATCGATTATGCCTATATCTTGTTTTTCCATATTTATCTTATTAATAAATTAACACAACAGTTCGTAAATCTACTTATCGTTTGGTTTTCCAGCCAAACTTTACTAGCTCATCCTCTGAAAGTTCTTTTCTGTTTACGAGTGTACCATCTTCCTTAAAACAAGATACTATGTTACCCTTTAGACAACAAAGAGTATCATTAAAAATATCAACGGGAGTTCCAAACTGCTCTACAGATAGCTTCGACCTAAATCTTCCTTCCAAATCATAAATACAATTATCATTGTTAAATTGCACAACAAAGAAATTCAAACCAATAACACATGCTTTGAAAGCATTTTTATTGGAAAGGGACGGAGCCTGTAAATAGACTTCTTTCTTCGTTGGTTTATTGCCCTTGTAGCTTATGAACGCAATAGGGACATAAATAGCTTTTGACTTCGGACTATCTGTTGAACAAATACCGAAACGAGACATTTTGATTTTTAAATTTACTATTTGCATAACTGTTATCTTTTATGTTATGCTGCAAAACTACATCAAGATTGTGCCATTTTAAAGCACAACCACAAAAATAATTCAGAAAAATCCAGAACGTTTCATTTCTTATACTTTGTTGCTGCTGAATTTAATCTTCTTCCCAGCTGGAGTCTTATACCCTCTGGCTCAAGTATTTCCACAAATTCCCCATAGCCAAGAATGGTTTGATAGAAGTCAAAAGTCGGACAAAGCCGTAGCTCAAAGATAGAGAATTCATCAGTTTTCTCTATTTCCATTTGGCTATGATGTAATTTTACTGAGCGAATATATTTCTGCTGATTTCCACTTACCTTTATAAGAATACGCTGTGGTTTATCATCAGAGTGGATTACTCCCACACTGTTGTAGAAATATTCATCTGGATCAAAGTCAATGGGATAGGTGAAACCTTCATCTGTTATCATCAACTCATCAAATCTATCTATACCAAAAGTACGTACACGCGGCAGATAACCTTCTTCCTCATCTTTCTGCACAGAACAACCTATAAGATACCAGCGTTGCTTGAATAGCTTTATAAAATAAGGTTTAATTAGATACATATGTGGTTCGTTATCCCAATAGCTCTGATGCAAAACCTTGACAACCTTATTCTCATTCATAGCACGAATGATATCTGTGAGAAACAACTCTCCGGAAGGTACGTCTTCCAACAGGATACGATCTCTCAATCCGCGTGCTTCCGTCAGTGACATGCTTACCTCAAAATTACTGATTAGCCATTTCCTGATTCCACCATTCCAAAGTTCGTCACTTTCTGCTATATAATATTCGTTGGTACGCTTATCGCATTTGATAGATATATTGAAAAGTTCTTTTATCTTCGCCCGATGGTTGTCAAACGTACGCCTTGGCAGTTCCTCATTGAAGCCAAGGTGACACCGCTGCCACTTCTCCGAAAGACTACGAAGCGTAATTTTACCAGCCCGCTCAATAGTGCTGACTTCCCAAAGATATTTTGCGAATAGATTATTTGCCATACAAATCCCTCTAAAATGATAGGACATGCCTGAAAATCATAACGACTGTTTATCTTCCGTTAGTGCAGTATAGTAAACCTTTCCTATACATCAAGCAGCTATCGTCCTCTTGTAATGTTCATGATTATGTCTACTATTTTCCATGTTTAGCCAATGTGCTTTGCTCAGCACATATTGTGCTTTTGACCAACACCAATGGTGTTGAGTACCAACTCCCCTTGTTATGTATTATAAAAGTACTATCAGCTTTTGTCAGAAACAAGTTGCACTACATCGAACATATAATAAAGTTTTCACCAAATATGATTACAGTTGGGCATTCTTCTCTTTTATTTCACATAGCATTTTATCCACCTTCTCTTTAATCCATTTCGTGATATCGCCATTATACATAGCAATGTAACTTTCCGTTTCATGCCAATCACGATACTCATTTGGGAGCCACTCTTTTTTATCTGAGCCAGAGACTGTAATAAACATATTCTTCCAGCAGTAACCCTCTCCTTTCTTATTGTCAGACTTTATTAAAATATAAGAGTGCCATTCTTCTCTTGAAAGTATAATACACGGATTATACTCATGTTTCTTCTCAAACCTCAAGTTTCTTTCCTCTGCATACTTTTCTAATTTTCCAAACATTCTGTTACGCAAAGCACTGCTAATCTGAGACCTTGACTGTATAATAGCTGTTACAGCTTCAATATTGCTCTCATTCTCAATGACACACGCAGCAATATCTTTTAAATATTGTTCATCCATAGCCATATTGGTTAGTTTTTTAAGTAATTGGATATACTGATTAATTGTTTCCCTTATTAAAGGCTTGTTATAAGCTTGCTTTACACAATCTTTCAGCCACTCTAAAATTTCCTTTCTGTAAGAAATAAAATCCAGCTTATCAAGTTCTTTGTTGTCTATAGAACTTGCGCTGGGCTTATGACCGTCTAAAGTCAGATACAGAAGTCTGTAATCTTTCTTAAAATATTTCTTAGCATAGTTATCATATCTCAGAAGTTGATTTTCTTGGTCACCAGCATCAACTTTATTCTCAATGATAACTCCCCCCCCTTTATGATCATCCAAAACAATGTCAACTCGACCACCAGACTTTTCTGTTTTCTCTCCAATATACATCTCTTTTTTTGAAATTACAGAAGTCGACTCCAAGAAGTCTTCGCCTAAACCAACGTGGTTAAGAAAACTTTTTAAAAACGTGTCCTTCATTCCATGCATACCCTTAGGGTCTAACAAATCCTTAATAAATGCAGAATGGATAAGTTCAGACCGTTCCACGCCCATAGCTGAAAACACACTGTACTTTTCACCTCTTTCCTTCATTTCCTCTTCATGCTGCTTCGCATTACTGTAAACTTTATATACATCTTCAAACAATGCTCTGAAGTTTTCCACCATATTCATCGTAAATTATTTGTTTCGGTTTGTATTATATATGTAGAAGCGTGAAACGAACTATGCTTACCTTCTTCGTCATCGAACTTGTACAGTGCGATGGTAGCGTCCTCATTGATAGGACGATTGAGTTCTGTTGTTTCGCCATTTACACCGCAAGATACAACGTCACGGGCGAGAGCCGGCGAAATGCTCTCGGCGATTTGAAAACCAGTTACGCCCTGCTCGTATTCACGAACGGAACCGTCTGGGAAAGTGATTTTAACCATACTACAAATTAGTTTTATAAATCAAATATGTGGCAAAGGTACGATTTTTAATTCATAATTCATAATTCACAATTCATAATTATGATTACCGATGTTAATTTAGAACTAAGAGTGCATGATTTAGAATTCATAATTATTCGAACGAAGTTCTCATCAGTACGTCATAATTATGATTACAGATGTAGCTTAGGGGTTAAACGTAAATCAAAAAGTTAACTACGAATTACGCGAATTGTACGAATTACTTAGCAATAATGATTCGTGACATTAGTGCCATTCGTAGTGCTAATCAAAAAGTGAACTACGAATTACGCGAATGACACGAATTACATCGCAATAATGTTAGCGTAATTAGAGAAATTCATAGTCACAAATCATAAAGTTCAAAGTTCAAACCTCAAAGTTCAAAGTTAATAGTTCAAAGTTAATAGTACAAATCATAAAGTTCAAAGTTCAATGCTCAAAGGTCAAAGGATAGATGAAGTTCAAAGTTCAAAGCTTCAACGGACGCTTGTCATCACCTTCAATGCGAAGACTCGGTAGCTTGTAAAATTGCGGAGTGTTAGGTTTCATGGGCTGCTGCTTTGGCTTCCTACCCGCTACGATATCGGCACGCAGTTGGG
>ENA-OWLX01000172-OWLX01000172.1-metagenome-genome-assembly--contig:-NODE-172-length-21286-cov-12.858509_pt1 | contig 21286 bp, 26 predicted proteins | sample MGYA00245351_ERZ651106 | MGnify/ENA primary metagenome ERZ651106 (study PRJEB26857, sample SAMEA4031768) | metagenome | biome: human; feature: oral; material: saliva | place: Philippines | collected 2014... | reverse complement strand
ATTCAACAGTTAATGTAGGAGGAAAATTAAAAACAAATTCTGAAAACTTAACTCTATCTGGTGCAAATGTTGAAGCAGATAAATTAGATATTAAAGCTAAGAATGTAGTAATAGAAAGTAAACAAGATAAATCAGAAAGAAAAGATAGCTCATATGGAGGAAGTTTTAGTATAGACTTAGCAAATCCATCTAGTTTTAGTGCAAATATTAATGGAAGTAAAGGTAATGGAGAAAAAGAATGGGTAAATAAGCAAACTACATTAATAGCAAGAAATGGTGGAAAAATAGATACAGATAGTCTAACAAATATTGGTGCAGTAATAGGTTCTTTAAATGAAAAAGAAAAAAGACATTTTCAAAAAGAATTGTATTTTATCTATAAAAAGTTTAATAAGTTACCACAGGTTGAGGTGAATAGTCTTATAAAAGATTTCGAAAAGAATTGTCATTCAATTATTCAATCAGGTGAAATACTAGGTCTTTTGAATAATTTTAATCCTGTCGAAGAACAAGAAAAGTATGAAAACGCTAAACACTTAGCTAGGACTAGACTTTTAGAACGAAGCGGTAGTGTTACTTTTTTAAAAAAACTTGTAGATAATATATATACAAGACTATAGATATAGCTATATTTTAAATTCAAGGAGGTTTCGAATATGATTCTTAGATATTCATTTTCATATAATGTATATGATGTTGAAGGGGTTATTGCCGTAGACACCGAAAAGTTTACAAAAGAAAAAGCTCAAGAGTTTCTTGATTTCTTCGACTGGGATTTCAATAGAAAAAATGATCCTATCGAAGAGGCTGTTAAAAAGTATTGTCAGTTATGTGTTAAACTTGGTGTAGGTGGACTCGGTCGAATACAAGTTGAAAAAGAGATATCGGAACTTGAAGGATATTTTCCTATGGGAGAAAACACAGGAATTCATCTTGAAGATTTGGATGTTGAACCCTTTAATTGGGAAAACTTAAACTTTGAATATGTTGTTCAAAAGGATTAAAGCGTATGATTTCTATACGAGAATATGTATTTGAATCAAATTCCAGTAGTTGTCACTCCTTAACTTTTTCATCAAATCAACCTATTAAACAGTTAAATAACTTTAAGTTGAATTGGTGTGGTAATGACTTTGGATGGGAACAGCGAGAGTATAAAGATCCGCAATCAAAGTTTTCCTATTGGTTAGTAGCCTTCATGATCTATATAACCGACTATCAAATACAAGAAGAACGAAAAATTAGAAAAACAAAAGACTTCTGGATAACCGATGATAAAAGATATTGGAATAAATATAACGGACCTTCTCATTTGAAATCTTTTACAAAAGCTGGAAATATTTTTCAACAAACTATTTTAGAAATTATAGATGTCTTTAAAAAACACGGTGTCGTTTTTGAATTTGAGATTGAGGGTAGAGGTGTCTTAACCGAAGATGAATTTATACAAGATGTTCAGAAACGAAGTGATGAAAAATCATATAGTCGTGACTATACCGTTTTAGCTTGTGATTACGGAGGATATATAGATCATCAATCAGGTCCTTGTGAATCGAATGCGTGTAAAAAATTAGCTACAATGAAACCAAAAAAAGTCTTTGAATGGGTTTTCGGAGATGGTTATATAGTTACAGACAATGACAATCATTAATCTTTAATTTGATTCTCTAAAAATAAACACCTCAAAAGGTGTTTATTTTTTGTTAATTTAACTACGCAACGTCTATATTATAACTATGGATAAACAAACTATCAAAGAAAAAGTCTTTCGACCGATTATAGATAATGGTTTTCAGTGTTACTTTGTTGGAGGTTGTGTTCGAGATCAACTTCTTAAAAAGGAACCAAAAGATTTTGATCTAGTAACAGATGCGACTCCCAGATATCTTCATAAAATATTTTCTTGTTTCATCGATAAAAATTCAGAACAATATGGAATCACTGTAATTTCAATAGATCAAGAACCAATTGAAATAGCAACACTCCGTACAGAAAACTTGTATGAGGATTATCGACATCCTACTCGTGTTAACTTCACGTGGGATATTAAAGAGGATGCGATTAGACGAGATTTTACAATAAATGCTTTATATGAAGACACAGCTGGTAATATATTTGATCCCACTGGTTTAGGTCTATCAGACTTAAAACATAAGATACTTCGATTTATTGGAAATCTTGAAGATCGATTACAAGAAGATCATCTACGGACTCTTCGATATTGTAGATTTATCTCTCAGCTCGGTTTCACTACAAATCAATCTTTCTTTGTCGAACGTGATTTTTTAGATAATATTTCAAATGAAAGAATCGGTGAGGAACTTCGAAAATTATTCGGTGGAAACTCCGTTGTTAGAGGAATTATAACAGGTTGTGAAACCGGTGTATTTAATACTTCAAAAATCGATCTATCAGAAATTATAGGTCGAATGCAATTGGAAAAACAACGACCAGATTATCATTATGGAGATGTATGGCTACATACTCAAATGGCTCTTGAAAAACTTCAAGAGGTCGAACACGACTGGATTGATATGATGTCTGTATTCTTTCATGATGTAGGTAAACCGATTGCAGGAGTCCGAAACGGTAGGGTAAGTGGTGCATTAGATTATAATAATCACGTTGGTCATGAAAAAGATTCCGCTCAATTTTTTAAAGATTGGGTAAATTCAAGACCGGGCTTAATGTCTAATAAAGACCGAGACATAATTTATGAACTGATCTTAAATCACTCACGAGTTGGTCGAATCGGAGAAATTCGAGATAAGTATAAACTTTTTGAAATCGTTTCTAATCCCCTATTTTCTCGAATGACAAGATTATCTTTAGCGGATCGTCTCGCTCATAAAAAAACACTACCCTATCCATTTGATGAAGCTCTACAAAGTCCAGATGTTATTGAGATGTGTAAACGAGTTAATGAACCTAAAAAAGTAACAGGAAATGATTTAATTAAAAACGGTGTTAAACCTGGACCTCTTTTTAAGAAAATGTTACACGTTGCGTTTAAGACACAAATTAAGTTTCCAGAGCTTACAAAAGAGAAGTTGTTACAAACCGCGCTGTCTGTTAAAGAGTAGAATTACCTAACTAATTTAATAATCGAGAGGAAATAAATGTATAAATATAAAGAACCGACTAATCCGTCTATAAAATTTCAAAGTGACCTTGCTAGAGAATTAAGTACTTTAAACTTTCCAATCTATTATGGAGATAAAAAAGATAATAAAGTTTACAATACTCTTGCTTTTTGTCTAGAACGTTCCGATGACTGTCCTATTTTTGAACATATTGATAGTTCTGAACTTTGGATCTGGACAAGTAATGGTAGTGGAAAAGGTCTTACCGTTCAAGTAGAATCTGATAATAGAATACAGCAAGGACCGACTTGGACAGTTGAAGAATTTGATAGTGCGAATCCTGTTTTTCAGGTCATGAGTGTAACTAGAGGTAATCTTGCGAAAACAATTGTAGACGGTTTTAAAAAATTAGGTGATTATGAAAAATTATTTGATGAATTAATCATAGAAGCCGATAATAAGATAAAAGAAAATGAAAAACTTATAGAAGAAAGACTGATCTGGATCGAGGACACAACTGGTCAATATGATGATTGGATGAAGAAAAGATTCAATCAACAGATAACATCGTCACAACGTTTGATTAAAGATCTCAAAAACGCGTTAGATGAACCCGAGTTACCGGTCTTTCAAGATAATCAACCTGATACTAATCCGAATTTTTATCTAGTTACGGCCGTACGAAACTATGATAATAAGACTGTTCCTTTTTGTGTTGAAGCTTTTAACAAGATTGAAGTTCGAAGAAAACTCAATTCTAAAAGTATATTTTTCTCGAGAAGAGACTTACGAGGTTCAAAAAAGGATCCAACGTATGATTTTCAGTCTTTAGAGATAGTTAAAGAATTTAAAACTCGAGACGAGTTATTAGATTACGTAACTCAAAGATTTAACGCAACACCTATTAACGTTTAAAAAGGATAAATAATGGAAACAGTTCGTTTAAATAATTTTTTACAAACAGTAGGAATATCCGCAAATAAAAGATCTCAAATTATAGGTTTCTTTCTTGAAAGTTTGAGATCTTCAACATATTCAAATTTACAGGAATTTACACAACCTGTTAAAGAGTTGAAAGACAAATACGCAGGACTAATAGTAGAGATGTTTCAAAAACATCCAGACCTTGAACCGCAAGTATACGTAGATTATATTAACCTGCTTTTTGAAAAATTATTAACACACGAAGACAAAAAGTAGACTACATTACAAAACCTAGTTTGTTTAATTTAGATTGAACAGACTGGGTTGAAGATCTATGTGGTATCCACTCCGTGGTTGGAGCAAACTCTAGATCATTCTTTAATAGTAAAGCTAAACAAGCCGCACACGTATCTGAAGCGTCCTTAGCATTGACTCCAATCTGACTTGTTTCCCAATTTAAATCACTCGATTCGTTTACAAGTTTTCCTTTAAAGTGTTCTACTTTTGTAGAACCAGTTTCTCTTTTAGCCCAGTGAATAGATCGTAAATTATTTTTCAAAAATAAATTTTTACCAGCTACGAATCTACCGTGTGTAACATAATCGATTAAAGCCTGATACGGTTCATTCTTTTTATCAACGGATATATAATCTAATTGAATACCACGTCTACGTAAAGCCTGTCGAGTGTTATCCGATTGATAATTATCAAAACTAACAACACCTACGTCAATATTTCCAATATCAATTAAATCAAGAATAAAACACTTAATAGCCTCGAGGTTTATTTGTTTTCCTTTCGGGATAATTACAATCGTAAAATCTATTACACATACATTCTTTACTTCACCCGGTCTTTCTGGATCTTTAATATACTCCCAGTGCCCCATACTTATACAGGTAACGTCACCAGATAGAGATTGGTCTATAGCTAAAACTCGTTTAGCGTTTGGTTCTCTATAAAATAAATACTTTCCGTTAAAGTTTATAAAAAATGTATCTTTAATTCTATTCCAAATAAGGTGTTCAGGCTCTTCATCCTCTGCCGCGATAATACTTGTATATAAATTACGAAGGTCATTATCAAAAATATCTTCAACGACGTGTCCGGCTTGAAATATTCTATCTGAACTACCAGCTGGAATACCTGCCCAGTCTCTTAAAAACTCTACCGGGTTTTGTAGTGCAAGATTATATAGATTTAACTGACCAGTCGACTTAACGTCAAGTCGTGGACACCATACAAGATCTAATGGATCAAAAGTACTAGCATCTGTTTCACTTAAACAAGCTCGAGGTGGTTCAGATTTACCACCTTTATAACATTGAAAACCTACATTCCAGTTATGAATTTCGTTTCCGTTCTTGTCAAAAAAATCAGGGAATTCATGTTTAAAATAATCCCATTTAGAACCTAGTACACAGTACCATTTAGGATCATTAACAGCTGTTTCCCAAATCCATTTATCAATAGGTGACTCCATTGAAAACGGCGAAGAGTCTATTACATATCTACCCAAGAAGTGACCGTTCATACGAGAGTCTACACGTTGACACGCTTTGTCGAAGAATGTTTTGATTTCCTCATTTGTCCATCCGTTACGATTCCACCAACCAATTTCACTCATTGCGGCATAAATGATGGTGTTGTGCGTGATTATATCATTATCTGTAATATACAGCTCATCCTTAGCAGATACTTTAATACATTGACATTCTTGTTTACCGATATATTTAATAGACTTAATTTTCACGAGCAGATAATCCTTAATCGAGAGAATAAACTCCTTTTTAATTTAATTAAAAGAAAATAACATAGTGATTTATTCTCTATAAATTTAGTAAGCGGTCTTGATTTTTTGAAATTGATTTTAAAACTATCTAGTCCATTGAAATTTTAAAGTACCACAATCGAACAACTGAAGATACCCATTATTTGTAACGTTTTCTACCTCGGTTAGATTCGGGTCAAAAGTCTCTAAAATATTTTTAAGTTTATGTTTTTGAAAGGTTTGTCTACTATACACTTTATTATTTTTATAATAAATATATCCGGGCTTCGACTCCCCAATTTTTGTCCATTTGGCTGATTGATAACTTTGAGCGTTATATAAACTTCTATCAACATATGAAATTACTACATCAAACGGACAATGTTTCATCAGTTTAGAAAAACCACCTAGAACTTGTGTATTTAATTTTGTACACATCCTCTGAAGTTCTACTTCATCTTTTTTAAATCTAGATTTACCAATACCAACAACCTGAACAAGTTCACCTTTATAAAAAAGACCTAACCGAGTTGAACTACCGACCGAACCTTGAATATGATTTATTTCCAAAAAGTTTTTATAAGATTTTGAATCTAATTCTTGAACAATACAATCTCTCGCGTATATTCTTTGTAGGGGTTTTCCAACAGCCAAACGAATAATAGATTCTATAATGGGTTTTTTATTTGAATACTGATGTGAGAAAACATGAATAAGTCTAATCCCAAGATTTTCGCAAGCTTGTGTTTTTTCGAGATGATAATCTTTATATGTGAATTTTGAGGAGTGAAAATAAATTCCATTATATTCGATCGCTACATTTTTTTCGGGAATATAAATATCAATCTCACGAATATTTCCCTGATCTGTTTTAATTAAAGTTCGATGATTTTTCACAACACTTAAACCTAAATCATTTTCTATAAATAGTTTAAGTTTCTGTTCATCTTCGCTTGATGGTGTTCCATCTATAATATGAGCTATCTTTCTTTTATCTAGACATTCCCTATAATATTTTTTTCTACCCTCTGATATCTTCTTTTTAATTTTTTGAACATCCTCTTTACTTCTTTTCGTCCAGTGTATTTGATTACAATTTTTCATACCCCTTATAACATTCTGACGTATCTGTTCTCGTTCTTCTAAACTCTTATTATCCCAACTCCTTTTAACCGATCCTGAAACCTGTTTTCGATGATCCTCGGTCCAGGTTTTCTTGACAGATTCCGCGACCTGTTGTCTTATCTTAGGGGACTGATTAGGACTTTTAAATCCGTACTTTTTTAAACAAGTTGTCTCTCGGGTGATTCTCTTAATAACATCTTTCGGTTGCGACATAAATTCATCTAACTTTTTTAAATTATCGAGATCGAGATACTGAACATACAAGTTTTCACCTCTTTTTATTTTTATAGGTTGTAGCTTTAGATATTCAACAAGACTTTCAAACCTAAATTGCATATCGTATCGTTTAAATAATTCTTCTTTTGAATAACAATCAATTACATCATAACCTTGTTCTTTTGCTTTACAGATGTAACCTCTTGCGGTTGGAGATAGATTCATTAATTTTGTCCAACGCTGAGTTTCTATTTCAGACATATTATTAGGATCTTTAATATCTAAAACATCATAGTATTTTTGTAGATTCATGTATAAAATATAGATAGACCACCTCAACTTATTCCAACAGGCTTTCTAAAGTTTTCTTCCTTCGAAACTAATTCAAAATACATGAGAGTCTACAACGAAACTAAAACGGAATTTTGGGATGAACCGCACCTAAGAGATAGTCTTTTAAAGACAAATAATTGGTTAGTCGAAGAATACTACAAAACGGATACTCAATTTTTTGAACACCTACTAGATACACTTCTTCAAGTACTTTCCAAAAACGTTGATATAAACAATTTATACGAAGAAAGCGAACAATGTAGAGTCGGTTTTGAACTAGTTCCAAATTCTACAGATATTTCAAATTATCGTTTTGATCCTAGTTTAGGAATGACAATTATCTCGATAAATGAATATACAATTTCAAAATTAATTTTAGATCCTGATTTTAAAAAACTCTATTTAAGAGAAATGATTTATAAAATCGTTCACGAAGATACACATAAACAACAGTTTGATAGATATGACGGTTTTAATAAAAACTATACGTATCCTACAAAAAACGCTTTTAAAATGTTGTCTCAAAAAGATGTTGATTATTTTTCCCAAACTATTGAAGCTGACGCATACGGTAGAGAAGTTGGAGAAATCATTATTCAACAATACGGAAGTGTGTTAGTAGATGATATATTTAACGATATAGTTAAAGGCGATTGTCCTCAAATTCAAGAATATCTTCAAGTTTATAGAGACCCCCGAATTCCGAAAAAAGCTTTTCAACATTTTTGGAGATCCCTATATGATTATTTAAAAGGAGAGGAAGTTTCTCCTCTCCCTAAAAAAGATCTTCAAGAATTTAAAACATATTCAGACTATTTTAAGGCCGTACGACCTCAAAAACTACCTTCTCAAATACGGGAGCGGTAAGTAACTTAAAGTGATTCTTTTTATACTTATCTGTTATAAGCTTTATTTCATCTGAATTTAATCCTTCCGAATTATTACGAAGAAACATATCAATCTTTTCATAACTGATTCCAAGATTATCTTCATCTGTTTTATCTTGTAAACCATCTGCAGGTATTTTATGAGTCAGTTCATACGGCAATCCTAAGTAATCACCTATAGCTACGACCTCTTCAACAGTTAATTTTCGTAACGGTGCAAAATCACCTACATCGTCTCCATATCGAGTACTGTATCCAACTGTGTCTTCGCTTAAGTTACAATTACAACTTACTCTACCATTATGACTTTGACTGAACGCGTACAAGACTGACATCCGAATTCTAGCCGGAAGATTCACAAGGGTTTGTTCAGATGGTTGAATTCTCGCATTTTTAAATTGAAGAAGTGTCTCACCTATTATATCCTTAATATTAATTGTGAAACTCTTGATACCAAGGGTAGAAATTAACAAGTCAGCATCTTGACTATCTTTTTGTTCTCCACAGGGTAGCCGAACACCCAAAACACGATTTTGACCTAAAGCTTTAACACATAACGCGGCTACTACTGAGCTATCTTTTCCTCCAGAAATTCCAATAACCGCGTTACATCCTTTTCCATTTTCTTCAAACCAATCTTTAATCCATTGAATAAGGTTTTCGGCGGTTTTCTCGACATCAATTTTTTGAAACATCTACATTACCTCTTTTGCAAGACGTCTTCTGATTTGCATAAAGTTTTCTTGATTGAAAAATTGACCATCTTTGAAAATCAATTTCATAACATCTCTATGACCCTCAAGAATTCTTTCTTGATAATCTTTATGATTTAATCCGTCGGTCGCGACGTAATCGTCTCCTACCTTTTCAACAAAAACTAAACCTTTATGAGACTTCTTTAAGTTGTTTGTGTCTGTTTTCGGATCTTTGTATACGAAAAACGGTTTACCGTCTTGTTCAACGTATGTTGTTTTTTGAGCAAAGCCGAAGGTGTCACGAGTATTGATGATCATTTTATTATCTTCAAAAATTGCGCTGAAACAAAACGCACCTACACCGAATACGATATTGTTGGCTGCAAATTTCATTTCGTCAAGTTTCTTCCAGATACTTTCTACCGTTTTAAGAGTACAGCCATCTCCTAAAATAACTCCGATGTGAGAATCAAGGACTTTGTATCCTTTTTTGTTTACGGTGCCTCCAAAGGAGTTCCACAGGGATTGTACCGTTTTTACAGAAACCTCTACCTGATCCCCGCTATCCGGACGAATAAGTAATTTGACGTTGTTATTGACAAGATCCATTTTGAGACGCGGTACGATATTGTCTACCACGTTCCAATAATCGTATGTATCTGCAACGTATGAAAAAGCGGAATTCGAATACTGTTTGATAAGTTTTCGTATTAACGTTTCCTCATCTATTCCGACCGCGGTATTTGAACTGACTACACTGTGTTCGATACTGATTGCTCCGACTCCCAAGTGGTTTAAGGATACATCTGCATCATAGTATCGATCAAGCCACGGAAGGGCTGGAATAGTAGATGTTTTGTTGAAAGAGAGTAACCAAGACGCGCTACACTTCGCGGCCTCTTCCATACAGCTCATTCCTCTCATTCCAAAATCAGATGCCGCCATATAGGGGTTAGCGTCATCGGTGTTTTTTGAATACCATTTTTTAGCAAGTTGATGATACAAATATCCGATAGTAGCCGTGTTACAGATTTTCCAACTTTCACCTTGATACCAACATTCAAACCATTCAGCCAACCATACAAACCGTGAATCAGTTGTCATAAAGTGTACGATCGGTACACCCATATTTACCAGAGAACCTTCCGGTAACGCATATACGGTAATAGGAAGATATCCAAGATTATGAAGATCAACAATACTATCCACCTTGTAGGCTTCCTGATATAATTGAACGTTCATGTATTTTTTGTAAGATTCTACAACCTCCGCGAGAGGTTTGTTGAAGAAGTTTTTATCAAAAGATTCTTTTATTTCTTTCAATAAAAACTGATGACCGAAGTTTACTACCTTGTTTATGTTTTGAAACATTGACTTTCTGGGAGTCAAATATGAATCCATTCGAGTTACTTCCGGATACATATCCCGGTGACAACATTTATATGTGTCGCATATCAACATAGGGTTTATATCAATCATTTTCTTGTTTTCTCCTTTTAGATTACATGTACAATAGGATCGTTTTTACGCCAAATCGAGCTAGTAGTATATACATTGCGTATACCGGCTTCAACTAAGCTTTTCGTATCTATTACATTTTCACAATGTGTGACAAATAAATCGATATCTTTAGCTCCAAGCTTTTTCAACTCAATCGCCGCAAACTTGAAAGATCCGCCCTTTGAACAAAGGTCATCAAGAATAATAATTCTTTTATCCTTGATAAAAGATTCATCTCCTAAAACAGTCAACTTTTTAATTTGACTTGTTTTCCAATCCCGCTCCTTCATAGCTGTTACAACATTCAAGTCAAACCGCTTGATAAGGTCTCCAAAACGTTTTACAGCCCCTTCATCCGGTAAGAAAATTGTATCATAGTACCGAGTCTGACTATCAAGCCATGTAACTACAGGTTCATCATTAATTACATTGTTGAGTAACGCTAACGATACCGGGCTGTGAGCGGACCATACGTGAATTTTATCGAACGTACAATCGTTGATAAGTCTACAAAAGGTCTTGAGAGTAAAGACGTCTGTCTTATCTTTTAATCTGTCCATACGAGCGTTAGGTATATAAGGAAGTACAAGTTCTATCTTATCCGTACTATATTGTCGAATCCAATCTGTTAAAGCTATGAGTTCGAAAAGTTCACCCATGTGATCAAAATACCAAACAAGTACGTGAGTATTAAGGTATACGTTTTCAAGAAGTTGTAAACCAAAATCTTCAAGGTTGTTAAAGGCGATTGTACCATCCGGAAAATAATCGATCTGAGGGTCGTTCATCCGTTCTCCATTAAAATAAATCATAGATATTTCCTCTTATTCGTTGATAACGGTAACTTGACACGATTTCATCGTCTCAAGAGCAGCTTGATGTTTTTCTTTCGTTAGACCTGCACAACAAGCTGCATCAACTGTAAATTTTGTATCAGGATACTCAGCTTTCAAGATTAACGAATTTGAAATAACGCAGATGTCTGTGCACGTTCCCACTATTTCAATTTCGGTGGGGTTGATATTGTGTCTTTCGAAAAACGTCGACCAGTCTTTATACCCGAAAGTCGGTTTGTCAATAACATAAAACGGCTTAGAATGGTCATTCGCAGCTTTCATCAGATCCGAATGAATCTGCCAACCGTGAGTATTTTCGATACAGTGTTCAATCGGTAAGAGTTTACCTTCAGTGGTTTCAAGATAATTGTCCTGATGACAATCTCGAGTGAAGATAATTAAATCTCCGTCGAAATCCTGAATTTTTTTGATAACATTTGGGATAATCTCTTGCGCGGAAGGATTTACAAGAGATCCGTCGATAAAGTCGTTTTGCATATCGACGACGATAAGTACTTTCATAGGCGTTCTCCTTTATAAGTCGAAACCTTAAACTCCTTTTGAAAAATTACTTTGAAAGGATTTGTAATAATCCGTACCGGATAAACCCTTTCTAGTAGTTAAACAACATTAGTTTAAAGTTGCTTTTGTATATAATAATATAGTTAGTCAACAATTGTCTTTTTCAAAAGATCTTTTTAAAGAATATTTTTTATACAACAGTTCTCGCTTAAATACAGTTTTGCGTTAGGCTTAAAACTTGTCTTTGATATTTTTAATTTTTTAAAAATATTTTGAACATCTTGTTCTTTAAGAATTCTCATAGTTTTTCTGAAAACAACCTTTGAAGAGTCTTCTATAAGATGTAACTTTAAAAAATTATATACAAACCTTCGTTCTAACATATAGTAATGTCTAAACTCTTGAGTTTTTCTAACCTCCTCAAGAGTAAGAGTCTCAACTACTTTCGAATCCTGTGGATTAAATAAACCTATCGAAACCGCGGAATCATCTTCATCTTCAAAGTTTATAAAACCATCATAACCTAGTTCTTTTAAAATTTCTAAGAATTCTGTTCTTGTATTCACCTCTAATATCTCATACCAATTTCCTTTTTTAAGTTGAGATGCGTAACTAGGAAGGTGTTTTTCTATAAGTCGATGCTCGGTTGAATTTTGAGCGTTAAAAATATTTAAAGGTGTATTACATAAGGTACGAACTTCAATAAATCCGTTTGGAGAGACTGAAGCATAACCGTACGTATATCCAAGATTGGTTGTTAAAAACAGACAACCCCAATTTTTAAAACCAGAGTCTTGAATATCTCTACCTCTATACCAGATTTTATTTTTATTGGTGAACCGCTGTTCGTTGAGTCTAATATACACTTACTCTTCGTCTTGCTTTTTTCTGTACTCTTTATACAACTTTGAAACGTCTTTTACAATATTCTTACCAGTGAGACTATACGAAGGATCGTTGTACATAATAACACCACACTTACCGGTAGGATATACGAGAACAGTGAATCTAGTCATTTCCTGCCAATCCCCACCTGCGAACCCCGCTATACCTTCAGCATCTTTTTCTCCGAACTGTACGTGGGTTATTTCTACGTTTTCAGTGTCTAGGTCTTTTGGCCAAGCTTTGATTTGAGATGTATTTAAACAAATTCTCCCTTTTTCGTTAATAAATTCCAATTCTTCCAATCTTTTAAAAAATTCGTCTTGTGTCATATAACAATTAGTTTGAGGGAAGATACGGTTCGACCTTTGCTAAAACATACGCTACATGTTTTGCAAGTTGACTTTGAGTTCCTTTATCTAAGGTTTCTAGAAAAGCCTTATAATAATCATTCGAATTTTGTCTTGAACAAACAATATTGTTATCTTCAATCTTGAAATAAGATGATTGCGTTTTAACAAGTTGTTCGAAATCTTCTTTAGAATAATTACTCTGCCATAGTATTTGTTTCGACAACAATCCACTAGACATTAGTTGATAACACGCGCCAAAGAAACTCATTGGAAAGATATTCCAATTTTTCAAGATTTTAATTGCTGCGATAATTTGTTCATCTCGTATTATAATCATATGTTTTTAATTAAATATCTCAGGACGACCTAGATACAAGGTTTTAAGGTGGTTTCGAAGTTGTTCTCTAACCTTAAACTGATTTATATTCTTTAAGTCCGGAATAGATAAGAATGTAACCGGAAAAAGAGGATGAATTTCAACATACCTAAAATCAGTTATAAGTAACAAATCGTTATTTTTTAAAATTTGATCCGGTTGAAAAGATTGAGTTATACATTGATATTGCGGAGGTGTCACCACGTAGGTATACTCATATCTATTATCTTTTGTCATATATTCTAACGTCATTAAATCCGTTTCGTTTCGGTGTTCTGTGACTTTTAAGTCAGGTATACCTTGTGTTAAATGTCTAACAAGCTCAAGTTGGTCTTCTAAACGAAATAACGACGCTGGTAGAAATTGAGTAACTGGTATGAGAATCACCTTATCAAATCTTTTAGATAATTCCCTCAGGATTTGAACCTGTCCTAAAGTTATAGGATCTATTTCAGCCTTAAATATCGCGACACGCGGTCGAACGGTCTGTATGTGGATATCACCATAATTTCCAAAAGATTCTGATGTTGATGTACGCAACTGTATCTCTGGTTGGAAACATTTAATTACATATTCCTTGGTATCGTTATTAAATTGTAACATTTTGTATTATATCTCCTTAGATGATCTTGTTAAAAAATTTTCAAAACTCTTTTTAAATACTTCAAGATCTTCAGTCTCAATCTTAAATATTTTTAATTTCTCCAATTTTGTTATATTTGGAGTTAACGATAACAGTAAACTAATAGTCTTACCGTTTTCAATACAACTTCTAACAAACGTTCTCGATAATTCTACAGATGTATCCACTCTCCAGCTACACCAGTCAATAAACTTATTTTTTATTTTTAAATATACTTTGGAGTTATTTTCATAAATCTTAATAACTACGTTGTCTTGAGTATATGTTGCTATATAAAACTTACGATCTAAAATGTTGTTCAAAAAAGATTTAAAGCTGTACATAATCAACTCCTAAGGTTTTCAAAAAGTCATCATACGACATTAAAGTGATTCCGAGACTTGTCGCTTTTTTTAATTTACTAGATCCACTCATTGGATCTTCACATACAAGTATAGACAAGTCTTTTGTGACCGAATCGACAACTGTATATTTCGAAGTCGAAAGATTCTTTAATTCTTTTCTTGAAAAATTAGAACAAGTACCGGTGAAACAAACCGTAGGTTTATTACTATCTATTGTTTTTTCTTTGATTTGGATATTGAAGTATTTCTGAATTTCTAGAATTTCTTTACAGCTCGAATTAAAGAAATCATACATCGCATTAGCAATCTCTGGTCCAATTCCTTTAATATTCATTAACGTGTTTTTATCTAAAGCAAGTATATCTTGTAATTCTTTATTACCTAATTTTTCAAACTGCTTTTCGCTTAAACTCCTATAATCAAAAAGAGCTAAAAATTTTGAAGGAGTTATTGGTGTTTTTCGAACGCTGTTTAATTGAATAAATACTTTTTCTCCATTAACTCCACCTGCGTATTCGTTTAAAATGTCTTTTGAGGGTGACTCTAATTTTTTAAAGAACTCAACAAACGTAACTCCTTCTTCCTCTAATCGATTAATAAAAACATCACCTGTTCCTTTAATATCTAAAACATTAAACATTCTAAGATATTTATGTGCGAGTTTTCTAGAACAATCAGGATTTAAACACTCAGGAAAACCAGATTCATTAACAACAATTTGAGATTTACAAACAGGACAACTAGTCGGTATTTCAAAAGCATTTTGTTTCGGTTCAAGAACTTTATCTACGTGAGGTATAATCATTCCGTGTTTTGAAACAACAACTGCCGCTCCTTTGTAGATACCTAATTCATTCATTTTATTTACATTTGCTACTGAAGCTTTTGAAACTGTTGTTCCTTCTAACTCAACGGGTTTTAAGATTACGACAGGACTCAAAACAGATCCTTGGAGTTGCCAAGTTATGTCTAAAACAGTCGATACGGCAATTTCGAGGTTTGGTTTAAAGGCTACGTTATTTTGAGGAACAAGCCTTGAAAGATCTTTTTTATCTACCTTATTTTGTTTTATAACAAGTCCGTCACAAGGTAATTCGGAGTCGTTTCTAATAGAATTCTTCCATTCGATTAATTCTTGAAGAGTCGGATTAACAACGTATACAGGTAATGTAAAATGATTCGTAGCTAAAAATTGTAACTTCTTAACCTCTTCGGTATCAACTTGATTATTATGATCAAATACGTCGTACGCAATAAACTGAAGTTTATCACAATTTTCACCATCTAATCTATTCAAAATACCTGCGGTCGCGTTTCGAGGATTCTTTTTTCCAGTATCTTTAAAGTATGTCTCAAAGACACTTCTATACATAACAACTTCACCCCGAATTTCTCCAGTAAAGTCTTTATCTTGAAGTTCTAATGGAACACCTCGTACTTTTTTCATATTTTCAGAGGAATCTTCTCCGTATACACCATTTCCTCTGTTGTATGATTTTTCGAAACGTCCGTTTTTATAACTAATACACTGAGAAGACCCGTCCAACTTAAGTTCACCTACAAGGTTATCGTGAGGATGTTTATTCCACCACTCTTGCATTTCTTCGTCGTTATTACACTTTGCGAGAGATCCCATCGTAATAGGTAATTTATATTTTTTAGAAACACCTTTAAGGTTGTCTCCTAGTATTTCTTTTTTCAAGAATTGTGATTGAGGATTTTCTTTTCTTAACTGTGTTAGAAGTACATCATATTCGGAGTCAGAGATAAGTTCTTCACCTCTATAATAAGCGTCTGCATATTCTTTTATTTTTCGTTCAAGATCAGTCATGTGTGTACCTCGGTAGTTATAAAAAGATCGCGGGTTGTATATTTGAAACCTTATCTTTAATAGGAACGACCTCTGCGATCTTATATTTTAAATATAGATATAGCGGTTATATATTTTTATAATTATCTTAACCATCGTACCCACTATAACCAAACGCTACAACCTCAACTCCGTTTATGGTTTTAGTTTCAAGAAAATCTTCATGTCCGCAATTACAAATATATTCATTATATGCATCCGCGGTTAAAAGTCCAGAATCATATACCAATAAAACCATATCAAGAACTGCTTTTTCAGTTTCAGAAATTTCAACTCCATCTTCAACCTTGTCGTAACTGAGATCTCCGTCTAATATCTCTAAAAGATGTTCAACAGTATTGTCAAAATCTTCTTTTGAGATATTCATCTCCGAAAGTCTTTTAAGATCTTCAAAAAACTCCCGTTCCCAATCACTTAAGGGTTCTTTGGTTAAATCCTTAAGTCGCAACTGAATATGCTGAGTACACTTTTCATAAATCTCGCCTTTTTCTACGAAATCTTCCATAGATACAGCGAAAAGAATTTCATCTTTCTGCCAACGGTTAAACTGATCTTTACTACAGATTGTTAAAGAGTGACAACTACTGGAATTACTTTCGAATGTAGATTCTCTAATTGAAATCATAAACCATTCCTCCTCTATAAAATGTATTTCACAATATAGATTTTAAGGAGAGGATTGTAGAACTAAATGTAATCAAAAGACAATCAGGAGATTATTATAATGAAACAAAATCTTTTTGAAAAGAAAAGAATCGGACAACGAAAGGCATATAAAATCCAAGAAGAGGATGAACCAGATTGGATGTGGGATTTAAAAACAGAAAAGAAATCTCTAAGACGTACAATGTCTGCGGCAAGCGACGATGAAATTACAATTCAAGCTGCTTCAAAAATAGCGAAACAGTATCATACAACTCGGTCAAAGATCTTATCTCAGTTAACACCTAGTAATAATATTAAAGGATCTCGAACCTGGGATAAAGACGGAAAGGTATTTAAGGAGAGTATTAAACGAGTTCGTAAGTCATTAAACGAAGCTATTACACCTATTTATAGTGTATGGACAGACGATATTGGTTCAACGCCAGACGGAAGACTTGGACTTATTACTCAGATTGATATAGAAAAAAATACAGTATACGCGGAGATGAACGATACTCAAGAGATCGAAACTTTTGAATACGGAAAAGAATTTTACGTAAAATCACCAGATCGCTATACATTAACAGTAACTCTTGAAACAGAAGATGAATATGATATGGTAAAAAGTGATATTATGAGTGCGTTACAGGATATTTCTTCAATTACAATTTTTGATTACAACCTAGATTCTTAAAAAGCTTCTAATAGTAGCTGAAAATCTCCTTATATTTTGTATATAAGGAGATTTTTTTATGATCAGCTTTGCAATTAAAGATAAAAATGATGATGTATTAGTTTTTAATCGTAGAGGAGATGTGATTTCAAGATTCAGTCCTTTTTTCGGAAACTTCCGACTTTTGGGATATACCTCCGAGTGTGTTACTGTAGAGTCAAACGACGGAAGAATTGAATGTTATGATGAGGATGGTACAAAATTGTATCAAATAAGTCTTTAATCCCTTACTTAAAAGGTCTCAATATTGAGACCTTTTATTTTGACTTTTCTATACGCCCAGTCCGTGTTGAATAACGCTCTCAATACTATAGTCATCAGGATCCGGTGGTAACATTTTTTGAGCTTGTAAATCTAATCCATTTGCATTAGCTTCGGCTATTAGATTTCGAGATATTTGACCTAAACTGAATTGCCAGGAATCCCAAGCTTTACATAACCTCTCTAGAAAAGACCTTCTACCCTCTGCATGTGCAACGCGAGCTTTTAATTGAGCATATTTTGCTTTATATTTTGTATGTGCTGCCGCTCGTAATTCTGTTGAAGAGAACCATACTTTTTTATTATCATCCCTGTTTAGTTCTCTTTTTGTTTCATCCATTGCTTGATCATCAAAAGCTTCTAATTCATCTTGCGCTCGTTTCTCATCAAATCTAGCCCGTTGATATAATTTATTTAATTCCCAGCTAGCGGGCAAGTATCCCATATAGGCTTGAGTAACTTGATTCAAAGTAGAGTAGTGTTCTTTTAATAATTGACTTCTCATCCAAGTTAAATTGTTATCAATAAAACGAACTAGTTTTTCGTTTGCATCTTCGTAGGCTTCAGTTAGAGATGAAATATTCTCGTTATTTCCTAATTGAGATAATTCGCTTTGATCTGCTTCACCTATATTCATACCGTATTCTCCGATTTTGATATAAGTATAGTATAGAAAGGTACAAAAAATCTCCGTAATTAACCGAATACTCATTTTTCTATACTTTATCAAAGGAGTCAAGAAGACAATGTATAATAAACTATTCACTGGTCCAATGTTTTCCGGTAAAACTCGACGTTTAGTAACAGAATTAGAAAGATATGTTATTGCAAAAAGACATGTAGTTTGGTTCGAACCTCTTATAGATTCTCGAGGAGAAAGTCATGGTAGTTTTATAACTAAACGAATGGAAGAATTAAAAAATTCAGAGTATGTACACTCTTTTAAAATTAAGAAGCCCGAAGATGTTATAATCGAGTCTCAAAAACTACAAAAAGAACTAAGAATTGAAGGTATTTTCATTGATGAGTTCTTTATGATTCCTTTTGAACGTCAATTCTTTTATGATTATCAAAACTCTAATCTTAAAGATATACCGTTAGTTTTTGCAGGATTAATAGCTGGAGCAGACTCTAATCTTATGCCAACTACCCTACAAGTACTTCCTTTTATGGATGAAATAGAAAAGTTTAATTCTATTTGTATGAATTGTGGTAAAGACGCTAATTATTCATACTTCGTAGGAGATTGGAATACCGCAGACCCGATTGACGACGGTACCAATTATAAAGCTCTTTGTAGCGACTGTTATGTAAAACTAACTAAACAACCACTTAATCATGAACACAAGAGGTCATAAAACTGATAGATGTTACAGTAGAAAAACTATCTACGATTCAGGGTTTTGAAAAAACACAAATTCTGTTTCAAATCTTAAAATACCTAAAAGAAATTGAAACAGAATATCCTGATGTCCAAGATTGGTTTCAAATAAAAGTTGTACCTAATATTGGAGAGGATCGAGATATTTTAATTGTTTTTGTTGATAAGAAACTTGCGGGTTTTTCAATTTTAAAATATTCAGAGAGAAAACTCTGTACTTTCTTTATTTTGAAACCATTTCGAAAACAGGGATTGGGTACAAAGTTAATGTATGAGAGTATTCGAAATCTTAAAACTGAAAAACCGTTAGTTAGCGTGTCTCAAAGAAAATTAAAAGTTTTTCAAAAACTTTTTGATACATTTAATTTTCAACAAACGAGTATTCAACCTAAAAAATACACTGACAAATCCGACGAAGTCTTTTTTAACGAAAAAGTTAACAACTCTCATCTCGAAAACTAATTCGTATATATTTTTAACATTAAAGAAGCAATATATATATATGATAGCTAAAATAGATAAAGAGGGTAGTATCTTTATATATGCAAAAGGTTTTGGTTGGACTATCTTTGATGGAAAGTTAGAGGGTCCAGATTCACACTTTGATAACCTGCTCGATCTAGTAGATCAATTAGGAAAGTACGCTCCGGATGGACGTCTTTTGGTCGGTAAGGAGGAGGGTAGCGAAGAGTATGAGAGGATTCTAGCTGATCTAGAGACCTTACAGGCAGTTCACGAAGAAATGATAGCTTCGCTACAACCATATAAACTTCCAAAGGAGATTAGACTTAAAATCTTGGATGATTTACAAAACGAGAGAGATAAGATAATCGCGAAAGGTTATGAACCCTGGTTTTAAAGTTTAGTTTCTAACTTAAAAATAGACACTCCTTAGGTGGTGTCTATTTTTTTGACTATTTAAAAACTCTTGGTATCGTACTAGTTATCTAAGAAGGGTTTAAGATGAAAGTAGTTAATTCTAAAAAATATGATTGGATTCCTAGGGGTATTTCAAAAAGTCCTTTTTCTCCTAGGTGGGAAAAGATGAAGTTCTATAGTCTTATTTTAACAGAAACCTATAAAAGAAACGACGAGGTAGATTGGTTTGAAGTTTTTAAAATAATTCAAAAAAGATTTTCTTCAGAAATAACAGATAAGACTTGGCAAGATTTTTGTATTCAAAATGGTTTAACTTTTGAACTTATATCTGGTTTTGAGCGAATCGGAGGTTACTTTGATCTTAATGATAGACTAATAGTTATTCAAATCACCGAAGATATTCTAGATAGAATTATATTAGGTTCTCGAGATGAGTTACAGAAAATTGCGGAGAACTTCTATGTAGCTTTTACTCATGAGGATACACATCGACAACAACAAAATAAATCAAAAATAAAAATAAATCAAAAATATATTGCATTTTGCACGTACTATTAATATAAATTCTTTATTTTTACTAGCATTATTATTTTAAACATTGTATAATAATAATTACCTACAAGGTACGAATTGTGTTATTTTTAGAACCTACATGTATCGAAGGGGAGAACTACTTTCGGTGTGGCGTGCATAACTTCATTTATGATTTTATCCCATAAACACTGAGGCTTCACCCACCTGTTTAAGACAGGTTTCTTAAAAAGCACCATAAAAACGGCCATTGTGGGTCTTTTTTTATACCCTAAATTGTTATCTTATTCTTTAAACTTTCATATTTTGCATCACCAATCCCTTTAACCTCTTTTATATCTTCTATCTTCTTAAATTTTCCTACATTTTCTCTATAATCTATTATCTTATTTGCAGTAGAATCACCTACTCCATTTATTTGTCTTAATTCTGATTGACTTGCTTTATTTATATTTATCTTTCCTGTGTTTTCTTTATTACTACTTTCTGACTTTTT
>ENA-OWLX01000171-OWLX01000171.1-metagenome-genome-assembly--contig:-NODE-171-length-21290-cov-6.999812_pt1 | contig 21290 bp, 14 predicted proteins | sample MGYA00245351_ERZ651106 | MGnify/ENA primary metagenome ERZ651106 (study PRJEB26857, sample SAMEA4031768) | metagenome | biome: human; feature: oral; material: saliva | place: Philippines | collected 2014... | reverse complement strand
TTCCTCCGTTGTCTGCTGAAACGAACTTCGTATACTGCGGGATCTTGTCAGTCACTGTGACTGTCTGTTTTGTTCCCGTTGTATTCGTATAAGTGATCTCATAGCGCAGCTCCTCTCCGCCCTTGACAGTCTTTCCGTCAATGCTTGTCGTGCTGCTGCCCTTGAAGACATCCTTCTTAGGTTCTGTTGGGGTATACACCTTTACAGGCTTTGATTTAACTGAATACTCATTATTGATCGTTAAATCGAAATCATTTACATAAACTGTTCCTTCTTTAGTAACCTTTCCGGTGATAATCGGTGCAGGTACTTTAGCATCCTTACTTAAGTCACTGTTTATCTGATTTAACAGTTCTGCTTTAGCAGTAAATGTCATAAGTCTTGTATCAGCATCATAAGCAACATCATAATTTAAATTTGCTTGTTTCGTGGCCTCTAAGTTAACTTCATATCCTTTCGGCAATATATCATTGAAAACTAAAGATTCTATTTTTTCATGCCCGGCGGGAATATCAGATGTATTAAGTTCAAATTTTACTAATGCTTCTTTTTTTACAACTTTGTTATTGATATTTTGTCCTTGTTCATCATAAACCTTTTTTTCTACCTGTGATTTTACATAAAATACACTGTAATGATAGGTGATTTTTGCATTCGGTTTTTCCGGCTCTACAGGTGGTGTCGGTGGTGTTGGTTTTTCCGGCTCTTTGGCTTTTATTTCCGGAATACCAATTGCACGAATTTTACCATTTAAAGAATACCAAATATTCGGTTTCTTCCCATCTGTATTATCTTTATCCGGAATTTGCGGTCCATAGTGTGGAGGAGCTAACACAGTTGTAGCAGAAGCTGCCCCTAATGTAATTTTATTATTAGGGCCTTGAAGTTTAATCGCTCCGGCTCCATACCACGAATTAGGTGAATCTGCAGTATCCCATCCTGAATCTGCTTCTCCGTCACGCTTATACATACTAAATCTGGCTCCACCTTCGCCTTTTTTAAAGTTTAGGCTTTTTGTAGCATAGATCAGTTTATTTGTTTTATCCTCATCCACTGACGAACCTGAAATTCTTACAAATTGTCCTTGTGCATAATCCTTTGCAAGTTCTATGGAATTATACTCACGATTAAGTGATGCTACTGATAGAAGGGCATCTTCAAAATTAATTGGCTTTCCATCTTGATCATAGAAAGTAAATTCATTTTTAACAAAAATTGACGTATCTTTTTCATTCTCTCCTGTATATGCTGATGCAAATACTCCTAAAGTCGGATCAGTAAATATACCTAACCAGGCTGTTAGATTGTTATTTTTAAATGCTGAATCTCTTGATAATGTATATTTAAAAACAATCTTAGAAATTTTCTTCCCGTTATAATAAGAATTTTTAAGATTTGTATAAGTTGCTGTTACACTTTGTCCACGTTTTAAAAGAACTGTAGCCCATTTTGCAACTCCATTATCACTAATATTAGTTTTCCAACCGGATTTAGCACCAAAATTACCATATAATTCCGCTTTATTAGAAACAGCTGTTGGACTTTCTAAATATTTAACACTCATGTTATCCAACTGTAAAAGCTTCTTATTGTAATTATCTGTATCATGACTAAACGCATTATCTACAGCTTTTGCTGATATATATTTTCCTTGATTATCTGTTAATGTTAATTTAGCATCCGGTTCTAAATCGTATACTAAAGTTTTTGCATATGGAGAAGATAGATATCCATCCTTATCTTTATTCTTTTCATACTCTTTAAGAGCTTCTTCCATTTTCTTTTTTTCTTCTTCATATTGCTTTTTGAAAGCTTCATACTTTTTTAAGTACTCTTTATAATCTTTGTTGTACTGTATTAAATCCTTGTCATACTTTTCCTTTAACTTATCATATTCCGCTTTTTTCTTATTGTACTCATCCATTGAGAGTTTCGCAGCTTTCAACTTCTCTATTTGCTTATTGTAGTCAGCCTTAATTTCAGCCGTTTTAACAGCTGCTTGTTTATTTGTTTCAACTGTACCTTTATCTTCTGTGTTTCCTTTTATCACCTCTACACCGGAATTCTTCGCATCGGCAACACTCTGATCCAGTTTTGTACTATCAACATTTACCTCAATACCTTTATCCCGATCGGCTGCAAATATATTATTTACATTACCCGAAACCATCGATAAAACTAATAGTACTGACATTCCTAATTTCATCGCTCGTTTTAAAACGATATTATTCATAACTATATGATTCTCCTTCCTCTTTTAATTCAACTCTTCTTTTTTATCACTAACACATAAGAGTATAGCCTCTTACTTACTAGTAACCATACGTTACATCTCCTTTCTTTCTGCCAAAAAATAAATGTAATACTCTGATAAATCCCAGTAATATCATTTAGAATCACTGTAATTTCCTGTCTTCAGCACATCTATTGGCATTGTATCTATCACATTCAGTTCATTCAATATCTTATATATCTTTTCACTTGATTATTACAAAATCACTCTATCATAATAATTCAATCCTTTTAAATTTGGCATCAGCTCTTTCCAGCATCCAAAGAACAATCCATACATTCGTTGCACGTAATGCACTTAAAGTTATAAGCGTCTCCTTGAATCTGATATCTATGACATCCGATCTTTTATCAATCTCATAATCCTCAATTTCATTCAATGGATGTGCCTCCTCACAGTTGCCTCGCGTTTCAATCAGTTTTCCTCTCTCAAGACGGATACTGTAGCCGTTCAATCCGTACTGCAAAACAATACTGGTTTCATCTACCTTCTCCGGGATAAATCCTCCCAACTGATAGGTCGCATAGTGTTTTAGTATACTCTCCGTCTCCTCTTGCTCAAAAACATCTGTCCCGTATTCCTTACGGTCATTCATTAATACCGTTATTAAGCAATAGGGCATACTCTCATCCAGATAGAAGCCCGTCCTTACGGTCCTGATATCCTTAAAGTCTAATGACATCCTTTCTTCTTCATCAGTGAAAACAATAAGTCCATCTTCAGACAGTTCCAAGCTTTTTATATGATTTCTGCCAAGTAATCTTTTAAAAAGAGCTCCTGTTTCTCTGCTTATTGTTCTGCTCATATCTCCCCCCTGCATTGTAAATAAATGCAGACTTTAAATAACACTTTATGATATCATGACTTAAATAAGAATGTTATATGCCTTACTATGAAATTAATAGACTTCAGCAGATATATAGCAACTCTTATTTGCAGGCTTTTGACTGTAAATTAAAGTCTACATTTATTTACGATCAGCCGCTTAAATTTTATTATTTTGATATATTCCTTATCTTTTTAACATTTAAATAAAGCATCTATTTTATTCTGCCATTTATAAAATATATAACACTACCATCAGTCTTTATATTAGAAAAGGACACGATTTTTATCGTGTCCTTAATACTTATATTTTTAAAACATCCTGTAAGAATAAGACTATCTGATGAATATATTCAGGTGAAAAAGCTATTTCTATAGATATTTCACTTGATGCATAAGCAAATTTAGGTTTATGAAAATATTTATGAGCACATTGGAAAAGATATTCTCCATTAGTTTTCTTACTGAATTCATGAGTAAAATGAATAGTCATTCCTTCTGCATTATCATCTATTGCCCTGATTTTTTTATTATGAGAAAGTATTTCAAATCGTCTCTTGATGATAATATTCTCTATTTCTCTGGGAAGTTCTCCATAAAGATCTCTAAGTTCTCTTTCCACAAGATTGATCTGAGTCATTTTATTAGCTTTATAAATGCGCTGATAGAGTTCTAATTTCTCCATATCACTTTCTAAATAATTATTTGGGATATAGCCATTAACTTTTACATTGCTGACAGGAATGTCTTCCTCTTCAATTGATTGACCTTGCTTTTCCAGGATAGCTTCCTGTAATATTTTCATATACATATCAAATCCTACGCTGTCAATAAATCCTGCCTGTTCTCCTCCCAGAATATCTCCTGATCCTCTAATTGATAAGTCTCTCATTGCTATCTTATAACCGCTTCCTAACTGCGTAAATTCTTTAATTGCTTTTAATCGCTTCACTGCTTCTTCATTCATAATCTTATTTTTACGATAGAGAAGATAAGCATAAGCCAATCTTTCACTTCTTCCAACACGACCTTTAATCTGATAAAGCTGTGCTAAGCCAAAGTGATCAGCGTCTTCAACAAGAATTGTATTTGCATTAGGAATATCAATTCCTGTTTCAATAATTGTGGTACAAACAAGAATATCATACTGATGATCTACAAATTCTTGCATAACATCTTCTAATTCTTCCTTATTCATTTGTCCATGTCCAACACCAATACGAGCATCAGGAACAAGACTCTGAATCTGAGAAGCAGTTTCATAAATATTATCTGTCCGATTATGAAGATAAAAAACCTGTCCATCTCTTGCCAGTTCTCTTTCAATAACCTGTTTAACCAATGGTGGTGAATATTCAGAAACATAAGTCTGAACAGGTAATCTGTTTAATGGCGGTGTTTCTATCTGAGATAATCCTCTGATTCCCATTAATGACATCTGAAGAGTTCTGGGAATAGGTGTAGCCGTTAATGTCAATACATCAATTGTCTTTCTATATTCCTTAATCTTTTCTTTCTGTCTGACACCGAATCTTTGTTCCTCATCAATACATAATAATCCTAAATCTTTAAAGACAACATCTTTAGAAAGAATACGATGCGTTCCTATTAAAAGATCTATCTTTCCATTCTTTAAGTCATTCAGAATTTCTTTTTTTGTTTTAGAAGAAGTAAATCGATTAAGCAATGCAATAGTAACAGGAAAGCCTGAAAATCTTTTCTTCATAACTCGATAATGTTGAGAAGAAAGAATCGTTGTTGGACATAGAAAAGCACATTGCTTATTAGAAAGAATAGCTTTCATACAGGCTCTAATTGCTACTTCTGTTTTTCCAAATCCGACATCTCCACATAATAAACGATCCATTGGTCTTGGCTTTTCCATATCTGCTTTAATTTCATCAACAGCTCTTTGCTGATCTAATGTCAACTCATAGCCAAACTGCTGTTCAAAAGTCATCTGAATCTCATTATCCTCTTTAAAAACAAATCCCGGCTGAGCCATTCTTTGAGCATATAAGGCAATCAGATCATCAGCCAAGCCATCAACCTTTGCTCTTACTCTTGCCTTTTCTTTAGCCCATTTAGTCCCGGATAATTCATGAACATGAGGAACTTTTCCATCTCTTGATGAATATTTTCTAATCAGTCTAAAGTTTTCTACAGGTACATATAAAACATCATTACCTTTATAAGCAATATAAAGAAAGTCTTTATGAATACCCTGAACTTCTAAAGTCTTGATACCCATATACTGTCCAATACCATTGGTATCATGAACAACATAATCTCCAATATTCAGCTCATTATAATCCTTAATAACAGAAGCATTCTTATATTTAATATAACCTTTCCTCTTTATGGGTGCAGTAAATAATTCATGACTTGTGAGTAAAACCAATCTTTCATGAACAAACTGTATCCCTGAAGGAAGATTTCCAAAATAGATATTAATTGTATTTTTATAAATATGAGAATCATTAGTAACTAAAGTATACTTAATCTGACGTTCTTCAAATAATCTAATTAAAGAATCTATGTGTCTCTTTTCATTCAGACAGATAAGAACTTTATTAAAAACAGCATAATCTTTCAGCTGAGTTAAGAAAGTATGATTATTAATCATAGAAATAGTGACAGGTTGAGTCAGGAATTCTATCTGATTCTCTTTTAACTTAAATTCAGTAAAATTAATATCACTACAAGAAGTAATTTCATGAATATCATAATAAAGATCTAATCCCTTAACCATCTCTCCTATTTCCTGTATTTCATGAAAATAGAAAAAAGATTCTTCCGTAAATCTTTTAAAAGCATTATGAATAGTCTCTATTCCCGAAGTAATGATCATAGCTCCTTTAGCATAATCTAATAGATTGGCTTTATGTTCAAATAAAGAGAGATACTGATATAAACGAGGGGAATAATCATGTGATTTTAATGCTTCAATATCCAAAGCAATGTTTTCATCTAATTCATCCTGATATTCTTTTTCAAGATGCATAGCCTCTTTTAATTCTTTGATTTTCTTAATAACGGAATCAACATTCTTATGATCATAAAGCATTTCAGTAGCCGGCAGCAATGTTACTTCGTCTATTTTCTCACTGCGTCTTTGTGTATCTGAATAAAAAAATGAAATGGTTTCAATTTCATTATCAAAGAATTCAATACGCACAGGATGTTCGTATTGAATAGAATAAACATCAATAACACCGCCTCTTCTAGACATATAGAACGGAGAGTCTACACGCTGAGTTATCTGATAACCTAAACGAAGCAATTGCTGTCTTAATTCTAATGGTTCAATAATCTGATGAACCTTTAGATGAATAATAGATTCTTTAAATAAATTGAGAGGAGTAATATATCGTATAACTGAATGGGTATGAGCAATGCAGATAACCGGCTGATTAAGAGAAAGAAGATAGAGACTATTCATTCTTTCTCCTAATAATTCATAAGAATATGCGACTGCTTCTACTCTTAGTGATTCATCACTGGGATAGTAGCAAACATCCTTTAACAATTCTTTAAGAGTATAGTAAAGATGCAGAGCCTGATACTGGTTCTGCTTAATAATAATGATCTGTTTTGGTTTTTTTATAAATGCACTGGCAATCAGGTAAGCTTCATCATTTATATTGTTTGTTACAATCTCGCCTTTACCCGATAACATTTGTTTTAAGGCCGGATTATCCTTTAAAATATCTAAAATTTTATTCATATCTTTCCTTAATTATACAAATTCATAGCTTTGGAAAAATCATAATCTAAATAACACATCACAGCATCTACCGCTCTATGACCGCTTTGAAGCATCAGTTCCATTTCCGGTATCGAAAAATGTCCTAATACCCAATCAACTGTCTGATAATTCTTATCTTTTCCAATACCGGCACGAATACGCTTAAAATCCTGAGTTCCTATATGAGCAATAATACTCTTCATCCCATTATGACCTCCGGATCCCCCTTTTTCTCTAAGTTTGATTGTCCCCGGAAGCATATCCAGATCATCATAGATAACTAATAAATCATCAGGGTCGATCTTAAAATAATTCATCATAGCCTGTACACATACGCCTGATTCATTCATATAGGTTTCCGGTTTTAATAAAATAATATCCTCACCATGATATTTAAATTTTGTATACAGACCTTGAAACTTCTTTGTCTCAATAGGCTGATTCAGTTTTTCTGATAACATATCGATAATCATAAAACCTGTATTATGTCTGGTATGCTGATATTTTCTACCGGGATTTCCAAGTCCTACTATTAATCTCATTTTATCTGACACAGATAGCCATTGAAACACCTTTAACTGTTAATGAACCATCTGTAATCTCCTCCTGTTCCATACTATACAATACTTTAAAATCAGAATCTATCTGAACAGAAATATAATCATATGAAGGATTAAAATAAACTCTTATTTCTTCATACTGACCCTGATCCTGTGTAAGAATATACTCAATCATTCGATGATTAATATTATTAATCCGAATATGATCTCTCATTGCCTGATAATCATAATGTCTAAAGCATGGATTATCCTTTCTAAGTCTAATAAGCATCTTTACAAATTCAATCTGATCAAGATACTGATCTTTTCTGCCCCAGTCAAACTTATTCACATTATCACCGGCATTATATGAATTGGCATTTCCACCTTTAGTATCAAAGAATTCCTGACCGGCATGTAAAAACGGCATTCCCTGAGCTAATAAAATCATTGCGGTTCCTATCATGCATCTTCTTTGTCTACATAATTCATTTTCTTCAGCATTGGACACAAGCAGTTTGTCATAATTAGTAGCATTATCATGACATTCCAGATAATTAAGATTTTGTTCAATAGAAGAGAATTTCCCATAATCACATAATGCAATAATAGCTTCATTTGTCTTATAAGTATCACCGGAAATATACCCTTTTCTTTCCAGCTGATTATTACCTCTTAAAGTATCCCTAAAATAATTATTAAAGAAGCCCACGCCCGGTAATAACTGATTATTCTCAATAATAGCTTTCTGATTTTCAGGTAATGTTCCCATATTCCATCCTTCTCCATATAATAGGAATGATGGATCAATAGCTTTTCCCTGTCTATAAATAGCATTGACCGTATCAATATCAATAATACCCATCAAATCCATTCTAAAACCGTCCGCTCCATAAAGAAGCTGCCATCTTTTACACATATCTAATATATATTTACGACACATCTTCGCTGTTGTGTTAAAATCATTACCACACCATGTTCCATTAGTAAGATAACCATTCTCATCTCTTCTAAAGAAATAATAAGGAACTGTTTTTTCTAAAGCATTCTGATTAACATCATGCATATGATTATAAACAACATCTAAAATAACTCTTAAGCCATTCTTATGAAGACTTTCAATCATCTTCTGACATTCATTGACACGTCTATAACCATCATTAGGAAGCGTAACATAGCTTCCTTCAGTTGTATTATATTGTGCCGGATCATAGCCCCAGTTATATAATTCATAAGGAAGATCTTCATCGACAGTTGCAAAATCATTAATAGGCATCAACTGCACATGAGTAATACCTAAGTCCTTTAAATAATCAATACCGCTTAAATATCCCATCTCCGTTACATTGCCTTCTTCACAGAAAGCTAAAAACTTTCCTTTATGTCTTAGTTTACCATAAGCATCTACAGAAAAGTCTCTTACTCCCAATTCATATATAATAGCATCCGTACTATGCTTTAATAATGGTAAAGAAGATTTTTTTCTTTCCAACTTCTTTAAATCTACAACAATTGAACTCTTCATATTGCTGGTAGAGGCATAAGCATAAGGATCACAGGTTTCTATAATAGATGTATTATTCTCAATGATATAGACATAACGGTACCCTTCTAAATCTTTTTTTACTTTACAGCTAAAAACACCTTTATCATTTCTAGTCATTGAATATAACTGTACATCCGATCCTTTTTTTAACTTAAGAATCACAGATGTAGATAAAGGAGACCATACTTTAAATATTGTTGAATGTTTTGAATAATGTGATCCTAAATCATCTCCATCATAATAGTATCTTTGATCAAATTCCTCAGTTAGCGTTAATGGACTTAAATCAAGAAAACATGTTAATCCATAAGCATCTGTCACTACATATCTTTTTTCTAATTCTATTTTTGTATGTAAAAGATAAGTTTTAAATCCATTCTCTTCATCATGTGCATCACCCTGTAATAAAGTAGACTGATTGGAATGAAGCTCTTTGATATAAAACTTACTTGATATACCGTTATAGTAGTTACTTGATAAGTATACTTTGATTTCATCAAAGGACACTGCTGTAGCGTACATGCGTATAAAATCTGACTGCATACTACATCCCTCCATGCACTACCATCTTATCATAATTAGCAGGAAATTTATATATTAATACCCTATATTTTTATGTTTTGAAATTTATTGATATAAATCCAAAAAATACTGTATGATTACAGTTAAAAAAGAGTCCTAACCCATATTAGGACTCTTACATACTTAATCAACCTGTTCAATACTATTAAAAGCAGTATCAAAGACTTCTATAATACGATCATACTCTTCATCTGTCTCAATCGCATAAAGTTCATCCTCCGGTGAATCAGGATCACGATAAAAGACATAAGAATTAACTTCCTTATTTTGATCATCTGTATTATCTGCATACAAATAATATGTTCTTGCAGTTTCTTCATCCGTATATGAGAAAATCAATTCAACATCCTTCTCAACACCCTGTCCATCTTCAATAGTAATAATATCAAATTCATCCATTACTTTTTAACCCTTTCTAAATGCCAGATATCCTGAACATATTCCTCAATTGTTCGATCACTTGAAAAATAGCCACTTTCAGCAATATTCCTCAAACACATATATGCCCAAAGTTCTTTATTTTGATAAAGATCATTAATTCTTTCCTGTGCTTTTACATAACTATCAAAATCGGCTAGTAATAGATACTCATCATTATGACCCATTAATTCATCAAAGATCAGTCTGAATTCTTCTCTGGACTGTCCCCATGATCCATCAGTTAATGAATCTACAACTTTTCTGATTCTCATATCATTATTATAGTAATCCCAAGCATGGTACGAATGACTGTCTTTAATTCGATTAATTTCATCAACCTTTAAGCCAAAGATAACAGCATTCTTATCCCCTACACGTTCAGCTATTTCAACATTGGCACCATCTAATGTTCCCAATGTAATAGCACCATTCATCATAAACTTCATATTAGAAGTTCCTGATGCTTCTTTACCTGCCAATGAAATTTGTTCTGAAACATCAGCCGCAGGAATAATATGCTCAGCAATAGTAACCCCATAGTTTGCAATAAATACAACTTTTAAATACTTATTTGTATCAGGATCATTATTAACTACATCAGCAACGCTATTAATCAGCTTAATAACCTTTTTAGCAAAATAGTAAGAAGGTGCCGCTTTTGCTCCAAAAATATAAGTATGAGGATAAATTCTAAATGAAGGATCCTGTTTCATCCTCTGATACAGGTAAATAATATGCATAACATTTAACAGCTGTCTCTTATAAGCATGAAGTCTCTTTACCTGAATATCAAAAATACTGTTTACATCTACCTCTATTCCATTATGCTCCTTAATATAATTAGCTAAATCAATTTTTCTTTGATATTTTACATTCAGGAACTTGTTTTGTAGAATTGAATCATCACTATATTTTCTTAAGTCTGATAATCTTTCAGGATGAACAATCCATTCTTTCCCAATAGTATTCTTTAATAACTCAGTTAACTCCGGATTGCTATAAACCAACCAGCGACGATGAGTAATACCATTTGTCTTATTATTAAATTTACCCGGGAAAATATCAGCAAAATCTTTCATTTCACGATCTTTTAAAATATTACTATGTAATAATGCTACACCATTGACACTAAAGCTTCCGGCAATAGCCATATGAGCCATATGCACCTGTCCATCTTTTAAGATCATAACACGATTTAATATTCTTTCATCATTATTTGTCTGCATCTTTACATAGCCGTTAAATCTCTTATGAATTTCATCAATAATCTGATAAACTCGAGGCAGTAAATTCTGCATCATATCAATCGGCCATTTTTCCAATGCTTCTGCTAAAATAGTATGATTTGTATAGGCACAGGTATTGGTAACAATATGCCATGCATCATCCCATTCATAATTATAGTCATCAATAAGTATTCTCATTAATTCAGGAATAACTAAAACAGGATGTGTATCATTTAACTGAATAACATTCTTTTCATGAAAATTAGATAAGTCAGGATAAATCCTCAGATGTGCTCTAATAATAGAATTTAACCCTGCCGCCACAAAGAAATACTGCTGTTTTAATCTTAAAATCTTTCCTGCCGGTGTTGAATCATCCGGATAAAGATTCTGGCAAATATCACTAACTTCCTGTAAATATAATCTAAAATCTTTTCCCTTAGGAAAATGATCACTCGGTTCAGGCTTCCATAATCTTAATGTATTCGTAACAGTAGTATTATTGCCGACAATAGGAATATCATAAGGAACTGCACGTATACATTCCGCATTAACATGTTGCCATTTCTGTTTTTGACCATCCCATTCAACACGCCCCCAGAATTTAACTTCACAGGCATGCTTTGGCTTTCTAACTTCCCAAATATTGCCTAATCTTAGCCACTGATCAGGTAATTCAATCTGATAGCCATCTTCAATCTTCTGTTCAAAGAATCCATATTCATAACGAATCGTGTGACCAAAAGCAGGATAAGATAAAGAAGCCAGTGAATCCATAAAACAGGCAGCCAGTCTTCCCAGACCGCCATTTCCTAATCCGGCATCAGATTCCAATTCTTCTAATTCATGAATATTAATATCATAATCAGCTAATCCCTCTTTTGCGATATCATAAATTCCTAAATTCATCATGTTGTTAACAAGGAGTCGTCCAATCAAGAACTCCATAGAAAAATAATGCACCTGCTTCTGATGATTATTTCTAACCTGCATCTTAGTCATGGCCCAGTTTACTGATGCATAATCTCTAACCATAGACTCAAGAATCATCATCTTTTCAGTAATATGGGATTCCTCTACTGTTCTTCCATACTGCTCAATGATCCTTTTAGAGAACTCGTATTTGAACTCTTCTTTCGTTTTAAACATCTAAATTTCCCCCAATTATTTTTTCTTTTTTACATTTCTTTTCTTTATCTCCGGTTTCTTATATTCAAAGATACAAGCGGAGAAAGGTGCCAATTTTATCTTAATACTATTTTCTTCATTAAGACATTGACCTTTTTTAGAACGAACAGCTCTCGTATTCGTATAATTTCCTCCGGTATAAATATCTTTATCACTATTAAGAATTTCTTTATAGCTTCCGGCAAATGGTACAGGAATCGTATAATCCTCATGTGAATTACCAATAAAGTTACATGCCACCACAATAGCATTGCCATGATCATCAAACCTCGCATAAGAAAATACACTTTGCAGATTATCATCAACAACCAGCCATTTAAATCCATCCGAATTATAGTCATATTTCCATAGAGAAGGATATTCTGCAAGTATTTTATTTAAATCTTTAAAGAATTGATGAAAAGAATTATGTTGCGGATAATCTAAAATCTTCCATCCTAAAGCTTTTCTTTCATCCCATTCTTTATATTCAGCCAGTTCATTTCCCATGAAATTAAGCTTTTTACCCGGATGAGTCATCATATAAATATATAAAGCCTTAACCTGAGCGAATTTCTGATCATTATTTCCCCACATCTTATCTAAAATCGTTCCCTTAGAATGAACAACTTCATCATGTGAGAAAGGTAAAATAAACTTTTCACTATAATAATACATCATTGAGAAAGTTAATAGATTATGATCATACTGACGATAAACAGGATCTTCCTTAAAATAACGTAAAGTATCATTCATCCATCCCATATCCCATTTATAATCAAAGCCGATACCGCCATCTTTAACAGGCTTAGTAACATATGGGAAATCCGTTGAATCTTCAGCAATCATCATGACAGATGGATAAAGCTCATTCATACGGTTATTCATTCTCTTTAATAATTCAATAGCTCCATCATTTTGACCAATAAACTTATTTCCTCGCCAATAAAGCATATTGCTGACAGCATCAAACCTGAAACCATCCATATGGAACATCTCCGCCCAAAAATGAACAGCACTCATTAAGAATGAACGAATCTCTTCCTTCCCGCAGTCAAAATAAACGGAATCCCATTCTGAATATCTTCTTTCAAAGTCACCATATTCATAAACACATCCGCCATCAAACATATGTAAGCCATGACCATCCTTTACGAAATGAGCCAAAACCATATCCATGATAACACCAATATCATTCTTATGGCATTGTTCAATAAAATACATTAATTGATGAGGATTCCCGTAGCGGCTTGTTGCTGAAAAATAGCCTGTCGCCTGATAACCCCAAGAACCGTCAAATGGAAATTCATTTAACGGCATCAGCTCAATATGAGTAAATCCCAGTGATTTAACATAAGGAATCAGCTGATCCGCCATTTCTTCATAAGAAAAGAACTCTCCATCAGCATTATCTGTAAACTCTTTTTTTATTTTCCAAGAGCCAAGATTTACCTCATAGATATTCATATTCTTATCAAAGTTTTTAGTACGTTTATTCATCCATCTCTTATCATGCCATTTATAGCCATTAAGATTAAATACCTTTGATGCTGTAGCAGGACGCAGCTCACTGAAGAAAGCATATGGATCACTTCTATCCACTTTAGCCCCTGATGGTGTTTCAATACGATACTTATAAATATCATATTCTTTTAAATCTTTAATAAACAAGGTCCAGATACCGCCATCATAATAACGCTCCATATAATGATTATCACCATTCCACCAGTTAAAATCGCCAACAACCTGAACACTTCTGGCATTGGGAGCATAAACAGTAAAACGTACTCCCGGCACTCCATTATTATTTTCCGGATGTGCACCAAATAATTTATAAGCCTCTAAGCAATTCCCTTCATGATATAATTGAATTAAAAAATCATCTAACATAAGTATGTTACTCCTTTCACCTTTTTTCTATTATACAATAAAAACGTTGAAATTGCACTATTTCAACCGCTTTCACAGAAAGTTTTATTATTTTATAATAAATTCATTAATATTCTTTAAAACAATATTCATCGTTCCATCAGAATTATGAACTTTTTCAATATTCATCTCATTGATATAATCTTCTATAGGCATAGTAATTTCAATCTCATTATCAGTTACTATTTTACATTTATCAAACATTTTATTAATCTGAATACTCTTAATAACATCTTCTTCACCGATACCCATATCTTTAAGCATCAGCTCAGATTCATCACTGGCCTCTTCATTTGCAGACATGACTTTTTTAACAATTTCTATGGGTTTAATAGGATCGTGATTCACCAGTCTATTAGCTAATTCCTGTTTTAATACAGGCATTGACTCTACCTGATTATTAGGATGATAAGCATCATCTATTCTTTGAACAACTTTTTTCATCGTATTAAATTTCTGTCGATCAGTCAATTTCTCTTCACCCTTAATCCATTGCTCATTTAAATAAAAACTCATCTTACCGTCAATCAGATATTTTTTCTCTAAAATAAAGATTTTCTGATGATCTAAATCAATAAGAACAGCTTCATCAATATTATTTCCTGTTGGAGGTAAAATCTGTTTTTTAGAAATACGTACATTATGATCTTCAACAATTGTAACAGGAACATACTTATAATTAACTTTTAAGCAAGCCAGCATATGAACACCGTCCTGATAACAATCAACATAAAACATATTAGCATTGCTCATCGCTTCAATATGTCTTCCCAGTCCAAAGAATCTTTCCGAGATAGCCTTTGCTCCTTTCTTGAATTCTTCTTCACTTTCAATCATTTTAGCACCTCTTAAGAATAATTCATGAAGACTTGGTACGATAACTTCCTTAAGCTGAGTATTATACAATGCTTTTTCTGTTTTCTTATGATAATATTGCCACGTTGTATCATTCAACTTAACAAACTCATCACTTAAATGAATAGTATCATGCTCAAAATCAAGCATATGTATTAATATCTTATTGATAATAATTGTATTTATTTTATTTATTTCTGTCATATTTCCTCCTTAAAAAACAATGATTAAATATCAATCATTGTTTTACGCAATAATGGATCCTTGATTGCCAGTTTTAAACGTGCATAACTGACTTTTTTTGTCTTAGAAGACTTTGCTCCCTTAATAAACGCTTGATCCTGTTTATCAGAAAGAATAAAAGGAATACGAGCAAAGCTGACAGAACCATTCTCTATTATGATTTCCTTTTCTTTAGTATCCTTATTTGTAACCTGAATAATATCACCTGTCAGCAAAAAAGAATAGGCCATATGCGTAGCCTGCTTATTATCAATCATTTCATTATTCTTAGGAGCTGTCAGCTGAACTGTCTTTACAAATGTCTGAGTTTTAGAAAGCTTATATCCTCCCATTAATTCACCCTGACTGACAGTGATCTTATAAGCAATATATTTAGCTGACGCATTACTGCCGGTAATGATTTCCCCTGATGCTTTTATATCCATATTCTCTAAAAGCATCTCATACTGATATTCAGCAGTTTTCTTTTCAGGAGTGACTTTAGGAATCAGCAGATAACTGATTAAAACAACTAAAACTATTACACTGCAAAATAATAATACAGATGCTTTTCGTGTCAGTTTCATATTCATAACCTTCCTTTTTCTTATTATAGCATACAATTTTATTTCAATAAACCTTGATTATTTTATTATTGCTCACTTTATGTTATGATAATAAAGAGGTGACTCTGATGGACAAACATAAACAGTATTTACCTAAAGATAAGATATTTGTTTACATCCTATTTGCGGTTCTATTATCTTTTGTTGTTTACAATCTTCAGTCCGTTTTAAATGTAATAGGATATATTCTTTCTCTAGGTACACCCTTCTATATTGCAATTATAATTGGTTTTATTATGAATATACCAATGAAAAAGATAGAAGAGCTGATATTAAAAAACTCAGATAGAAAACAATTAAAGTTTCTTAAAAAGAATTCTCGCGGCTTTGCGATAGCCGGAACAATTATTATTTTTATTGCGATTATTATCGTCTTTACATCTTTTATTACTCCTAGAATTGCGGAAAGCATTGGTCTGATCATTAATAATATGACTAATTATATTTCTCGTTTGGCCGGCTTTATGAATAAGATATCTACCCGGTTTAATTTAAACTTTAAGGTTACTTACAGTGATGTGCAAAACTTCTTTAATTCTATTAATATCAATGAATTTCTTGTTAATATTCTTAATCTGACATCAACGACATCTAAAAGCTTATCCGGTGTGATCAGTTCAATCAGTGATACAATTGTTACCAGTGTATCAGCATTCTTTATGTCTCTATATCTATTATCAAGCAAAGAAAAGCATACTATGCAGTTAAGAAAAATAGTATTGTATATCTTCAAAAAAGACAGAGCGATACATATATTTCAGATAGCTGCTGAAGCACATCATTATTTTACTAAGTTTGTCAGCGGACAGTTGTTGGAAGCAACAATATTTATGACTATTGTCTATATTGCTATGAGAATACTAAGTATTCCTTTCTCGGAGATTGTCGGCTTAATTGCTTTTGTCTTTAGCTTTATACCAATGTTTGGAAGCTTTTTTACCTTAGTGATTGGCTCTATTCTAGTTTCTGCCGCTGCTTATGATAAGCTTCTCTTATTTGTGATTGTCTTTGTTTCACTTCAGCAGTTTGAAGGAAATATTGTCTATCCAAGAGTAGTTGGTAAATCAGTCGGTATCAGTGGCTTATTTGTATTACTGGGAATTACTGTATTTGGACGATTATTCGGCTTCTTTGGAGTTTTGATTGCCGTTCCTTTAACAGCTTTTATCTATGCTATTTTAGATCGTATTATCAATATTTCTCTTTATCGACAGCATATTGAAGTCACTGAAACAGAAATTCTTGAAGTAGATGATGATGGTCAGACAGTTGAGCATTTATTCTAGTGCATATGTTTTAAACATATGCTTTTTTATTTTTCCTATTGACAACAATAGTGATAAGTATATAATCATGGCTATAAACAAATAAAAGATAAAGGCAGCGATGCATCAGAGTATCTTAGGGAGAAGACATTCTATGAACTGAGAGAAAGGTAACCATCGCCGAAAGAAAATAATGGTGATTATTTTCTTGGGGTCTAGGGAAATACCCTATTCACTCCTTCGTAAGAAGAGGCGTTATCATGGAACATTGACTATGTTAACGCATAGTTATTTTTTGTTTAGAGGAGGAAAAATTATGAAATTTATGAGATTGACTTTAGCAGCATTACTGGCATTAAGCTTAGCAGGATGTGGTTTGGCTAATAAGAAAGAAGAAACATTTACGGTTGGTATGGAAGCAGCTTATCAGCCTTTTAACTGGCAGACTTCTAAAAAGACAGATACATCTGTTCCTTTAGAAGGCGGAGCAGGATATGCTGACGGCTATGATGTTGTAATGAGTCAGAAAATCGCTAAAGCTTTAGGTAAAAAACTTGTTATCAAGAAAATTAGCTGGGATGGTTTATCCAGTGCCTTAAATAGCGGAGAAATTGATGCTATTATTGCCGGTATGACAGCTAATAAAGAAAGAGAAAAAGGTGTAGACTTTACCACTCCTTATTATCAGTCTGAAATGGTTATGATTGTACGTAAAGATAGTCCACAAGCTTCTTATAAGAGTATTCAGCAATTCACAGGTCAAAAAGTCATGGGACAGAAGAATACCAATTATGATACTGTTATTGATCAGATTAAAGGTGTTAAGCATCAGACTCCAAAAGCTACTTATCCTGAACTTGTATTAGCTTTACAAAATAAAGATGCTGATGCTGTTCCTGCTGAGCTTCCTGTTGCGAATGGAATTGTTAAAGCTAATAAGAATCTGACTATTGTACATTTTGACAAAAGTAAGGGATTTGATATTGATACATCAGTATCTATTGGTTTAAAAGAAGGAACAAGAGGATCTGATAATTTTAAACAAATTCAAAAGGCTTTAGACAGTATTTCTCAAAAAGAACGTTTAAAGATTATGGAAGATGCTGTTAATCGTGCACCTTCAACAAACTAGAGGATAAATTATGAGTATTGATTTTAAATTTGCTTTTAAGACTTTAATGGAATCATGGCCATTATTTACATATGGCATCTATATGACATTGGCTTTTGCAATTGTCGGTACAACCGCCGGTTTAGTATTAGGTCTTATCATCGGAGCTATTCATTCATTAGAAATTGATCCTCTTGATTCACCGGCTGTCAAATTCTTTAAAAAACTGGGACATCTGATCACTTCACTCTATGTTTGGGTTTTTAGAGGAACACCGATGATGGTACAGGCAGTCTTTCTTTATTATCTATTAAAACCGTTTTTTCACTGGACATCTTTAACAGCCGGTATGATTATTATTTCCATCAATACAGCTGCCTATATGGCTGAAATCATCAGATCCGGTATTCAATCTATTGATAATGGTCAAAAAGAGGCAGCAAAATCTTTAGGTATGACAAATTTTCAGACTCTGATGTCTGTCATCTTTCCACAGGCTATTAAGAATACTTTTCCATCTATCGGCAATCAATTAATCGTTAATATTAAAGACAGCTGTATGCTGAATGCAATTGCAGTCAGTGAGCTTTATTTCCAGGCAACAAGTATTGCCGGAAGTACAATGAGATTTACTGAAGTTTATATGTTAGTAGCTATTATGTATCTGCTTTTAACATCTGTTGCTACATTTATATTAAATAGGATTGAAAAGAAATTAAATCATACTGATACTGCTACAATTATGGATCATTGTGCATAGGAGGGAATCATGGAACATGTTATTGAAATTAATCATTTAAAAAAATCATTCGGTCGGTTAGATGTCCTTCATGATGTGAATCTTACTATTGATAAAGGGCAGGTTGTTACAATTATCGGATCATCAGGCAGCGGAAAATCTACTTTATTAAGATGTATTAATCTTTTAGAGATTCCCAGTGATGGCGAAATTCTTTATCGTGGTACTAATATCTTAAAAAGCGCAATGAAAGTCAATGAATATCGCAGTAAAGTAGGTATGGTATTTCAGTCTTTCAATCTTTTTGCTAATAAAAGCGTTCTGGATAATTGTGTCATTGCACAAATAAAAGTTTTAAAGAGAAGTAAAGATGAAGCAAAAAAAATTGCTTTAGACAATCTTAGAAAAGTAGGCATGGAGCAATTTTCTAATGCTTCTGTAATCACTCTTTCAGGCGGTCAAAAACAAAGAGTTGCTATTGCTCGCAGCTTATGCATGAATCCTGATGTCTTGTTATTTGATGAACCTACAAGTGCTCTTGATCCGGAAATGGTTGGTGATGTTCTGGATGTTATTAAAGGACTGGCTAAACATGGATTGACAATGGCCATTGTTACTCATGAAATGCAATTTGCTTCTGAAGTAAGTGATATCATTTATTTTATGGATAAAGGCTATGTCTGTGAAAAAGGAACACCTGATCAGATCTTTAATCACCCTCAGAAAGAACGTACAAAACAATTCCTTTCACGCTTTAATCAATAAGAGTAAACCTGCTGCTGATAATTAGGTGGCAGGTTTACTCTTATTTTCTTGTATATTATTCATTGTAAATGTTATAATACCAATACTTAGAAAGGAGTCTTTTATGAAATTTAAAAAAGAATGGCTCAATAAAAACTGGGTAAGCTATAGTATTGCTTTATGTATCGCAATTACATTTTATTCTATAATCAATCATTTTGATATGATTCTACTGGGATTATCCCATATTTTCAGGTTTATTTCTCCTGTTATTTATGGTTTGATTATTGCCTATATCTTAGATCCCGGAGTTGCTTTTTTTGAAAAAAAAGTATTTAAAGGAAAACATAGTAGAAGTCTCTCAGTCTTTACAACATTTATTTTAATTATACTGGCTCTTACAATATTGGGCTTTGCATTAATTCCACCTATTGTGAAATCAATTGCCGGATTGTTTTCTAACTTTGACAGCTACTCTCATTCTTTACAATTATGGCTAGCTAATCTTGCCTCTATCGCCAAAGAATATAATATTGATATTTCTTATCTGACAAATGCCGGAGGAGATGCCCTAAAACAGATTGCCGGGATGATTCCTAGAAATATTAATAATATTATCAGTACTTCCGTTAATATTGGAGTCAGCTTATTTAATCTTGTGATAGCTTTTATTCTCGCTATTTACTTTTTAATTTATGCTTCTAATCTTCAAAGAAGTCTGAGAGCATTCTTAAAGGCCGTTTTAAAGCCAAATAAATACAATGCTGTTGCTGAATTCTGGAGAAGAGTTAATCATATCTTTATTCGCTATATCTTATGTGATTTATTAGATGGCTTTATTATTGGCTGCATTAATTTTCTCTTTATGACAATAATGCATATGCCTTTTACTGCTTTAGTATCAGTTATTGTAGGTGTTACAAATCTGGCACCTACATTCGGACCAATAGTAGGTGCTATTATTGGCGGATTTATTCTTCTTTTAGTCAATCCATTAATGGCTTTCTGGTTTATTATCTTTACTATTATCTTACAAACATTTGATGGCTATCTGATTAAGCCGGTCTTATTTGGAGATACTTTAGGAGTTTCTTCTATCATGATTTTAATCTTTATTATTGTTGGTAGCCGTATGTTTGGCGTATGGGGTATCTTACTTGCGATCCCAACAGCCGCTATCTGTGATTTTATCTACAAAGATTTTATCTGGAGAAAAAATCTTAAACAGATGTATGAACAGAATACCGAAGCAGAGTTATAAAAAATTATACTTTAATACAATATTGTTTTTAGTTAAATAAGCATTATCTTACTTCATACTATAAACATTGATCTTTAAAATATAATAGGTTCTTCTACCAAACCTCCTATTATTACATTTCTTAAATATTAAAATCCTTATAAAAATAGTCATCATCAAAATTCGTCATTTTAATATTAACACCTTTACTTT
>ENA-OWLX01000169-OWLX01000169.1-metagenome-genome-assembly--contig:-NODE-169-length-21795-cov-6.793882_pt1 | contig 21795 bp, 22 predicted proteins | sample MGYA00245351_ERZ651106 | MGnify/ENA primary metagenome ERZ651106 (study PRJEB26857, sample SAMEA4031768) | metagenome | biome: human; feature: oral; material: saliva | place: Philippines | collected 2014... | reverse complement strand
TGAAGAAAAAGCTAAGAAAGAAGCTGAAGAGAAATCTCGTAAAGCTGCAGAACAGTCTCAAACTTCTGATCAGTCAGAAAGTTCAGAAGCAGATTCATATCCCGAAAGATCAACTGAAAAGCTTTATGATCTGCAGACTTTTATGTTTAGTGGTGTAATTAACTGGCAAGGATTGAAATTTACTTACTATTCGCAGTCGGTTCTGCCGGGCGGCGGATTGCAGATTCCAGGTCGACACGTAAATAAAGACGGATACGTGTCAGACGGAGATGGATACATTGTACTAGCTGGTTCCGCACCAAAAGGTACTGTTTACGACACACCTTTCGGGTATCAAGGTAAGATTTACGATCGTGGTACAGTCGGTAATCATCTAGACGTATACATCAGATAGCACTGAGCGTAAGTTCAGTGCTTTTAATCTATCATTGACGATTGTAACATTGTAACTAACTTTTATTCATCATCTCTAGACTAATAAATCTAATCTTGATACAAACTACAATGAGTTACAAGAATGTATGTACTTTAGAGTGAAGATATGATACAATAGAATTGTTAAAATGCATTAATAGAAAGGATATCAATGAAAGATACATTGAAAAGTTCGCGTCGAGATACTAGAGTCTTAGACTCGGACGTCAGAAAATTTTTAAATCGAGAAATCGCTCTTAAGTCTTTAGAGATCGATGAGGGAGAGATCGTTGAGCAGCTATCAGATCTTCGTGATCAGATCTTTACTGGAAATTTTGAAAGAGTTAGATTTTCTTCAAACCTTAGCTCAGAAGATGATCTTCGTGAAATGATCTCGATGATCGTCGATCTAGATGATCTTTCTTACGAAAAGATTATTGAACTTTTGAAGATCGTTCGTATCGATGGATTATTATATCGATACGACTACGATCGTAAGATCATCATTCCATTCGAGAAAGATTATCTGAGAACAGTTTTTGTCAAGTTCAATAAGACGAAAATCGACGAATTGTATCGTAAGATTGATCAAGATCTATCATTAGAAGATTTCAGACCCGAAGAGATTGATTCTTACTCTAGATATAGTGAGTTAAGAGATATCGACGTTATGGTGCCTTCTCTTCAAGAAGTTCTTGATGATCTAACTGAAGACCAAGTAACTCAGAATCTAATCGCTCAAATCTTACTAGAAATTGCGTACGATTATAGACTTGAAAACAAATTGATTGTTCTATCGGGCGCTGATAGTCGAAAAGATCTATTTAAGTCTCTCGTGGAATCAGTCTCAGATGATAGAGTCGTAACATCTACGCTAAAATCTTTAGATAAGAAGTCACTTGTCAGAGACCGGATTTCTGCAAGAGCAGTCTTTATCAGCAGCGAAATCAATCACGAGCATCAGATCGACGAATATCTAAAAGATCGTCAATCAGTCTTTATTGTAGATGAGTCAGATTTTAAAGGTGCTTTTCCAACTATTGAGATACCATTCGACCGTAATGAGATCGACGAAGTAGATACGAAAGAATCTGTGATCAAAACTGTCAAATTTAGAAGTTCAGTCTTGAAAGAGCTAGAAGAATATGATAGTCAGTTCAGACTCAATCGAGTTTTGAGATCTTCTAATCATCTGAATCAGCGTCTGAATGAGTTCGTTACATATCTTCGTGAAATTTCGATTCTTGGAAGAGAAGAGCTACCTTCATCAGTATTGTACGCTCTATATCAAGATTTCTGTTTATTCAAACGACTCAAACCCGAATTCAGCAGTCAATTATCTTTTACTAGAGATTTATCTAAGATCTTATCTGAGCATAAATATTATCTGTCTGACAAATCTGAACGTGCAAAATCTGTACTAAATCGATCTGAGATTACGAATGCATTTATTGTTGACTTAGCTTCGACAAATCTTCGCTTCAAAGAAGTAATAGATACCAACAAGATCTCTAAAGTCTATAAACTAAGATTAGATGTTAAAGAATTGAATGAACGACTCGTCGAAAAAAGACTCTATAAAGTATCGAAAATGAAAGCTCTTCAGCTATCAGAGAATTTTGTAGAAAAATGTCAATCTGAGAAGAGTGATTCTTTAGATGTCTTGACTTCGAAATTAGAGTCATTGATTAGTCACAGTGTTAAGAATTCAGCATTTAGATCGTACGAACTAATCTCTTTCTTGTCTAGAAATTTATTCTTAGATTGTCAGTACTTTAGTTTAGATAATCCAAGCTCTTTAGATATTTCATTCTTGAAGACTCAGATCTCAGATTTGAAGATGATCTTAGACAGTGATATGTCTGCAGGTTTGAAGTCTAGACTGATCGAAGATCAGTTTGATAATCTTAAATTAGTAGAAGATCTTTTCGAAAGATCAATGAAAGTAGATGAATTCGATGCAAAACTATTGAAGATGCTGGAAGATCAGTCGGATTTTAGATCGATCAGAATGCTAAATGAGTTTAGAAAAACGATCGATTTCACTAGAAAAGACAGACTTCGTCTTCAGATGATCGATATGCTGTGTAAAGAAGTGAAGGTGATCTAAGATGAAGTTATTGGATATATATCTAGTAAACGATCAGATGTGGATGATCATTAAGTCGATTCTTTTCATGTTATCAGCAGTTGCAGCTGTTGCAGCGATCATCATTTATGTCAAGCGTAGGAACAGATATGACTTTTCTAAAGCTTCAGTGATTTCTGTGTTAGCTGTGAGTATATCATTCTTATCAGTAGCGTTGATCGTCGGTCAGCCAGTATCATTAGATTCTCAGATTTCAAGAGTGTCTAAGATCGATCTTCTTGAAAGTAAGATTGACTTCAAGATTGAAAATGGCGAAGATGTTAGTTATAAGTTTGATCGATCGACTTCGAAGTATTCTTCGACTAACAATACATTCATTGAAGGATTGAACGAGATCATGGGAAGATACGATTTTACGCACGTCAAAAAGATAAGAAAAGTCGGCAAAGATCAATGGGATGTCACATTTAAATGTGATTGTGGAAAAGTAAAATCCGTCGTAATCGGAAAGTAGGTGTTTAGGAGATGTATAGATTAATCAAGAAAATTTTAAAGAAGATCTGGAGATTCTTTAAACGAAGCAGTCGCTCAGCACGTAAGAAATGGATGTTGATTTATATCCTAAGTCTATTTCCAGCCAATTATATTACCACAGCGTTAACGACTTCTTCTAATATCGCGAATCCTTCACAGATCGTGCAAGTAATGAAGAATACAAATGCACTTAGTTCAATCAGCGGTTTGATCAATACTGCGACAGGAGGTCTGTTTTCACCGATCACTAACGGTGTCGCTAATATTGCAGGTCGTGTGACAGAATCAATCGGTAAGACATTCGATATCCAATCGATGACAGAGACGGGTTCTAAATGGATTGATTCTTCGAAAAAGTGGTTTGAAGCTGGTCTAAACGTTGGATCGTCGGAAAAGATTAGTAATTCTAATCAATCGAACGCATCTTCCGTCGATGACTATAATATCGAGATGCTGAAAGACTGGAAATACGGACCGATCAATGCATCAGAATATTATCAATCTTACGGTCTTGCTACAGATCAACAAGGAATCGGTGATGCTCAGGAAATGTTCCAACGATCTGACGAGAATGGACTATTTGAGTACGGTGAAGGTGATGAATTAGGTCGAACAACTACTGCAACTGCAATTGTAACATGGAAATCTATCGAGAAAAGTGCTGGTACTAGAGAGAAATTTGAAAAAGGTTCGAATCCTTCAGGCTGGCCATCTAAGAATCCGAAGATCGAGATTAACTTACCAAATGGCAAGAAATATCACGGTTTTGCGTGGAACAGATCACATTTAATTGCCGACTCGTTAGGTGGTAGAGCATTTAGATGGAATTTGATTACTGGAACACGAATGCAGAATGTCGGATCTAATGATCAAAAAGGCGGAATGCAATATATTGAAAAAGAAGTCATCGAACATCTAAAATTTAATCAAGATGACAAAGTCTTCTATCGCGCAATTCCTCATTATGTCGGAAATGAGCTAATTCCTAGAGTTGTTGAAGTTCAAGTATTAGCTGAAAGCGGCAGACTCAATGAAAGAGTCTATACTTATAATATCTTACCAGAATACAAGATTAACTATATGAACGCTGAATTAACAAAGGAGTAATGAATTGAAGAAAACGCTTAAATCATTTAAGAAGTCTGAGATCAGAGAAAGGATTGAATCTTCGAACGAGTATAATTCTTTCAAGATGGCAGTTCTATATTTTGAGCATTTCGGATTGAGATTCGTGAACTATGTAAGTGAAGTAAAGGGTCAGGCTGTCATAGCTCTGACTCTTTCATTGATTTTCGGAGTAGTATCATTTTTCTCGATTTCAGAGATGTCTTCTGTCGAAATCTCAGTAAGATTGATCATGCTATCAGTCTCTTTGGTGGCTTGTTTAGTAGCATCTAGATTGAAGATGGTTAAAGAAACTCTCGGGGAAGAAAATGCATTAAGACTAGTTAGATTCATTCAGATCGTGACGTTCTTATCAATGATCTTATATACGACGATCTTCAGATTAAAGATTTATTCTTCTATTTATATGAAAATCTTTGAGATCTTGATAGCTTTATTCTTGATTGCGAGTGTTATCAACAAAAATCGAGATATGTACAATTCCGTTGAAAAATGATAAAATTAAATTATCATATAGATCACAAGAGGAGAAAGATATGCTAATCAAAGGAATCTTGCATTATCAGACAGATAAGCGATACGAAGATTTTCTGCAAAAAAAGATTTTAGAATTTATCAACGGTTATGTATCTCAAGATGTCTTAGGTGTTTTGACCGATATGTCAATTACTGAGCGAAGATTCGAATGTCATGCGATCGATAAGAATTCTATCGAGATCGAGATTGATACTTTCGGCGTAGATCTAGAAGAAGAGGAATCTGAAGAAGTTGATCTTGCTCTTCGTGAAAGTTTTGCATCGATCATTGATTCACCATTTATTGACGACGACTATCATGAAGTCTTTATGAAGGAAGTAGAGATCGAAGTTCAAGTCAATGAGTCAGAATCTGGAGGCGAATAATGAAAGAGATGTATTTTAATGTATCGTTAAATCAATCGTTAGAGATTAGATCTGATTTCGCGTACGATGAGAAGTCTGCGCATGATGAATTGGAAGAATTGATTTCTTCTACAATCGAAGATTCATTAGAGTCGTCAATGAACGATTATCTGAATTACGATCTATCTGGTGCAGATATGCCTGAGCATCTGCTGAATCTCAAGTTTAACGTCGAAGAGATCTTATCGATCGTTCTTAGTGACGATCTAGATAATCTCATCATTAAAGTCAAGATACGAGTATTCTCAGATAAGAATGATCTAACTAAAGAAGATCTGAATGAGATTGCAGATTATCTTAAAATTTTAGATAATTATTTGATCGATTCACAAGAACCATTTTCGATAGAGCTATCGGAAGATGATAGTTTTACGATTCGATTTATCGGCCTTTCAAAAGTAACAGTCGGAGAAGTCTAATAGAATTTAGATTTCTTTTTTTTTTTGTACATTCTTTGTCAGAAAGTGTGTACAGTTTCGAATAATCTTGTTATAATTAAACTATATAAAATGAAGGAGAGCTATATCTAAATTGGAAAGATTTGATCATCGTCCAACTTGGGACGAGTATTTTCTAGAATTAGCAGAATTAGCTGCAACTAGGTCGTCATGTGATAGAGCTAAGGTTGGAGCTGTGATTACGGTAGATAACTCATGCATAGCAACTGGCTATAACGGCGGAGTAGCAGGCATGGATAATTGCTGCGATGTAGGTCATTATCTAGAAGAAGGTCACTGTATTCGTACGGTGCACGCTGAGATGAATGCTATTTTGCAGTCTGCTAGACAAGGCCATTCTACGATGAATGGCACAATCTATGTTACACATTATCCTTGCATTAATTGTATGAAAGCGATTGCACAAGCCGGAATCAAACGGATTGTGTACGCTAAAGATTATCGAAATCATAAATTGTCGAAGATGATTACTGACAGTTTAGATATCGAGGTCGTGAAATTAAAGGAGGATTAGTAGTAAATGTATGTAACGAGTTCAATCTATGAGACGTACGCAAGATATGTAGATCTAGATGATCGAACGTTCTTTTTAACAGCGTTAGAGTCAGCAAAGAAATGTTATCTTGAAATGCTTGAAATTGATCGATCTCATATCAAGAGTATGACGCCCGTCTGCTATGTTAGTACTTTGTCGTCTAAGTCAAAAGATGAAGATTTCGTAAGTAGAAAGATCTTAAATACTGATAGAGCTAGACGTAAATTTATCATGATTGATGCAGATTTTTCTGATTCACAAGAGTCTGAGTCAGCCGAATTGCAAGACCGATTAAAGAATCTTGCTGAAAAATATAAAACACCGATCATGATCTATCCTACAGTTAGTTACCCTGAAAAGCCGAGATTTAGAGCGGTTCTTTTAGTCAAGAGAGGTCTAACTCCTGCAAAGTACTGGTCTGCAATGACATGGCTCTATCGAGAACTGGAGACTGCAGTATTAGATAAGTCAGATTTACGTATTTCAGCTAATCGAAATTTACCAGTATTCTGCAATGACGATCAAATCGATGCAATCTACTCTACATTTGAAGATCTATCATTAGAACCATTGGACAACTCTTTATGGTCAGATATCGAATCACCTAAGAAATCAGAATTGAGTGAAGAAGATCTGGAAGATCTTCGCAATGTTCAGTACGATGAAGATCGATTGATCAAGTCGGCTAGAACAATCTCTAAAAGACAAATTGCTAAGAATTATGAAACTTTCTGGCATATCGTAGCTTCGATAGCTGCAGCAGTCGTGCTAGAACAAATCGATGAAGAAATCGCATTCGAAATGTTAGACATCTTAGCTGAAGCGGGTGATACAGATAGTGTAGTGAATAGTTGGAAGATCGGAAATAAAGAATTGTACGATCAGTTCTTATCGCAGTATCGAACGTCTCCAGAGAATATTGCTAAAGCTAGACCGCTGTATTCGTATACTGAGTTTCTATCAGCTTCGAACTTACCAAAGAAAAGAAAGGAGAAGAAATGATTGAAGAGTCGTCAGTAAGACAGAATTTTAAGCTGCATTCTGATAAAATGACTGTCGAATATTTTATTACGAATATGAGACCGATCTCGGTCAGAACGTCGCTAAGATATCTTATTCAGTTGATCTTAAAGGAGATCTTTGAGATACCAGTGCTTAGATCGTCGATGGTCTTGAATCTGCAAAGAAATAGTTACTATGGTGCACGAAATGCAGCTTCTGAAAGGATCAGACTCTCTGAAAGAGAAGTTTCTGATCTTTTAGATAATCAGTATCATTTTTCAGATTTACGATCTGAAGACTACGATCGTAGAGTGATGAAGTCGTCTAATTCAGAGATTATCGAGCTCGTCAATAAGATCTTGACAGAAAAGATGCAATTGTCGAATACGTGCGTTGAAGCAATTTTAAAGATAGAAAGTGAAAAATAATCTATGAAAATCAATTTAGTAAACCGTATCGGGGCTGTAGTTGAGTTTCCGATCAAAGTAAATCGTGAAGACGATAATAGTTCTAGATGTTTGATGCAGACATCTCGATATCATCAGTCATTGACAGAAGTCAGAGAAATGGTTAAAAATTCTTACGATCTAGACGTAAATGAAAGTCATGAGATCTTGAAAATTATTCAATCTGCTAGAAAAGCTCTAAGAGAAGTTGAGAACGATAGATTTAGTCGCATCGATCTTTCTCAATCTAAAGAAATCTCTAAAGAGATGAAGAGTCTTTTAGAAAGAATCGAAAATCTAGAGTCTTCTTCTAAGTCTCCAGATTTTGAAGCGGTAATGATTAGATTGTTTTCTTCGATCAATTCGATCTTAGCATTTTCTTCTAATTGTTTCACGAAACAATTCATTTAAAGAGAGGTAGCAAGTTGAATGGAATCTTACATTTTTTCATCAAAGTCTAGATCATATAAGAATGCATGCATTGATGTTTTAGATAGAGGTATCAAATCTGACACTACTCGATTTCTTAGACGTCAGTCGATCGAACTCGATAGATCTTCTGTCAAATTCAATGAGATCTTATTGCCTAAGTTTCGAGCGAATGGTAAAGAATCGTCAATCAAGTATGCTCTTGCCGAAACCGTATGGTATTTTTCGAGAAGAAGAGATACGAAACTAATTGAAAAGTTTGGACCAATCTGGCTATCTATGCAAGACGAAGAAGGTAATGTTAACTCTAATTATGGCTATCAGATCTTCAATAATCAGTCAATCGACGATAAATTAGAAGAATTAATGGAGACTAAAAGTGCAGTCTTTTTCATTGCAGACGAGTCAAATCAAAATTCTAGAAATGATCTTGTATGTAATAATGCTGTCAAAGTGACTCTATCAAAAGACGATACAGTCTTTAGTCTTGAAATCATTGCACGATCGATTGATCTAGTTTATGGCTATCCATACGACGTTTTTGCAGCTCAAGTTTTTGGATCTTATCTAATCAGAAAACTGCTAGAAGTCGGATATCTAGACTTAGAGCCGATCTTCGACAAAGTCAAATTTAATATCGAGAACATGCATATCTACGATAAAGATGTGGAAGATGACACTCGTGCGAATCTTGAGATGTTAGATGATAAATCTTTCTACGTATACGATCTATCTCTAGATACGATCAGAGAACTTATTTCTAAGAAATTCGGCTTAAAAGATGTCGATGAATTTAGATCCAGTCAAATGCAGAATGTGAAAGAGACGAAGATCGAGAATTCTAGAAGCAATTCAGATTCGAATTTTAACGTGATCAGAGCAGACATGAATACAGAGATCGTGTCAGTTCTTAAAAAGATCTACAACGTTAGATCTAGACAATCATTGAAACGTCTCGAAGAAATCTTTGAATTTTTGAAAGTTAACAAATTCGATAGAAAAAATCTTTTGAAAGATAAAGATCGATTATTCTATTTTCATAGAGTCTGGAACGGATCTAAAACTGTTAATGAGGTGACAGTCTATGAGTTATGATGTATTGAAAAGTTGGATGGAAGTAAACAATCTTTCTAGCAAGAGATTTGTCGAACTTCAAGATTTCGAAGATTTCGATCATCAGGATTTTAATGAAGCAGCAGATTCAGTTAGATTCATCGAAGTTCTTCATTCTAAAAAAGATACTAGACATGTCGTAGTAGATACTGACTACGACGTAGACGGAATCTGCTCAGAACGAGTATTGAAGAATTCATTAAAAAAATTCGGTTTTAGAGTTTCATCTTACTATCCGACAGAACACGACGGATACGGATTAACGATTGCTGAAGCTAAACATCTTTTAGAGCAGTATCCAGATGTTTCTCTTGTAATCACTGCAGATAACGGAATCAACTGCAAAGAAGCAATTGATTACTTATACAATCGAGGTGTTGAAGTACTTGTTTCAGATCACCATAAGGGCGAAGTTGACAAATTTCCAGATAAGGCTCTCGTCTGTGTGAATGTTAATCGTGCAGACAAAGATGACAAGTATAGATTCAAACATATCTCTGGTGCTCAAACAGCTTACAAGCTCATGCAGATGTACGCTGACACGTACTGTGATCAGTCTACTCAATCTTATGTTAGAGCACTCAAGATCTTCGCATCGATCAGTATTCTATCAGATATCATGCTGATGGACGGTGAAAACCGTAGAGATGTAAAAGAATTATTGAAGACTTTTAATAGTAAGAGAATCGACAATCTCGCGTTGGTGAACGACGCTATTAAGAGCTTAAAACTCTTCGTAGATCATTTCGGTCAAAGAGAGATCACGTTAGATTCATTCGGATTCGCAATCATTCCGACACTCAATAGTGCACGTAGAATGTTAGGTGAATCTGAGTTAGCATACAAGTCCTTAGATCAAGATGTGAGAATCGCAGAGATTTCAACTAATGCTCTAATGAGACTAAATGATCTTCGTAAAGCTGAAAAGAAAGAAGCGATGCATAGATTAGATGTTAAAGTCGATACGGATCAACTATCAATCGTCGTGACAGATGCTAAAGCAGGTATCTTAGGTCTGATAGCTTCAGATATCACTAGTTCTAAGCGTAAGTCTTCTTTATCTTTCAAGCAACTTGACGATAAAATGAAGTCTTCAGGTCGCGGATACGACAAAAATTCTATCTTCGATATCTTAGCATTAGTTAAAAGCAGAAGAAAAGATCTAGAGTTTGGATTCGGCGGTCATTCGCATGCTCTAGGGTGCGAAGTTGCAATTAAAGATTTCGAAGAGTTCTGTAAAGAAGCTGAGATCGCAGCGAAAGATCTATATCATGGAGTCAAAATGACGAGATTGCCATCGATCGAGATCAGTTTATCAGATCTTTTAGATGATAAAGAATTTTTAGTCGATGTGAAAAGAGCTAAAGACGCTATTTCTACGATCGAGCCATTACCATATTATCTGTCGAATCTGACATTTTCAGTTGAGACAACTGCTAAAGAATTGATGTCTAGAGGCTTTAAATACTTTGGTACAAATTTTGAACACTTGAAATACGAGAGTTCGGGATTCGAGGTAGTGATGTTCTATAATGCAGATCTAGTCAAGTATTCTCAAGACAAGATTAGATTGAACATGTCAGCTAGATTTGAAAAGAATCTTTGTCAGTTTATTGTAGAAAGTGTGGAAGTGAAATGAGCAGTGAAATCTCTAGATATGAAACAAGGAAGATGCTGACTGATCTGTCTAGAATCAGATATAACAAAAAGATCTTTAGCAGATCTGACATCTTAGAAGATGATCTTCGATCATTCTTTCTTCTAGAAGATCTTGAAGTTTTAAATTTCTGGAAAGACGATGATGATACGACAGTATTCATTCGAATGAAAGGTGCAGAGTATCAGATTAGAATGTACGAAGCAACAGATTCTTCGGATGATCGATTTTATATGATTTACGATATTACATGCACGAAAGGATAAATGAAGATATGACGAAATCGAAGATCGAAAGAGCGCAAGAACTAATTGATCTGATCAACTATCATGATCGATTATACTTCACAGAGAATCGTCAAGAAATCAGTGACTCGTCTTATGACGAGTTATGGTTTGAATTGAAAGAATTACTGTCTGATCAAGAAGTCAAGACAGCAAGTAGAAAACTAAAAATGCCATTAGGTGAACAGACTTCATTTCTAGACAAGGTAACACATCTCGTACCGATTTTGTCATTGGACAAAATCAAGTCTTCAGATGATTCTTTCGAAAAGAACATTCGTAAATTTGAAGCACAATATTCCACGGGACACGGATATCTAATTGAGTCGAAATTAGACGGTCTGACAGTCGTAATGTATAAGCAGAATGGTCAAATCACATTCGCAACCCGTGGTGGTTCTTCTAAAGGGGAAAATGTCACGAAGCAGATGATGTCGATAGAAAGCGTCAAGACTGCAGCTGAAAATGCTCCCGATGGAATCATCGTGAGAGGTGAAGCTATCATTAGCAAGAAAAATTTTGAAACATCTGAAAAATATTCAAACGCTCGAAATGCTGTCAGCGGTGCACTTAGATCTAAAGAGAATAATTCTTTCTTATCTGTAGATCCAGATTATATCGTATACGATATCTTGTCACATCATAGTAAAGATGAAGTCAGCGATCTTGAGACTCTTAGATCATTCGGATTTAAGACTGTCAAATCTGTAGAAGTTTCACAGAATCAAGATCTATATGAATCTGTGAAAGAACTAATCAGCGGAGATTGGAGAGATAACGAAGAATTTGAGATTGATGGTCTAGTGATCAAGCCGATCTATAAGAATAAGGTTGAATATGACGGTGACGGTCATCATGCAAAAGGTCAGATCGCGATCAAGTTTCCTCCTAAAGGCGACGTGACGTATCTCAGAGACATCGAGTTCTCGGTAGGTAAAGACGGCAGAATGACTCCAGTTGCAATCTACGATCCTATCACGATCGATGGAGCTGTTCTGAGTAGAGCATCAGTCGGAAGTTGGTCGAATCTAATGAATCTAGACGTTTCGATCGGTGATAAGATCTTTGTAGTGCGGTCGAACGATGTAATACCGCAGATCGATGCAGTATTAGAAAGATATGATGACTCTGAGAGTATTATTCAACCTGCTGACACTTGGATATCTGGTGCACACTTGTTTACTGAAGTTAGCGAGCCGATCGAAGATAAATTTGCCAAGTTTGCAAAACAGTTGAATATCAAATCTTTCAATTCTAAGACTTGGAAAGTCCTGATAGACAATCATCTGATTGATCGATATTCTGATATCTTCAGATTATCTGACAAACGTGAAGAGATGTTAGAAATCAAAGGTCTCGGTGAAAAGAAAGTCGATCTTCTATTAGAAGAGATCGAGCTTAGCAAACGCTCGACTTTTGAGCAGCTCTTGAACGCTATGCAGTATTTAGCAATCGGAAAGAAGATCTGTAAAGAGATTTCCAAACATTATAAATCAGTAGAAGACTTTCTGAGTGCTGAAGAAAGTGAGATTTTTTCGAAAGTTTCATCTCTAGATGTTAGAGCGAAGTCTACGATTAGCAAGCTTTTGAACGATGATCAAATGAAGACTGAGCTCAGAGAAGTATCTAGTCATCTCGAATGATCAGTTTACTAGACAAGACTGATTTGATATAATAGAATTATCAAATTGAAAGAAGACGACTGCTCGTCGAAGGTGAATAATACTTATGCTATCATACAAAATCAAAGATAATTCGAGATTTTTCGAGATCTCTGTAGAAGACGTGGTCGATGATTCTGATGAGTTGATTTTTACAATCTGCATGATTGGCACGTTAGATGGTGACACTGATTCGCAATATCTATCAGATATAGTAGCGTTCGAAGCAGAAATCGAACGAATTGCAAATGTAACGATTGATAGAGTTCTCGAAGATAGATTATCTATCAATGTCAGATACAGTGATCTAGATATCATATCTGAGACGATCGATGTAAGACTTAAATCGAACGCTAGAATGAGTCTTGAGATTCAAGATGAAGTCATTGACGAGATCAAGCAATTGATTAGTTCTACGGTATTATCGTCTAACAGATCGATCAATGTAGATCTAGAAAGAAATGAAGATGAGTAAGAAGTCTACTCCAGAAAAGATCGAAATTGCGATATCTGTAATGAACAGTGAATTAGAGACTATTGAAGATTCATTTAGTACGATTAGATCTGAATCAGAGCAAATCTATGAAAGTCTATCTAAAACATTAGACGTCTTCGACGATTTGCCGATCGATAGAATGAGAAAGATCAGGCCTTATCTGGAGAATGCTAGATTAGCCAAAGATAAAATGCTCTCTTCATCAGAGACTCTTGAGTCTTATAGCAAAGTTCTATTGAATGCAAAGAAATCAATCGAAGAACTGAGATCTTACTTTGAAGATGTCTATATGCAGACTGTAAGAGACCGAGAAAATCGATCGCATAAAGATCGATAATGAATCGGTCTTTTTCTGCGTATGATCTGTTCAAAGTGTGTACAATTTATGATCATTTTGATATAATTAAATTAAATTAAATCTTTAGATGAAAGGAAAATTATTAGAATTATGACATTAGAGTTAGAAATTTCAAATCGATTGGATCTCGAAAACGCTACAGCGTTGAGACTAGTTACTGACGCAAAGACGGGGCTTACGCACTACGAAGTGATCGGATTCGAAGAATTCAAACAAAAGGTTGAAAACGTCTTAGAATTTCTTCGTTCCAGAACGTTTGAAGAGGATGATCGTAAGTCATTGACGCATACTCGTGCAGCGGTCAATAAATATACTGATAGTGTCAACGATCTGATCAAATCTGAGAAGTCTAATCTATTCTCGAAGGTAGACGAACAGAAGAAAGAGATCAACGCTCTTTTAAGTTCTATAACTTCTGAATTGAAAAATAAGATTGATGAATTTGATCAATTAGCTAGACTTAGACGTCAGGAAGTTCTGGAACAAGAGCTTAAAATCAGACAGGAATACAATCCGGAACTAAAGAACGTCGATATCTATGAAGTAATCGACGGATCTTGGCTAAATCGTTCTGCATCTGAAAAGAAATCGCTTGCAGAGCTAGTATCTAGATTGCAGTCGATTGCTAAATTGTGCAAGTCTGATTTATGTAAGTCTTCGGATGCATCAGAGATTTGTACAGTTTTACAACTATTCGATTGGTCAGAACTTCAGACTATTGAGTATCTGAATGCTAAATACGCACCAGTCGAAGAGATCGTTGAAGCTGAAGAGTCTGAAGAAATCGAAGATTCGCAAGATCAATCATCTACTGTAGAAGAAGTCGTGGAGAAAGAGATCTTGACAATCGAGATCGCAAAGAAAGATCACGATAAACTTGTAGATATTCTAGATATTTCAGGTGTCGATTACAAATTCTTATAATGTTATGTAATCTAAAGTAGTCTTATAAACGTAAGAAAGGAAACGTTTCAGAAAGATGAATAATATCGAAAATCTTCGCATTTTGTATAAAAATGCTATTGCTGGATCTATCGTTAACTCGGATCTAATGATAAGAGCGATCGAGTCAGATCTAGATTCTTTGATTGAAATTCTGTCGAAGTCTAGGACTTCGATCGGTCTTAGAGCGTCAGACAGGGAGATTGCACTATATCTCGAAGATCGCGCTGATCTAGTTGCAAGTCAAATACGATCTGTCAAAGAAGACTCATTGAATGTGTCTAGCATTGTTTCTGACTATGTAGATTCTGACGATGATTCAGATCTCGAAAGATTAGTCAGAGAGATCGACAGATTGAAGACTAGATTAGCTGAGACTGATGAGATGGTCGGTACTTTGACCGAAGACATCTCTGAAAGCAGTTCTTCAGTCAAATCTCAGAGATATGCAGTTGCATTATCTGAAAGTATGGAGAATTTGAGTAGACTTTCGAATCACGTCGGTCATTTGTTCATGCTGATCTTGACAACTGAAGGGAGCGTAAATCAATGCAGAATCAATTCTTAGAACAAACTGCTGTATCGATTATTCTGGAACAGCATGGATCTTATGAGAAACATTTTAAAAATCTTGACTATGTGATCTCATCATATCGCGATGGTCGACAAGACGAGATTTTGACAGTTTTAGTATCGATTCGTAAATCATTGAAAGCTCTTTTTGAACTAGCAATCAATTATTCAGAAAATCAAGATGAAGATAAATGCGAAAAACTAAACTCTCTATTAGATGAGTTAGTTGTAGCAAATATGCAGCTTAGAAGTTACAACCATCTATTCAATGGAAATTCTAGCGCTATCAATAATATCTGTGAATATCAGAATTGGATTGCTAACGCAGCAGTTGTATTGACTTTAGATCTGGAGGAATGATTCAATGAGTATTTTATCTAATATGAAGAAATTTGTCAATTCTAAAGTCGCAATGAAGACTACTGTCGGTGTCGCAGCTGCAGTTGCTTCAGCTTCGATCGTAAGTTCAGCTATGGGCGCAGTTGAAGCTAATAGTACTGTTGAGCATCACGCTAGAACGATCAACTCTCAATCTAATCGTGCTGCAGAGATCTTGTCAATCGATCGCAATCAGTTAGTCAATACTAATTATTTAAGACTGGCTAGCACGATTGACGATTACTTGACTGGAAAATCTGATAAACTTGAGATCGATCCATCGATGTTTGGAACGGCTGAAGCTGTAGAAGATCTCTCATTGAAAGATCTAGATCCGAAATCTGCTGAAGCTTTTGATCGAATCTCTTCGCATATCTTAGAGTCTGAAACTTCTGAGCACGATTCTAATGTCGAAGATTCTCCGACAGAAGTTGTAGATATCACATCTCTTGTTCGTTCTGCTGCGTCAGAAGGCATGCAATCGATTGTAGACAAATTTGATCAGCATGAACAGGAGTCAGCTAAGATTGCACCGCCATCGAACGAGATCTCATCAGCAGATGATTATTCGGAAGAAGCTGACCATCAGTTAAATGACTTGCATGACGGAACAATCGTTCAGAACATTGAGAAAGTAGAAAATGTTTCTGAAGATAAAATTGCTGAGCAAAGCGGTCGATCTGATTCGAAAGATCATCGACGCTATGCTAAAGCTGCTGAAAACATCGTCGACGTTCGTAGATCTGAAGATCTCGATAGATCGAAAGAAAGAAAAATCACAGCTATCGAGAATCGAATGTCTAAAGATACTGCTGCTAAGAACTCGAACTTAGAGACTCAATCTGTAACTGAAGATGTCTTAGCGAACAGATCTGTAGAAGCAGAAGTGATCAGACGTGACACCGGCGACAACGAAGATAGATCTGAACTTCAGAAATCAAATTCTGATCTTGAATCAAACAGAGATTTTAAATCTGAAAAATCTGAGATCGAAAGATTCGAAGAAACTCGTGTAGATGGTAAACTGAAAATCGAGCTAACTGTCGAATATGGAAACCATCAAAAACTTGATAACGTAACGATCGTTAAAGATACTATCGGATCTCGTCAAGCTGATGGCTCGATCAAGTGGATGCCAGTTAAGATCAACAAATCTGATCTACCGGAAGACTTTATGAAAAGTGAGATCTGGGAGATTGCTGATCTTAAGAATCCAGACTTCGAAGCAGAATATCTTCCATCGAACGAAAATGACACTGTCAAAGACCGCCTAACATTCTACAGATTGAAGAATACTAAACGATCTAAGTCTGAATCTCGTAATGTTAGATTTGTCAGAGAAGACGGAAGCGTGATTAAGTCGATTACGCAGAGTCAAGATGAGACTCTTGAAATTCCAGAAGATCTAGATGATCTCTTTACTGATCAGTCTGGTGCTCTTCAGTATTCTAAAGGTGACGTTGATATCGTCTATAAAGAAAGATATCGTACGATCGAAGAAATTGAGGACTTCAAGATTGAAGATCTGAATGAGTCTGGTGAAATTCTGAACTCTTATAATCGAGCGATCTCGATCGAAAAACGTCAAGATCTTAAGACAAATATGATTTTGAGTACAAATGAAGATGAAGCAGTTAAGAGTCTCGTCGATTCATTGGACGGTGTCGATGAACATGAATTGACAGATTCAGAAGTCGATAAGACGAATCGTAAGATCATTCGCAGATTCAAGACAGTTGCATCGATCGATCTTCTAAAATCTGATGCTTCCGATGTAACTCCTGAAAGAGTTAAGAATGCTGCAGATAAGATGCTATCTTCGATGCCGACGCTTTCTAATCGTGCAGAGTATAGCAGATATACCTCATTGAATGACTTCGATGAAGATCTATTGACAAATTCTACGATCTCAAAACTAGTTTTCGAAATCTCAGATGGATATTACGATCAATCTGCATCTGACAGAACATTGTCACCTTCTTCAGCTTCTGTTAAATTGGTCGAATTAAATAATCGATTTACTGACAGATTAATTGAAAGAATCAATACCTATAGAAGATCACTTGGTCTAAATGAGATTTCGAAACAACGAATGAATCTTTCACAAGAAAGAATGTATGCTTCGCACGTGATTTATAACTATCTCGCGAATGATCATTCGTCGTCTGAGATCAATGAACAATTCAAAGAAGAACTCGGTGTTCTTCGTCTTGAGACGATGCAGCCAGTCCATAAACTGACAGTTGCAAATCAAGGTCTGACTCCTGAAGCGGCAGCAGATAGCTTGTTTAGAAATATCTTAAATGAAGCTAATTCGTATCTGAATCATGACGGCGGTGAGATCGGTCACTTGAAGCAACTCTTAGATCCGGAAATCAAGACTGTTTACGCTGGAATGTTTGTTGGTAAGTACGACAAGATCGAGCAATCTGTTAAAATCGGAGATGAATATGTCCAGTCTAGTGCAGCGAATGAATATTCGATCTCTTCTACGTTACAATATTATAAGTAACTTGAAAGAAAGTATGTACAATTTCGTCGTGGTATGATATAATAATCATATCACGATTGAACATTGTATCGTCCAATCAGTAAAACAAAAAGGAGTTTTAGCAGATGCAGCTTACTTATTATGTTCTCTTAGAGATCATGAGCTCGACATCTGACCGACGTGGTCGAATTCTAGGTAGTCTAGAAGATCACATTGACATGGAAGATTTTCTGTCAGACGCGTCAGATAATCGAAGGATGCTCTTTAATGAGAATGCTTTGAAAGGCGTAAAAGAGTTTGTAGACTCTCAAAATGAGCCTGAATTATATCGACTGTATGTCGTCGCTGTTTCAGAAGATAAGTCAATCTTCGAATACGGTGATCAAGACATCAGCAAATTCGAAGATATCATTGAGATCTATCCAAATCTAGATACTTCTAGAGTAGATGAAATCACGTTGGAATTTAAACGTTCTACTGAACAAAAACAACCTGGATTCGAGAAATCTCAGGAACAAATTAGATTCGATAAAGTCTCTGACATCGTCAAACCTGTAGTAGAAGAACAACGCTCGTTCGACGAATCGGTATTAGAAGATCTTGACAATGAAGATATCGTAGCTAAACGATTGCCGACGATGGATAGATTATTAGAGATCATCGATGCAAAACTCGATATCGAGGAAGACAGTCAAATCGGCGAAGTCGTAATCTCACAATCTGAGTCAAGCTTAGCAATCATGCAAGCATTGATGTCTGATGATCTTGCAGAAGTCGAAAGCATTGATGTAGATCGAATCAATCGAATGATTCTTAGCAAAGTTAAAGAGTCTGATAAAGCTAAGTCTTATCTTCAATCGAATGAAGCTCTAGAAAGATTCCTCGACGAGGTAAGAACTCGAAAAGAAGAGATCGAATCTCAATACGATCGAGACATGCAAGCTTATATCGACGAAGTTGTCGAAAATCTCAAGATCGAGTATAGAAAGACTGTACCTGATAATACTGAGAAGAACTTGCAAGAATATTACGAGTCAATCAATGAAGATTACTCAGCTGTTCAAGATCAATTCGATCGATCGCAAAAGGATCTAGACAAAGAAATCATGAAGATCTTTACTGCTTCCGATCGATCGAGTGCAATGAAGGCTCTTCGTAAGTTCTTGACTTTGAAAGAACAGATTAGAGAATCAGCTCTTAAATCTATTCAAAAGATTCATCTTGCAGAAAGCAATTCACACGCGTTAGATCGTTCTAACGATAGACTCGAACAAGAACGTCTTGAACGTGAACGTTTAGAGAAAGAACGTTTAGAGCAAGAACGTTTAGAACAAGAACGTCTCGAACGTGAAAGATTAGAGCAAGAACGTCTTGAACGTGAAAGATTAGAGCAAGAACGTCTGGAACAAGAACGTCTTGAACAGCAACGACTGGAACAGGAACGTCTTGAACAAGAACGACTTGCACAACAACAGCTCGAACAAGAGATTGCAGAAAAAGAAGCATTGGAATCTATCCAGTCTAAAGAAATTCATCTAGTCGATGATCGCGATGATGAAGTGACATCAGAAGATAAGTCAGATGAATCCGATGAATCGGATGAATCAGAAATTCTAGAAGATTCAGATGAAGAGACAAATGATCTCGAAGAATCTACTGATCAAACTGATTTGTCAGATTCAGAAGAAGATGACATGAAAAGATCAGAAGTAGCAAAGGTCGATCTATCAGATATTATTTCTGAAGACGACGATGATGATCAAGCTGATCTAGAAGATGTCGTATCAGATTCGAAAAAATCATCATCTAAGATGAGCTTGCCTGTCAAGATTGGTCTTGGTGTTGCAGCAGTTTTGACATCGATCGTATTAGTCTTTGGAACTTTAGCATTGCTAAACGGCGGCCATAAATCTTCTGTTAAGAAAGATCAAACAACTAAATCTTCTGCTAAGATTGATGATACACTCTTCAATGTCGGTGATGTATTAACAATCACTGGTCAAGACGGAGCTTCGTTAGACGTCACAATCAAAGAATTCAAGCAAGACGGATCTGCTGTAGCTGAAGATGACAATAAAGATAAATGGCTCATCACACGCGATCAAATGAAAGAATACGCTAAAGCTCATCCAGATCAATTTAAAGATAAGAAGACAAGATCTTCTGAGTCTAAAGATTCTAATGATGGATCTAAGTCTGATAGCTCAAGCTCATCTGATAGCTCTAAATCTGAAGATAAATCTGCGGAAAATAATCAACCTGCATCTTCTGATCAACAGAAGACTTCAGATTCTTCAGCATCTAGTGAAGTACCAAATACTGAAAAATAGAAATCATTTAGAAGAGACGATAGCTCGTCTCTTTTCTTATGTCTTGGTATAAAAGTATGTACAATTTTGGCACACTGTGATATAATATACATATACTTTTGAAAGGAGTGATAGCTGCTTTGCAAGATTTTCACGAAATAGCTGAGAATCGAGCATTTTCGAATACAAACTATCCATATTCAACTCAAGGTGCATCGATAATGCGTGTCATGTTAAAGAGTTTGAAATGGTCTTCGATCTTCGCATCATTATTTTTTGTAATGAAACTGATCGAGATCTTTTCTGGAGCTAAAGAGCCAAATCTGAATCAGTTTCATGGTTCTGGTCAGCCATGGTACGATACATCTTCGATGACATTCAATCTGTCAGCTATACAGACTGATCTTCAGCCGAATAATTTCTTATTCTTGTTAAGAAATCTTGGATCGATGATCATAGTATCTCTCGAATGGGTGTTTTCAATCATCTCGATTCTTGCATTAGTACTGATAGTCTTGATGATTCCAGTCTGGATATTTTTTGCTATCAAGCGTAATCAGAATTACGAAAGAAATTGTTTTGTGAACGATATCACTGCATCAAATCTTAAGTCGGCTCTGATACGAAAGATGGCTCTAAATAGAAGACTTAGAAGTGTCAATCATGCATATTCTAAAGCTCGTGAGTCTAGCTCTAATTTAGATCAAATCAGTAAATTAGATGTTGATCTGAGAGCTCTAACTGCTATTAAAGCTATGAGAGTGCATGTGAATACTAGACAAAGTCTCAATGGCGACGAAATCGAAACTCAGTATCGGATCGAATTCACTACTGAAGATGATTATGCTGCTTACGAAAAGATGATGCAAGAACTCAAAAAGATTGATAATATTGCAGATGTCGCAGTAAGAGGTAAAGTCAGTTTCGGTCAGATCAGCGAATCGAGAGATAGATCTACATTGACAGTAAAAGCTATCAAAGTCGAGGCGGATAAGTACGATTTTTCAGATTGGGTTGATGGTGAAGATTTAGATTCTCAAGTCTTTGAGTATACTTTTCATCTTAATCACTTGATCGATAAACGTGCAGAGATTAAAAAGCTGTCACATAAAGCTCAATTGTGGGCTGAAAGAACTGGTTCTGCTCTAGATGAAATCTTGACTACGTCGAATGCGAAAGTGGATAGACTATCAACATTCGTTAGTGCTTCGAATGCACTCTTTACTTATAAAATTTCGTTCCGGATCGACGTTCAGAATTTTGAAAAATTTCAAGATTCATTAGATACAGCGTTCGGTACAACGGGTACATCGGTTCAAATCAAAGATGGTGATTTATTGATCGCCGTGCCATTGCCATCAGATCTCATCGTTCCGATCGATGTCGGATCAATGTACAGAGAAATCTTTGGTAATGATGAAGAATCTAATTAAAATTATCGAAAGGAAATCATAAACATTGAGCGACCAATTAAACCTTGAAGATCTCTTTTCTGAAGAGTCTAAAACAGTTGAAAAATCAACTAAGAAGAATAAACTAATCTCTGAATCAGAAAAAGAG